>Ga0307940_1000622_pt1 | contig 22597 bp, 25 predicted proteins | sample OrgLakmetagen124_FD_201835 | JGI IMG/M metagenome (GOLD analysis project Ga0307940, IMG submission 201835) | Saline water microbial communities from Organic Lake, Antarctica - #124 | ecosystem: Environmental > Aquatic > Non-marine Saline and Alkaline > Saline | place: Antarctica: Organic Lake... | reverse complement strand
TGAACTCCTACTAAACGATCTTTAAGATCTAGTCCACCAGGTTTTACAGTTTCAACGTTTTTATAATCTTGATACATATTTTTAGAATTTTAAGCCTCCCTTACGAGCACCTTCGGCTAATGATTTAACTCTACCGTGGTATAAATAACCACTTCTGTCGAAAGAAATTGAATCAATCTTTTTATCCAAAGCTTTTTTAGCTATGGCTTCACCAACAATAACAGAAGCTTCGCTTTTTGTTTTGTTAGCAACGTCAATTTCTTTATCTCTTGATGATGCGGATGCAACTGTTATTGCATTTACATCATCAATCAATTGCGCATAGATCTCGTTATTACTTCTGAATACGGAAAGTCTTGGTTTTACTGGAGTACCAGTAATAGTCTTTCTTATACGCTTGCGTATCTTGTGTCTTCTTTTTTCTTTAGAAAATCCCATAATTAAGCTGATTTACCTGCTTTTCTTCTTATATACTCACCAACATATTTGATACCTTTTCCTTTGTAAGGTTCAGGTTTTCTTAATGAACGAATTTTAGCAGCGACTTGAGTAACAAGTTGTTTGTCAAATGACGTTAATTTTATAATTGGATTCTTACCTTTTTCTGAAATCGTTTCCAGTTTAACTTCAGGCGCCAAATTTAAAACAATGTTATGAGAATAACCAACGGCAATATCTAATTTTTGACCTTGATTGGTAGCTCTATATCCAACCCCAACAAGTTCTAATTCTTTAGTAAAACCCTTAGTAACTCCCTCTATCATATTAAACACAAGCGATCTATAAAGACCATGCTTAGCTTTATGTGTTTTTTTATCTGAAGGTCTTTCAAAAGATATTTCATTATCTTCAATTTTGACCGTAATTTCTTGGAAAGTTTGTTTCAACTCGCCAAGCTTACCCTTTACTGTTATAGTATCGACTGTTAAGTCGACTGTAACACCATCTGGAATACTAATTGGACTGTAACCTATTCTTGACATAATTTTTGTCTTTTTATATTAGTATACGTAACAAAGAATTTCACCTCCAACGTGTTCTCTTTGAGCTTGTTTTCCAGTCATAACTCCCTTGGAAGTCGATACGATTGAAATTCCTAAGCCATTTAAAACTCTTGGTATTTCATCGGAACCGGTATACTTTCTCAAACCAGGTCTACTCACTCTCTGTAATTTTTTGATAACAGGGTCGTTTGTAAACTTATCGTATTTTAAAGCGATCTTAATGACACCTTGATTATCAGCATCTATAAACTTATAGCTTAAAATATATCCTTGATCGAACAAAATTTTTGTGATCTCCTTTTTTAGGTTAGAAGCCGGTATTTCAACAACTCTGTGAGAAGCCAAAACTGCGTTTCTAACTCTAGTTAAATAATCTGCAACTGGATCAATATTCATTTTATTGCACTTTTTAAATTAATTACCAACTTGCTTTTTTAACCCCTGGAATAAGACCTTGATTAGCCATTTCTCTAAAAGTAACTCTAGAGAGACCAAATTGTCTCATATATCCCTTAGGTCTACCTGTAAGCTTACATCGGTTATGCATTCTCACTGGAGAAGCATCTTTAGGTAGTTTTTGTAAACCTTCAAAATCACCAGCTTCTTTCAAAGCTTTTCTTTTTTCAGCGTATTTTTCGACCATTTTTCGGCGTTTCACCTCACGGGCTTTCATTGATTCTTTTGCCATAATTATTTCTTTTTAAATGGTAATCCCATTTCAGTCAATAATGATTTTGCCTCTTGATCAGTATCTGCTGATGTGACAAAACTTATATCCATCCCTTGGATTCTATTTACTCTATCAATGTTTATTTCTGGAAAAATAATTTGTTCAGTAATCCCCAAGTTATAATTTCCTCTTCCATCGAATCCATCTGGATTGATACCGTTGAAATCTCTTACTCGTGGTAAAGCTGAAGTGATTAATCTATCCAAAAATTCATACATTCTATATCCACGTAATGTTACTTTAACACCTATAGGCATTCCCTTTCTTAATTTGAAAGAGGCAACATCCTTTTTCGATATAGTCTGAACAGCTTTCTGACCTGTAATTGTAGAAAATTCTTCGATAGAATGATCTATCAATTTTTTATCTGCAATCGCAGCACCAACACCTCTACTTAAAACTATTTTTTTAAGTCTTGGCACCTCCATAGTATTGGAATAACTAAACTCTTCACGAAGAGCAGGAAGTATTTTGCTGTTATATTCTTCTTTTAATCTTGGTACGTAACTCATAATTAAATAGCTTCATTGGTTTTCTTAGCAACTCTAATCCTTTTGCCGTCTTCAACTTTAGTTCCTAATCTTGTGCTCTTACCCTCTTTTGTGATAAGAGATAAATTAGAAAGGTGAATTGGAGCCTCTTTCTTGGTGATTCCACCTTGTGGATTAGTTGCAGAAGGCTTTTGATGCTTAGAAATCATATTGATTTCTTCAACGATAGCCTTTTCTTTTTTAACAAGTATATCAAGTATTTTACCTTCTTGTCCTTTATGATCTCCAGCGATTACTCTTACTTGATCACCTTTTTTTATTCTACTTCTTTTCATAATGATAGATTAAAGCACCTCAGGTGCAAGTGAAACAATTTTCATAAACTGGTTTTCACGAAGTTCTTTGGCAACTGGACCAAATACACGTGTTCCCCTCATCTCTCCTGTTGGATTTAATAAGACACAGGCATTGTCGTCGAAGCGGATGTAAGATCCATCTGGACGTCTCACTTCCTTACTTGTTCTAACAACCACGGCTGTAGAAACAGCACCTTTCTTAATATTACCATTTGGAGTTGCTTCTTTAACGCTGACTACAACTTTATCGCCAACCGAAGCATATCTCCTATTCGTACCACCGAGGACACGAATAACTAAAACTTGCTTAGCACCAGTATTATCTGCTACTCTTAATCTTGATTCTTGTTGTACCATAGTTATTTAGCTCTTTCAATTATATCAACCAATCTCCAGCGTTTTGTTTTGCTGAGAGGTCTAGTTTCCATAATTCTTACGGTATCTCCGTCGTTACAATCATTCTTTTCATCATGCACAACATATTTTTTCGTTTTTAAAACGAACTTACCATACATTGGATGCTTAATTTTCTTGACTTCAGAAACGACAATGGACTTGTCCATTTTGTTGCTTGTCACAACACCGATACGTTCTTTTCTTAAATTTCTTTTTTCCATTGTAAGTAGAATTAATCTAATTCTCTTTTTGTGATTTCGGTAGCGATTCTCGCAATTGATCTTCTAACTTTTTTAAGTTCAGAAGGGTTTTCTAAAGGAGAAAGTACGTGAGTCATTTTCAAATCGGACAACTTTGTCTTATGATTTATTAATTCTTCATGTAATTCTTCTACCGAAAGTTCTTTTACTTCAGATTGTCTCATCTTTATTTATTCTTGATAATCTCTAGCGACTATAAATTTTGTTTTAACAGGTAACTTCTGAGCTGCTAATCTAAGTGCTTCTTTCGCAACACTGTGAGGAACACCTCCAATTTCAAATAAAATACGACCAGGCTGTACAACAGCTGCCCAATATTCTACAGAACCTTTACCTTTACCCATACGGACTTCAAGAGGCTTTTTAGTGATAGGTTTGTCTGGAAAAATCTTGATCCAGATAGAACCTTCTCTTTTCATGTAACGCGTTGCTGCGATACGTGCAGCCTCAATTTGTCGTGCAGTAACAAAAGAAGAATCTAAAGATTTAATTCCAAAAGTTCCATTTGAAAGTCTATGACCTCTTTGCGAGACCCCTTTCATCCGTCCCTTTTGCTGCTTACGAAATTTTGTTCTTTTAGGCTGTAACATCTCTTATATTAATCTTTAATGATTATTTTCTACGACGAGCTTTTGGTCGTCTCGCTTTTCCTTTGGTGTCGCTAGTAGCAAGGCCAACTAATGGAGATAACTCGCGTTTTCCATATACTTCACCTTTCATGATCCAAACTTTGATACCCAATCTACCGTAGGTAGTGTGAGATTCAACCAAAGCATAATCAATGTCTGCTCTAAACGTTGACAAAGGAATACGTCCTTCTTTATAAGTTTCAACTCGAGCCATTTCTGCCCCGTTTAAACGTCCAGATACTTGAATTTTGATACCCTCTGCATTCATTCTTATAGCTGCTGCAATTGCCATTTTTGTAGCTCTTCTGTAAGAAATTCTGTTTTCAACCTGTCGTGCCACACTGGTAGCAACAAGGTGAGCATCTAATTCAGGTCTCTTGATCTCAAAGATGTTGACCTGGACTTCCTTATCCGTAATGTTTTTGAGCTCTTCTTTTAACTTGTCTACTTCCTGACCACCTTTCCCAATAATAATACCAGGTCTTGCAGTAGTAATAGTAACGGTTACAAGTTTAAGCGTACGCTCAATAATTACGCGCGAAACACTAGCTTTAGATAAACGAGCATGGATATACTTTCTAATCTTAAAATCTTCCGCAAGATTATCACCGTAATCGTTACCTCCGTACCAGTTGGACTCCCATCCTTTAATGATACCAAGTCTATTACCGATTGGATTTGTTTTTTGTCCCATAGTCTATCTAGCTTTCAGTGTTATTTTTTTCTCCTAGTATAAGAGTGACATGATTTGAACGTTTACGAATTCTGTGAGCACGACCTTGTGGTGCTGGGCGAAGACGTTTTAACATACTGCCACTATCTACTTTAATTTCCTTTATAAAAACTCCAGCTTGCTCTAGATCTGCATCTTCATTTTTGGATTGCCAGTTGGCAATAGCAGACAGAACTAACTTCTCTAATCTACCCGATGCAATTTTAGTACTAAACTTTAGTATTTGCAAAGCATGAGCAACATCTTTTCCTCTAACCAAATCGGCTACTAACCTCATCTTACGCGGAGAGGTTGGACAATTGTTCAATTTTGCAATAGCAAGTTGACTTTTTTCCTCTTTAAGCATTTCTGCTCTATTTCTTTTTCTTACTCCCATTGTTCAATTATTTTTTTCCTTTATTCTTTGAACCCTGATGACCACGAAAAGTACGTGTTGGAGAAAATTCTCCAAGCTTATGACCTACCATGTTTTCTGTGATAAAAACAGGTACAAATTGTCTACCGTTGTGGACACCAAAAGTCTGACCAACGAAATCAGGAGTAATGGTGGATGCTCTAGACCATGTTTTGATCACAGATTTCTTACCTGAATCTAGGTTCTGAGCAACTTTCTTATCTAATTTATAATGGACAAAAGGTCCCTTCTTTAATGAACGTGCCATATCTTATTTCTTTTTACGTTCTAGAATGTGCTTATTACTAGACTTCGTCTTAGAACGTGTTTTAAATCCTTTAGCAGGAATACCATTTCTTGATCTTGGATGACCACCTGAAGCCTTACCTTCACCACCACCCATTGGGTGATCGACTGGATTCATCACTACAGGTCTGGTTCTTGGTCTTCTACCTAACCATCTACTTCTACCAGCTTTACCAGATATAGTTAACTGATGATCACTGTTCGAAACAGCTCCTACAGTCGCTATGCACGACGATAAAACCATTCTGGTTTCACCAGAAGGAAGCTTAATCGTTACGTACTTACCTTCTTTAGCCATCAATTGAGCAAAAGTACCAGCGCTACGAGCCATAACAGCTCCTTGTTCAGGTCTTAATTCTACACAAGAGATAATAGTTCCAAAAGGTATTTGAGATAATGGCATTGCATTCCCTATTTCAGTAGGAACTTGAGAAGCACCAGACACTATTTTCTGACCCACTTTTATTCCACTTGGTGCAATGATATATCTTTTCTCTCCATCCTCATAATTCAATAAGGCGATGAAAGCTGTTCTGTTAGGATCGTATTCTACAGTCATGACTTCAGCTTGGATATCTTTCTTATCTCTTTTGAAATCGATGATTCTGTAACGTTTTTTATGACCACCACCAATGTAGCGCATAGTCATTTTCCCTTGATTATTTCTACCACCGGAACGTTTACGAGAGGCAAGCAAAGATTTCTCAGGCTTGCTAGCAGTAATAGCATCGAAGCCATTAGCAACCTTAAATCTCTGTCCTGGTGTATTTGGTTTTAATTTTTTAACCGACATGTTTTAAGCTTATAGATTACTATACAAATCAATTGTTTCTCCTTCAGCTACTTTTATAATAGCTTTTTTATATGCGGATGTTTTTCCAGTCACCATTCCCGTTTTTGTATAACGAGATTTGATTTTTGGGATAACATTCAACGTACGCACTCCTTCTACCGTAACGCCATAAGCGGACTCAACAGCCTCCTTTATTTGGATTTTGTTAGCATTACGATCTACAACAAAAGTAAAAGCATTTCTTAATTCGCTTTCATTTGTTGCTTTCTCTGTAATAATTGGTTTTACCAAGATGCCCATAGCTATTATTTGTTGAGATTATTTTGTAATTCTTCTAATCTGCTTTCCGATATTAATAAAACATTACTGTTCATAATATTGTAAGTGTTTAGTTCTGAGACATTTACAACTTTAGCAGTTTTCAAATTACGGGACGACAAATATACGTTTTTATTCGACTCATCCAAGACGATCAAAGATTTTTTGTCTCTAATGTTCAGATTATCAAGAAGATTTAAAAATTCTTTAGTCTTGGGAGCTTCAAATCCAAAATCTTCAACAATCATCAACTGATTGTTTTTGAGTTTTTGGGAAAGAACTGTCTTTCTTGCCAGTCGCTTAAGCTTCTTATTTAATTTGAAATGATAATCTCTTGGTCTAGGACCAAAAACACGACCACCACCTCTAAAAATAGGAGATTTAATGCTACCTGCACGAGCTGTACCCGTTCCTTTTTGTTTCTTGATCTTTCTTGTACTACCAACGATCTCTGCTCTCTCTTTTGCTTTATGCGTTCCTTGGCGTTTATTTGCCAAGTGCTGCTTTACATCAAGATAAACAACGTGATCATTAGGTTCCAATCCAAAAACAGCTTCAGAAAGTTCGACCTCTCTACCTGTTTCTTTTCCTTTTATATCTAATACTGATACTTTCATTACTTCTGAATAGTTACATAAGTGTTGTTATGTCCAGGTACACAGCCCTTGATCACGATCAAGTTCTTTTCTGGAACCACTTTCAACACTCTTAGATTTTGAACTTTTACTTTTACACTTCCCATTTGTCCACCCATTTTCATTCCTTTGAAAATACGAGCTGGATATGAGGCAGCACCTACAGAACCTGGGGCTCTCAACATACTTTGTTGGCCGTGAGTTCGTTGTGAACCGGCAAAGCCATGTCGTTTTACAACTCCTTGGAATCCTTTACCTTTAGATGTAGCACTTACGTCTACAAATTCATTTTCTTTAAATAAGTCTACAGTGATGTGATCACCTAACTTATACTCTTCTTTGAATCCTTGGAATTCCATGACTTTTCGTTTGACAGAAGTACCAGCTTTCTTAAAGTGACCTAAGTCTGCTTTGGTGGCATTTTTGTCTGATTTGTCATCGAAACCAAGTTGAAGCGCTTCATACCCGTCAACCTCGTTGGTTCTGACTTGGGTAACTACGCATGGTCCAGCTTCTATAACGGTACATGGAATATTCTTTCCATTCTCGTCGAAGATGCTAGTCATGCCGATTTTTTTTCCTATTAACCCAGACATAATTGATTTTTGATTATTACTATTTATTTAAAAAAAATTCAGGGCCGAAAAAAACGTTCGCCCTGAATGTATTTTTCTTCCGTTTTTCCCTCGTCAAATGCTCGGGACATGTTACCCTAAACCTAGTTTAGGATTTGCTATTGAAGGTTACTTTAAGCAACACTTCCAATATTGTATTAAACCTTAATCTCTACTTCTACACCACTTGGTAACTCAAGCTTCATCAAAGCATCAATAGTTTTTGATGATGAGCTATAGATGTCTAATAATCGCTTAAAAGAATCTAATTGAAATTGCTCTCTCGCTTTCTTGTTAACGTGTGGAGATCTTAATACAGTGAAGATTTTACGTTGCGTAGGTAATGGAATTGGTCCAGTAACCACAGCACCAGTTGTCTTAACTGTCTTGACGATTTTCTCGGCAGACTTATCTACCAAGTTATAGTCATATGATTTTAGTTTAATTCTTATTTTTTGACTCATAATAAGTTCTAATTATTCGTTTAAACCTTTAGCACTTTTGATTACTTTCTCTGAAATACTTGAAGGTGTTTCTTCAAATTTTAAAAATTCCATTGTAGATGTTGCACGACCTGAAGATAAAGTTCTTAAAGTAGTCACATAACCAAACATTTCTGAAAGCGGCACATCAGCTTTGATGATTTTCGCACCAGACCTGTCGGACATGTCATTTACTTGACCTCTTCTTCTGTTCAAGTCACCAACAATATCTCCCATATTCTCTTCTGGAGTCACAACCTCTACTTTCATGATAGGCTCAAGAACGATAGCTCCAGCACCTTTTGCAGCTGACTTGTAACCAAGCTTTGCAGCGAGTTCGAAAGAAAGTTGGTCGGAATCCACAGGGTGGAAAGATCCATCCAAAAGAGTCACCTTCAACGTATCCATTCTAAATCCAGCAAGAGGACCATTTTTCATGGCTTCTGTGAATCCTTTTTCAACGGAAGGAACAAATTCTTTAGGAATTCTACCCCCTTTAATTTTATCGACAAATTGTAAACCAGGTCCTTCAAAATCTTCATCTACTGGTCCCATCTCGAATAAAATATCAGCAAACTTACCACGACCACCAGATTGCTTTTTATAAACCTCTCTATGGTTTGCCGTTTTAGTTACAGCTTCTTTGTATTCGACTTGAGGTTCACCTTCATTCACTTCCACCTTAAATTCACGTTTTAAACGATCCACTAAGATTTCGATGTGAAGCTCACCCATACCAGATATAATAGTTTGACCTGATACTTCATCGGTTTTCACTTTAAATGTTGGATCTTCTTCAGCAAGTTTACCTAAAGCAACACCTAGTTTTTCAACATCAGCTTTGGTTTTTGGCTCAACAGCTATACCAATAACAGGTTCTGGGAACGTCATAGATTCCAAAACGATTGGGTTTTTAAGATCTGTAAGTGTATCTCCAGTTTTAATATCTTTAAAACCTACGGCAGCACCAATATCTCCAGCTTCAATAAAATCAATTGGCTCTTGTTTATTGGAGTGCATTTGATACATTCTTGAAATACGTTCTTTTTTACCAGAACGGTTATTCAAGACATAAGATCCTGCTTCTAGTCTACCAGAATAAGTTCTAAAAAATGCTAAACGACCAACAAATGGATCTGTAGCAATTTTAAAAGCTAAGGCAGAAAATGGAGAATCTACGTGAGGTTTTCTAGTTTCAACATCCCCAGTATCTGGATTGTGACCTTCAATAGCTTCTACATCTACAGGAGATGGAAGATATCTCATCACGGCATCAAGCATAGCTTGAACACCTTTATTTTTGAACGCTGAACCACACATCATCGGTATGATAGACATATCGATAGTAGCAGCTCTTAACGCAGCAATAATCTCGTCTTCAGTAATAGAGTTTTCATCTTCGAAAAATTTCTCCATCAGCTGATCATCGTATTCAGCAACAGCTTCAACGAGTTCAGTTCTATATTTTGTCACATCAGCTTCTAACTCAGCAGGGATATCAATGACCTCGTAAGTCATACCAAAATCATCATCATTCCAGATAATTGCTTTCTTAGAAATTAAGTCTACAACACCTTTAAAGTCAATCTCATCACCAATTGGAACTTGTAATGGGACAGGATTACCTCCTAGCATTTCTCTAACTTGCTTACACACGTTAAAGAAATTAGCCCCTTGTCTATCCATTTTATTAACAAAACCAAGACGTGGTACTTTATATTTATCTGCCTGTCTCCAAACAGTTTCAGATTGTGGCTCAACACCATCTACTGCACTAAATAAAGCAACAACACCATCCAAAACTCTTAAAGAACGCTCTACTTCAACAGTAAAATCAACGTGCCCTGGAGTATCAATGATATTAACGATGAATTCTTGGTCTCTATATAACCATTTACAGTGAGTAGCTGCAGATGTAATAGTAATTCCTCTTTCTTGCTCCTGCTCCATCCAGTCCATGGTAGCCGCACCATCATGAACCTCTCCTATTTTGTGACTTATACCCGTGTAATAAAGGATACGCTCAGTCGTAGTTGTTTTACCAGCGTCGATGTGAGCAGCAATCCCTATATTTCTGGTAAATTTTAAATCTCTTTGTGCCATTATTATTTAGAATCTAAAATGTGAAAATGCTTTATTGGCTTCAGCCATTTTATGTGTATCTAAGCGTTTCTTAACTGCTGCACCTTCTTCTTTCGCAGCGGCCATAGACTCGCCAGCTAATTTAGCTGCCATGGTTTTTTCATTTCGCTTTCTAGAATAACCTATTAGCCATTTCATAGCAATAGATATTTTTCTATCTGGTCTTATTTGAGAAGGAATCTGAAAGGTAGCACCTCCTACACGTCTACTTCTTACTTCAACGTGAGGCATTACATTAGATAATCCTTCTTTCCAAATTTCTAGAGCAGATTTTTCATCATCTTGCTTTTTCTCTTCTATGATATCCATTGCATCATAAAAAATCTTGAAAGCAATTGATTTTTTTCCGTCCCACATCATCATATTCACGAATCGGGTTACCAATTGATCGTGAAATTTTGGATCTGGAAGTATAGGACGTTTCTTGGCCTGTCTTTTTCTCATGTCTTTACTTTAACTCTGATTATTTTTTAGGTCTCTTAGCTCCATACTTGGATCTGCGCTGCAGACGACCCTCTACTCCTGCTGTATCTAAAGCACCACGAACAATATGGTACCTTACACCAGGTAAATCTTTAACTCTCCCGCCTCTAACTAATACTATCGAGTGCTCTTGTAGATTATGTCCTTCACCTGGAATGTATGCGTTTACTTCCTTACCATTTGTTAATCTAACACGAGCAACTTTACGCATTGCTGAGTTAGGTTTTTTTGGTGTAGTTGTGTAAACTCGCGTACAAACTCCACGTCTTTGAGGACAAGAATCTAAAGCCGCCGATTTGCTCTTCTTAGTCATCTTGGTTCTTCCTTTTCTTACTAACTGTGAAATTGTTGGCATAGTTTTACTTGTATTGTTTAAAAATTCTCTTATTTTTAAGGATTGCAAATGTAGATATATAATTCTAAATAACAAATTTTAATTGATTAATTTTCAGCAATTAAGACGTTTAAGATTTCTTAGGCTCGTCTTTAGTATTCAATCCAATTCAACAGCATGCAATTATACATACGCTTCCTCTATAAAAATCGTTTGCATATCTATACTATTACAAATATAACTTAGACCTCTGCAGCAACATGCTCAAACTACTATTTACTTTTTTATGCGTTGTGGGTCTTCCTTTTCATTCTCATTGCCAAACCATCCACTTACAAGTGGACACATTGAAGGATTCCTTGCTAAGCTCCAAGCAGTTTACATTTGACTCCTTCAATGCAGCAGAAACCGAATTAAAACTGAAAATGGATAGCTTAAAAAGAGTTGGGTATCCTTTCTTAGAGTTGGACCAACAGATTACCGATAAAAAACTTCTAGCTACCATCCGTTTAAACCAAAAAATAGACTCCTTATATATAGGTATAAAAAAAGAAGACTTAATTTACATTCCTAAGGGGATTAAAATCGATGATTTGGAAATTGGTCTACCCTACCAGAATGTTGAAATCTTTCAAAAAGCTATTATTGAAAAACTGAAGGCTCAAGGCTTATCTTTTGGTAAATCATTTTTAACAGACCTAGAGTATAGAAATGCCCATGCTCTAAATGCAAGACTCATTATAGACAGCGGCCTAAAAAGAAGAATTGATAAAATAAATATAAAAGGATACGAATCGCTACCCAAAAGCTACATATCCTATCTAACTGGTCTTAAAATCGGATCCGAATTTATAGAGTCACAGATTCAACAAAAAACAGAAAAGCTCGATAACATCCCTTTCATCTCTGTTAAAAAACCTACTGAAGTATTATTTAAAAAAGACTCTACGGAACTCTTCCTTTATTTAGAAAAATTCAATTCCAACACCTTCGATGGTTTTCTAGGGTTCGGAAATAATGAAACCAGCGACTTCGAACTAAATGGCTATCTGAACATGGTGCTTCTAAATAATCTGAATTTCGGAGAACGACTCGGAGTGATTTATAAAAACGATGGAAATGGACAACAAACGTTTGAAGGGAATGTAGAATTACCATTTGTATTTAGCTCTCCTGTAACAATTGGAGCCGATTTAAGAATCTTCCGAAGAGACTCTGCATTTTCCAATAGCTCACAAACTGTGGAGCTTAAATACTATCTCAATGAAAAGCTCAACTTGAAAGGGGCAGCAGAATTCACAAACTCGACCAGTCTAGAACAGGAAAACCTCAATTCGATATCAGAAATAGATGATTACAACTCTTCCTTCTATGGAATTGGTGCAGAATATCTAAAACTAGGCCCTAGACAACTTTTTGGGGTGAATACGTTTGTGAATCTAAATCTTTCTGCGGGGAGCAGGAAAACTGAAAATGACACAGAGCAGTACAAGCTAAGTTTAAGCGGCCAACATCAAATCAACATCAATTATCGCAACAGGCTTTACCTGAATCTCAATAGCCAAATCCTAATTTCTGACAACTTTCTTAACAATGAGTTATTTCGATTCGGAGGGGTCAACTCTATACGCGGGTTTGCCGAAAACAGCCTTTTAGCCTCTAGGTTTGCAGTCCTACAAACTGAATATAGATACATTTTAGATGCAAATCTCTATGCAAATACTGTGATAGATGTAGGAAATTATGAAAATAAACTCAATAATGTTAACGAAAACATAGTGGGGTATGGCGCAGGTATTGGACTGAAATCTCAAGCAGGAATTTTTAACCTCATCATAGCAAACTCGGTCTCTGATGTGCAAGAATCTACCTTTTCTAACACGAGAATACATATCAATTTCACATCTTTTTTCTAATAAATATTATGTAGATATTAAGATTTAACAGTTTTTGTATTAAAATAAAACCAATATAAGTTGTAGGATTAACTTTATTTTTTGATTTTTGGACTTGGCTAATTCAAATAAACAAACAAATGAGAACAAAGTTAAATGGAATTTTAACGCTACTTTTAGTGTTAGTGATGCAAGTAACCTTTGCACAGACAAAAACTGTTACTGGGACGGTAACAGATCCTGATGGGCTCCCGCTGCCAGGTGTAAACGTATTAATTGAGGGAAAAGGAACGGGCACTCAAACTGATTTTGATGGAAATTTCTCCATTCAAGCTAGTAGCTCTGATAAGTTGACATTTTCGTACATAGGTTTTGAGAAACAAACCATTGATGTTGGAACCAAAACCAACATAGATGTTCAACTTGGAAGAGGAGAAGCTTTGGATGAAGTTGTAGTTGTGGGATATAGTACTTCGACAATGCAAGCTTTTACAGGTACAGCATCAGTTGTTTCCGCAGAAGACATTGAGAATAAAAACTTCTCGAATGTTTCTCAGGCTCTAGCAGGTGAGGCTTCAGGTGTAAATGTTATTAACACCTCCGGACAACCAGGAACAACTTCTCAAGTTAGAATTAGAGGATTTGGTTCTGTGAATGGAAACAGAGCTCCATTATATGTAGTTGATGGGGTTCCTTACTCAGGAAGCTTAAATGCTATAAATCCAGGTGATATTAAAAACACTATAATATTAAAAGATGCAAGTGCTACCGCCATATATGGATCTAGAGGTGCTAATGGTGTTGTCTTAATCACAACTAAAGCAGGTACTGCACGTGAGAATTTTATCGAAGTTGATATGAGAACTGGTTTAAATACTCAAATCATACCGCGCTATGATGTAATTACTTCTCCAGAAGAATCAATTGGTTTGGCATGGGAAGCTAAAGTCAACAGAGCAAGATTGAGTGGAAACCCAGACCCTGTTGGATTTGTAAATGACAATCTATTTGGAACAGGAGCAAACGCTATATTACCTCCGGGTTACAACATGTGGAATGTCGCTAACGGTGGTGAGCTTATTGACCCAGCTACTGGCCAGGTTAGAAATGGAGTAACGAGACGTTACACTCCAGAAAGCTTTGCTGATGTAGCCTTCAATCCGGCTCTTAGAACTGAAGCTAACGTAAGAATGGGCGGTGGTGATGAAAAATCTAAATACTTTTTTTCTGGAGGTTTTCTAGATGATAATGGTTATGCAATCAACACTGGCTACACTAGATATAACACGAGATTAAATTTAGACTCTCAAGTTAAGGATTGGTTGAAGATTAATGTAAACCTTGGTTACACCTATTCTGAAAACATACAGAATGGACAAACTAATGGTGCTGAAAATTTATTTGAGTTTGCAGACAAAATGAATCCTTTTTATCCAGTTTTCCTTAGAGATGATGAGTACAATTTAGTAGCAGACCCTATTTTTGGTGGAAATCAGCTTGATTATGGTGGAGCATCAGGATTTAGAGATAGAGCAGCTTCAAATACATTAAATCCAATTGGTTCTGCACGTTATGATTTTAACGGGGATATAAGAAATGAGATAATTGGTAGTTTCAATGCTGAATTGAATCTAACAGAGAATTTAACCTTTGAAACTAGATTTGGTCTACAATACTCAAACAACGCGTTTAAGTCTAGGTCAAATCAATTCTATGGTGTTGGTACAGTGACTCAAGGAGATTTATTTGTACAAAACACAGAAACGACTACCATGAACTTTTTACAATTACTTCGTTATAAAAAATCTTTTGGAGATCATAACTTAGAAGTATTTGCTGCACATGAAACTAACGATTTTGAACAGTCTTTCGAAACTGCTTTTAAAGGCAAGGCCATTATTCCAGGTGGGTTGGAACTAAATAATTATATTATTAACTTACGACAACCAACAGGTTTTACAAACAGAAGAACCTTAGAATCTTACTTTGTACAAGGTAATTATAGTTTTGACGATAAGTACTACTTATCTGCCACTGCAAGACGTGACGGTTCATCTCGATTCGCTAATAACAAATGGGGTACATTCGGCTCTGTAGGTGCATCTTGGGTAATGTCTAATGAAGACTTCCTAGCTGATGTTGAAATCATTGAATTTTTAAAGTTAAAAGCATCTTACGGGGTTATAGGAGATGAAAACATAGGTGGTGTTTACACGGGTATTAATACATTTAGTGTTACTAATGTTAGAGATGGTTTTTCTATAGCACCTGAATTATTTGCTAATCCTGACTTAACTTGGGAAGAGTCGAATATGTATCAAATTGGTGTGGAATCAAGTATTGGAAGCTGGTTAGATTTGAGTGTCGATTATTATATAAAAGATACAGAAAATCTAATATTTACAAGAAGAAATGCTCCATCTTCCGGTGTAGCTGTAATTGATGTAAATGATGGAGTTTTAAGAAACTCTGGTTTTGAATTCGATCTTAATGCTAAAGTCATTGAAACAGATAAATTTGGTTTAGGAGTTTCGGTTAATGGTGCTATTTATGAAAACGAATTGACTACAATGCCAATAGATCCAGAAACAGGTGCTCCAGCACTATTTAATAATGTTGGTAGATATGGATACTCTCAAGGAAGTTCTATTTTTGATTTCTACATGAGAGAATACGCAGGAGTAGATACTGCTGATGGTTACCCAATGTGGTATCAATATTACAACGATGTTGACGGTAATGGTACTTTCAATCCTGGAACAGACGAAACCATCCAAAGTTTGACCCCTTATTTAGGAGATAACCCAGATGCGAATATAGAACGTCAGATCACTAAGACTTATGCAGAATCAACTGAAAAATACGTTGGAAAATCAGGTATCCCTGACTTAGCTGGTGCATTTAGACTTAACGCAAGATTTAATAACTTTAGATTGTCTACTCAATTTACCTATTCTGTGGGTGGGTATGGTTACGATGCTCAATATGCAGAATTAATGCATGACAATAATTCAGGTATAATTGGCACCAATAGGCACAAAGATGTAAGAAACAGATGGAGACAGCCTGGTGATGTTACAGATGTGCCTTTAATTGCAGATCGAGTTATACCAAACATTAGTTCACAGTCAACAAGGTTTATTACTAAAACAGATTTTCTAGCGTTGAATAATATACTTTTAGGCTATAATGTGCCTAGAGAGTATCTGGAGAAAGTTGGAATTAGCGCTTTAGATATATACGCGTCTGGTGATAACTTATTTATAAGCAGTTCAAGAGAAGGGTTTAACCCACAAACAAGTCAGGCTGGTAACTCAGGTAGAGGATTATATGCGCCATTATCTACGTTTACATTAGGAGTGAAAGTTAAATTTTAATAAAAAATGATAAACATGAAAAAAACAATTTTAAACACGATGTGGTTCTCCGTTATAGCCTTACTTCTAGTAAGTTGCGGTGATGACTTTCTTGTCGAAGAGCCAACTGGGAATGAGCCTACCATTAAACAAATAGGAGAAGCTGGTGCGGTAAATCCAGAGATTAATGGTGCCTTTATGACTGGCGTTTACTCTACAATGTTCACAACAGGAACAGGAGGAACTGGTTCACAAGCGGATTTTGGCCAGAAAGGTTTTGATATTTATAGCGATATGCTAACTGGTGACATAGCCCTTACATTAAGTACTTACGGATGGTACAGAGCTGCTATTACAGAATTTCAAGCTCCTTTAGATTTTACTCAACAAGAGAACTACCAAGGATGGAGGTACTACTATAGAGTAATAAATAGATCAAATTTGGTTATTGAGACTGTTTTACAGGAACCACAACCAGAAGAGGAAGCTGATTTAATGGCAATTATAAATGGATTAACAGATGAAAACAGACATATTGTTGCTCAGGCTTTTGCAATGAGAGCTCATTCTTACTTCAATCTTACTCAGCTTTATATTAACGATGTTACGGCATCTTGGAATTCACCAACTCTTCCAATATATGTAGTAGCAGATCTAGTAGGTAATGAAAAATCTACAACAGAAGCTGTGTATCAATTGATAGAAGATGACTTAACGAGAGCTATTTCACTTATGGATGATTTCTCGAGACCATCTAAGGTGGAGATTGATAAGCCCGTTGCTGAAACAATCTTGGCTTACGTTTTAGCCTCACATAACGATAACAGATGGACAGATGTTGTTGCTTTAACAAATAGTGCAATGAGCGGCAGTCCTGCAAGTTTAATGACTGCTGATGACTCAATCAATGGAATACTTGGTGGTTTTAACGATGTTAACGCTTCAGGTTGGATGTGGGGTATTGATTTAAATGCAGATATTGGTTTAGGCTTAGTTTCATGGTGGGGACAAATGGATGCTTTCTCTTATAGCTATGCAGCTGTTGGCGATAATAAAGCTATGGACCAAGGTTTATACGATAGTATGCGTGCTGATGATATAAGAAGAAATCAGTTTTTAGATGATCCTTTAAGTACAAGGAACTTACAACCATTAAACAAGTTCTTCGACAGTGATAGAATCATATTTGGTTCATCTCAAATCGTGAAAGCAGATTACATTTACATGAGATATGCAGAACCTTTATTATTAAACATAGAGGCTTTATATCATACCAATCCTGCTGGTGCTAAAACTGCTTTAAAAGATTTTGCACAAACTCGTATCGATGATGTATCCTATATTGATGCCTTGAATGGCCAAGCCCTATTGGATGAAATATACAAGCAAACTCGATTGGAGCTTTGGGGAGAAGGTAAATCATACTACGCTATGAAGAGAAATAAAGCTACGACTGTAAGAGGTGACAACCACCTAACTTTTGTGGGAGAACCAATTCCTTGGAATGATGAGAGAATGACCTTGGAAATACCTCTCCAAGAGATTCAAGATAATTTATTTATTAACGATCAAAATTAAAATTCTGAAAAATGAAAATATTTAATAAATTTTTGGTCTTATGTATCGCAGCTTTTTTTATAAGCTGTGATACTGACCCAATATTGTCAGAAGCTAATGTGGTAAGTTTTGAAGAATCTTCAAAATCTTTAGCTATAGACGTTGGTTCTTCTGTATCAGATCAGTTTAGCGTTTTTACAGGCGGTATTACTGGAGCAGATAGAACATATAATTTAATTGTAGAAGGAGCTACTATACCATTATCAGGTTTAGATATGCCGGCAACGGTGGTCGTACCTGGTGGTTCTAATGAGGGTATAGTGAATTTTACAGTAAATTATAATGATGAGTTTAGTATAACAGGTGGAAGTTTTAATGTAATATTAGAAGATACTTCTACCAACCTTATTGGAAACTCAGAAATAAGTATTGATGTAAATGTAACCTGTGAATTTCCTGCATCTATTGATTTTGAGTTCGATGGATATGCTAGTGAAATAACTTGGTCAGTTATAGATTCAGATGACAACACCATATATTCTGGCGGAGGTTATTCTGATGGTCTAGCAACATTTTCAAGAGAAGTATGTTTAGCAGACGGTGACTATACGTTTGTTATAGATGATAGCTTTGGTGACGGACTTTCATTCCCCAATATTGGTAATGCAACTTTAACCTTTAAAGGTGAAGTACTTGCAGAAGCAGTTGGCGATTTTGGTTCACAATTTGTTGGTGAATTCACAATCGCGAATTAGTAGTTGATATTATTAAATTTTAATTAACTCTTGTTAAATATAATTTCTATTATATTTAGCAAGAGTTTTTTTAATTTAATACGATAAACATGAAAAAGACAATTTTAAACATGATGTGGTTCTCCGTTATAGCCTTACTTCTAGTAAGTTGCGGTGATGACTTTCTTGTCGAAGAGCCAACTGGGAATGAGCCTACCATTAAACAAATAGGAGAAGCTGGTGCGGTAAATCCAGAGATTAATGGTGCCTTTATGACTGGCGTTTACTCTACAATGTTCACAACAGGAACAGGAGGAACTGGTTCACAAGCGGATTTTGGCCAGAAAGGTTTTGATATTTATAGCGATATGCTAACTGGTGACATAGCCCTTACATTAAGTACTTACGGATGGTACAGAGCTGCTATTACAGAATTTCAAGCTCCTTTAGATTTTACTCAACAAGAGAACTACCAAGGATGGAGGTACTACTATAGAGTAATAAATAGATCAAATTTGGTTATTGAGACTGTTTTACAGGAACCACAACCAGAAGAGGAAGCTGATTTAATGGCAATTATAAATGGATTAACAGATGAAAACAGACATATTGTTGCTCAGGCTTTTGCAATGAGAGCTCATTCTTACTTCAATCTTACTCAGCTTTATATTAACGATGTTACGGCATCTTGGAATTCACCAACTCTTCCAATATATGTAGTAGCAGATCTAGTAGGTAATGAAAAATCTACAACAGAAGCTGTGTATCAATTGATAGAAGATGACTTAACGAGAGCTATTTCACTTATGGATGATTTCTCGAGACCATCTAAGGTGGAGATTGATAAGCCCGTTGCTGAAACAATCTTGGCTTACGTTTTAGCCTCACATAACGATAACAGATGGACAGATGTTGTTGCTTTAACAAATAGTGCAATGAGCGGCAGTCCTGCAAGTTTAATGACTGCTGATGACTCAATCAATGGAATACTTGGTGGTTTTAACGATGTTAACGCTTCAGGTTGGATGTGGGGTATTGATTTAAATGCAGATATTGGTTTAGGCTTAGTTTCATGGTGGGGACAAATGGATGCTTTCTCTTATAGCTATGCAGCTGTTGGCGATAATAAAGCTATGGACCAAGGTTTATACGATAGTATGCGTGCTGATGATATAAGAAGAAATCAGTTTTTAGATGATCCTTTAAGTACAAGGAACTTACAACCATTAAACAAGTTCTTCGACAGTGATAGAATCATATTTGGTTCATCTCAAATCGTGAAAGCAGATTACATTTACATGAGATATGCAGAACCTTTATTATTAAACATAGAGGCTTTATATCATACCAATCCTGCTGGTGCTAAAACTGCTTTAAAAGATTTTGCACAAACTCGTATCGATGATGTATCCTATATTGATGCCTTGAATGGCCAAGCCCTATTGGATGAAATATACAAGCAAACTCGATTGGAGCTTTGGGGAGAAGGTAAATCATACTACGCTATGAAGAGAAATAAAGCTACGACTGTAAGAGGTGACAACCACCTAACTTTTGTGGGAGAACCAATTCCTTGGAATGATGAGAGAATGACCTTGGAAATACCTCTCCAAGAGATTCAAGATAATTTATTTATTAACGATCAAAATTAAAATTCTGAAAAATGAAAATATTTAATAAATTTTTGGTCTTATGTATCGCAGCTTTTTTTATAAGCTGTGATACTGACCCAATATTGTCAGAAGCTAATGTGGTAAGTTTTGAAGAATCTTCAAAATCTTTAGCTATAGACGTTGGTTCTTCTGTAAAAGGATTTACCCTAACATTATCAGGTTTAAATATCCCGGCAATGGTTATAATAATTGGTGGTTCTCAAGAGGGTTTAGTAAATTTTACAATAAATTATAATGATAAGCTTAGTACAATTCTTATTATATTAAGCGGGATTTTTTAATTTGTAAGTTCAAGAAATAAGTACAAAACTACAATCAATTGAACCTCCCTGAAAGGTATCAAATCCAAGCCTTACTGGAAACAGAAATTAGTAAAAGTGAAATCGCTAAAATTCTAGGAATTGTCCCCTGTACAATTTATAGAGAACTGGGCCGGAACATCGCTAAGTGAGGAAGGACAACTGGAAAGCATGTAGCATCAAATGCTTAAAGACGTGCAGATACCAAGAATAAGGTTAAGCAAATAATGTTCGTAAAGCCTCTAAAAGAGCTATTACTGGTTTATTACGCTATGAGAAGTTGAGCACAGAACTTATCAGTAAGCGCTTAGAACTTGATGGCGAAGATTGCGTGAGTCAAAAACAATATATCGGTGGAAATGGAATGTCAAGAAAAGTAAGAAGAAAACAGATTTAAGAAAAGTCTCTGAAAAACGAATTAAAGAAGTTGAAAGATTACTAAATTACAGATCAATTATAAAATTTAATTATTTAACCCAATTCAAGTCCTAAAAAAATAAATGTTTTGCACTTATGGGTTGAACTCAGCATTTAAAAAATTATGAAAAAAATATTAATATTTATTTGTTGTTTAACTTCTTTGGTTGTTTTTCCACAACAGAAACTAGAAGAATTAATAAATGAAACTGAAAAAATTACAAATGAAAGAAATCAAAGGATTTTAGACTATAAAAAATCAACCCCAGAAACTATTCTAACAAATGAAAAAAGATTGTTATGGGATATAATGAATGGCAAGCCTATCTACATAGAAAATTTCAATCTAAACTCAGAAAATGCATTGCGAACAAACTACCTAAAAAGAGGTTTATATGGTTTGGATTTAAAAGGCGATGGCTTAAGTATTGGAATATGGGAGGTAGGGGGTATTCCAGAGGTAATGCATCCAGAATTTATGGATGATAATTCGAATACTAGAATCATAAATAAAGATGGCAGCATTTCTGAAACATTTCATGCTACCCATGTAGCAGGAACACTTATAGCTAAGGGGAATGATCCAACAGCTGAAGGGATGGCAACTGGTGCTGTTTTAAATGCTTACGATGCGACAGATGACAAAATAGAGGTAATAACCGCTTTAGGTAAAAATGAAATTATAGTATCTAATCATTCTTATGGTTTTCCTGTAAAAAATTTAGAAGGAAATGAATGGTTTATGGGCGCCTATAGCCAAGAGGCTAAAAGCTGGGACGATATTATAAATTTATTTCCATATTATACTCCTGTATTTGCAGCTGGTAACGATGGGAATACTTTATATGATGGTGGTTTTTTTATAGGATATGATAAACTTACTGGAAGTACTAATTCTAAAAATACACTTATAGTGTCAAATGCTAATATAATAGATATAGAACGTAGAACTGGTGTATTTAGCAATGCAACTATAAATTCTGGAAGTTCACAAGGTCCAACTGATGATGGGCGAATTAAACCTGACATTACAGGCCTTGGAAGTAGAATATATTCAACAGCACTTAACGAAGGATATGGTACTGCTACTGGAACTTCCATGGCTTCGCCAAATGTAGCTGGCTCAGCCTTGTTGTTACAAGAATTACATCGTAATCTATATGGACAATTTATGCTTTCCTCTACTCTCAAAGGTCTTATTTCTGTAACTGCAGATGATGCAGGCTCCACAGGTCCAGATCCTAATTTTGGATGGGGAATTATGAATTCAAAAAGAGCCTCTGAAGCGATAATAAATAATTATAGTGATGACATTATAGAAGAAAAAACATTAAATCAAGATCAAACTCAAACTATCCGAGTCCAAAATAATAGTGGCAAAATAATGAAAGTTGCGATCGCATGGAACGATCCTGCAGGGGTCGCAATTGAAGAGATTTATAATGACACTACTCCTGTTCTCGTAAACGATTTAGATGTAAGAATAAAAAATCTTAACAATGATCAAATTTATTTCCCTTGGCTTTTAGATATTAACAATCCTTCTACTCCAGCTCTAAAAGGAGA
>Ga0307940_1000610_pt1 | contig 22738 bp, 22 predicted proteins | sample OrgLakmetagen124_FD_201835 | JGI IMG/M metagenome (GOLD analysis project Ga0307940, IMG submission 201835) | Saline water microbial communities from Organic Lake, Antarctica - #124 | ecosystem: Environmental > Aquatic > Non-marine Saline and Alkaline > Saline | place: Antarctica: Organic Lake... | reverse complement strand
ATGGGATTGTTGAGCCGGGAGTTGGTATATACCGGGTTGACGCGGGCTAAGCGGGAGTTGTTTGTTGTTGGGGGTGAGGGTGTTTGGTGTGAGGGGGTTAAAGGTAAAGTTGATCGGTTTAGTGGCTTGCACGATAGAATCTTATAGTGTCTTTAGATACTTGAGTGACACCCATCTCAGCTTTTCACTTTGCTCGTTCGTTGTCATTACCCTTAAAAATGATGCAACAAATGAGGTTGACAAAAATCGGGAATCTGGCCAGAATCTTCCTTAAATGGATTGGGCAATCCCGGTCGGCGTCTAAACCTCGGTGGTTTCACCGGGGTTTTTCGCTTTTTGGAGGTGGGAAAATCTTCATTCCAACGCCCTCGTAACCAATACCAACCGCTTCGCGGCCTCCATCGCAGTAAAATTTTCGCTTCAAAATATCAAATGCCCTGTTAAGCTGCTCAGGCCTGAGAGTGCTCAAACCGATAGGCCGTGCCACAAGATCCGCCAACTGCAAACCCGAAGACATGACTCTTTTGTCAGCAGACAGAATCTCAAAAGGAAGCGGTATACCCAGTCGATTATGGCCATCGCAGTTACGCCGAAACTCAAGCTCTAGCTCCTTATCTTCCTTGTCACCCCGACACTCAAACACGATATGGGTTTTCTTTGCGCTTTCGCCCTTTTCTTCCAGAAATTCATACAACGTTTCCATGCAATAGCCAAGGGCAATGTGATACGCGTTATCAGCAACGTTTAGACGCTTTAAATCCCGTTTGTCTATGGTCGTGCTGATCAAGATGAAGTCGCTGAAATCAATGATCTGTGTGAGTTCATTCATGAATGCGGTCTTTGGTGTGTCCTGCTCTTAAAGATATTGAACATACCGGTCCGGCGTCGAATTTCATTCTCATGAAGAACATCTTGGTCATGCCCGAAATGGTTAAACTTGAACTTCTCTAACGCGGGAACAATAACCTCACTGTAGTGCCTTTTATGAAAGACGCAGAAAGCCAATACAAATACCGGATACTGCTGGTCAATGCTTTGTAAGCTGTGATCACCGCTTTCGTCGACATACACAATGTATTTACTGTTTTCGGACTCACCCACCTGCGTAGAAGGCTGGTGTCTATCCATCTTTTCCAGATTCTTTGCATCAAACTCGAACAGTGGTAATTGCCCGAGCTCAGAGAGAGGACTCTTCGTCATTAATACGATTCCTTTATTCGCTCTCACTATTCATTAGGAGGGTTCTCAGGACACCCACCCCGGAAGCCCCGGGCTAAAGCCTTTGGCCAGTAACTACTGCCCAATCCAGTTGCAATCATCAAAGTGGCGGTTCCTTCTGGAAATTTCATAATAAGGCAATAGAAACAACAGTTTGGTCAAGCCAACTCAAACGTCACCCCCATCGGTGCACTCCCCTCATGCTTCACATACTTAACAGCCCCGTAATACACAAAGGGCGCTGCTTTCCCGCCCTGCAGCTTGTTCTCCCTCACAAACAGATGAATATCGATACCCAACACCTGGTGTTGAATCAGCTCCCGCCCTCGCTTGCTGGTCGGCGTGGTGGGTCGCTGGCTTTGCCAGTAGAAGTGTCGTTCGCCCAGCCAGTGGTCCACATAGCGGTGGCCTTGAATCTTGCCGCTTTTGTTCAGGGTCACCAGCAGTATGTGGGCTGACTGTTTGTTTAACACTACATGTCCGATGTTCCAGTTGCCGGGGTTGAAGGTTTCATTGAACAGCGGCGGGATGTCTTCGCGCATGAAGGGCTCGCCCACGGCCATGTCCAGGGGGTTAACCACCGCTTTGAAGCGCGCGAAGGTGCGCAGTTGTTCGGTGAGGTCCTCGGTTACGTCTATATCCGGGTATTCGGGGTTTAAGGCCCTGAGTGTGTATTGGCCGATGTTGCCTTTCAGGACTTTGCGCAGCAGGTATTCGTTGCCGCCGTCGATAGCCTGGCGCTCTATGGCCATGATGTTGTTGGTGATGGAACCAGCTTGGTTGGAGGTTACGGCTTCCAGCAGCAAATAGTCGCCGTCTGCAATTGGGGTTTTGCCGCCATCCATTGAGCTGCCCGTTGCTCTGGCGATGAAGTGTCTAGCCGGGTCCAGTTTGCCGTAGGTATCGCCCAGGCTGCGCAGTTCGTTGTTGTCGGCCGAGCCGAGTTTGAAGTGGCCGCAGGCTATTTTCAGGTCCGGGAAGTAGGCGAGTTCAGTGCGCTCGGCAAGCTGCGGTGCCGGGGCGGCATCCACGGTGGCGGTGTTCTTGCTGTAGCGGGTTAGGCGGTAGTCCACCAGTTCCTGAACCATGCTGTGAAAGGAGGTTACCCTGGTTGCTTTGGTTGCTTGGGTTTTGGGTACAAAACAACCATCCTCTTCCTTGAAGAATGTCGGTTTTCTCTTCTGCCCGGCGTTAATCCAGGCTGACACCGGATTATTGTACCAATATTTCTGCCAGGCGTCGGAGTCGCCCGACTCCTGTACCTGGAAGGCTTCTGGCACGTCGGTTAACAGCTCCGGGCGGCGTTGCAGCACCTGTCGGGATTGGCGGGCCAGGTCGGCCAGAGTTGGGGCTGCTCGCCAACCGTCCAGTTCCTGGAAGGCTTCAAGCAGTATCATCTTGAAGCTCTTGGTCATGGCGGTGGTTTCCAGTGCTTTCAGGAAGGCCTGGTTGCGGTCCAGTTCGGTGGACTCAATGTCTGTCAGGCCGCCCATAGCCTGTACGAAAGCGAACCAGTGGCCGTATTGGCTGCGCACCTGGTTGAAACTGGCGCCGAACCGGTAAAACTCGGTTGGGGTGGGCCTTCGGTCGAGCACGTCAACCAGGGCTTGGTAATCCCGCTCAATGCTGGCGGCTGTTCGGCCAAGTTCCTGGAAGAAGTCGATCAGTTCCAAGTCGTAATTCAGGTAGCAACCTTGTGCGATTTCCAGCGGGCCGCTTGCCAGGCGTTTGCCAAACTTCGCCAGTGCCTGGTAATTCATGGCTTCGGCCAACAGTGCCTGGGGTTTGTGCAGGAAGCCTTTGTGGTTGGCGACAAAGTCGAGTATGACGAGGTGTGTTTTATCGGCGGCGGTGCGCAAGCCACGGCCAATCTGTTGCAGAAACATCACCTTGGAGTCTGTCGGTCGCAGCAGCATCACGGTGTCGATCGCGGGTAAGTCGACGCCTTCGTTGAACAAGTCGACAGAAAAAATGACCTGGAAGGCCCCGCTGGTCAAGCCATCCAGCGCTTCACCGCGCGAGATGTTGGAGCTGGCATACACCGCCACGGCGGCCACACCTTGCTTTTTGAAGTGCTCGGCCATGAACTCGGCGTGGCGAATGGAGACGCAGAACGCTAGGGTGCGGCGCTGCGCTCTGGCTTGCCAGGTGGTGAAGGCGTGCCGTGCCCGCGCCAGTGTACCAAGGCGATGGCTCAGCAGGGCAGGGTCGAAAGGGCCATTGCGCCAAGGGATTGCCTGATAGTCGACGGTGCTGTCGAAAATACCGAAGTAGTGGAACGGCACCAGCAGCTTTTGCTCAACGCCCTGAATCAAATCGCTCTCGAAGACGAGGTTGTTGTCACACAGGCTGAGGATGTCGGCATTGTCGGTACGGTCCGGCGTTGCGGTCAGACCGAGCAGAAACCTTGGCCGGAAATGGTGCAGCAGCGCCTGGTAGCTGAAGGCGGCGGCGTGGTGGAATTCATCGACAACGATGTAGTCGAAGTGGTCCGCTGGGAATCGGTTCAGGTGCTCTTGTCGGCCCAGGGTCTGTATCGAGGCGCACAGTATGTCGACCTTTGGGTCGCGTTCCTTGCCGGTGTAAAAGCCGACCCGCTCATTGGGGCAAATGCGCTGGAAGGTGTCGGCCGCCTGGAAGAGTATTTCCTCGCGGTGGGCCACGAACAGCACCCGGCGTGCTCGGAACTGCTGGGTATCGAAGGCGGCCAGCCAGGTTTTGCCCATGCCGGTGGCCAGCACAACCAAGCCACGTTGATAGCCTGCCTGGCGGGTGGCGGCCAGGGCTTGCAAGGCCTCTTCCTGAATGTCCGAGGGTTGTGGCGGCGGGTCCGCCTCCGAGCTGCCCGGCGCAATATCGAACTGGGGTTTGGTGCGGCGTTGTTCGTAGTGGTCGATCCAGGCGTCTGATAGCGGTTCGGTATTGGGGTGCCTGAACAGCCGGTTAAAGTGGCCCTGTACCTCCAGAAAGCTCCGGCCCTGCGGGTAGTCGATGCGGTAGTTCCATTCAATACCGCTTTGCAACGCCTGCCGGCTGATGTTGCTCGAACCAACAAAGGCCGCACCCCAACGAATGTCGGCGAGACCTTGCTGTTGGGAGAACAGATACGCTTTTAAATGGAACCCAACCGACGCCGCGTTGAACACCCGGACTTCAGCGCCCCGCTCCTGCAATTGCAGCAGATGCCTCAGGGCTTCGGGGTCGGTCACGTCCAAGTAATCACTGGTCAGTAAACGCAGTTGGAAATCGCTGCCCTCGCTCTGCAGTGAACGAGCCAGGCCATCTTCCAGGTCGGGCAGCAGTAAGCGCAGTCCTGTCTGCTTGATGAAGGCGACCGCGAAATCAACCCGATTGGCGATTCGGATGGCGGCGCGTAAATGGGGCAGGAAAGGGTCCTGAAAGTCACCCGAGACCAGGTTACCGACTTCCTTGCGAACCAGGATATTCAACCATTGGTCGGAGCGGTCCGGTCTTTGGTCTTCGGTTGGCCAAAGGGCCAACACATTGGCATTGGGCAGGGCGTCCACCCACTGGGACAGACGCGCTTCGCTGGCATCGGTAAAGTGCCGGCCATCGACTTCCCGCTCACCCTCGCCTTGTTTGTAGCTGGCATAGATGACGCCTCCAGGTTTGAGCGCCCGCCACAGCCGCTTCCATGTTTCTTCCATGTCGCTACCCGGCACATGCAGCAGGCTGGCACAGGCCCAGATGCCATCAAACTCCGCCCGGCTTTCCAGTTCCTGAAACGTGCGGACGTCTACCTTGAGCTCGATGTACTCGGTCGCGAGCCGGGCCAGTTCGGGTGAACTGTCGAACGCGGAGACGGCGTAGCCACTCTCCCGGAAGTAGTTGGCATCCCGCCCCGAACCACAGCCAGCATCCAGAATGTGCCCACTCTTACCCACTTCTGCGAGAAAGCGCTGGCGCAGTTCGGACATATCGACCGCCACAGTGGCGTCGAAAAACACACGGGCGTTGTTGTTGTAGTAGTCGGTGGATGACATTGCGCCGAGGGCCTTTACTGCGGGCTGTTGGATCACCTTACCTGGTTTGGGATTTGGCAGCTAGCGGAGCAAACAACTAGCAGGATAGTCTGTTCTTAGTTTATAAAAAGCCTCGCCTTCGAAACATGCCACCATCAAGTAGAGTCGTTTTCTCGCCTTCAAGCATGTGGCTGTTACCCTGAGTAGGGGGGCGCAAACGACACCTCTCGTTTGCATGGTTATGACAAATGACTGAGACTCCCCGGATATCAGCAATCTATCAACTACACTCCAACTTGGCTTCTTAAGGATAGCGAATGAAAAAACTTATTAAATGGACTGCCCCATTTTTACTTGTCGCTTGCGCAACCCAAACGCCGCAAATGATAGACGGTGAGTCAAATGTTTCCCCCGAACAACAACAGGCCGCTCAAGAGGCGCAGCAAGCGCCTTTGACCCTGGCACTAAAGAGAAAAATTGCAGTGGGTCGCCTCTCGAACGAAACAACCTTCGGCAAGAGTCTGCTCAGCAGTTCTTCAGACGATAACGTGTCGCTGAAGGTCACTGATATGTTCGTTCAGTCTTTGATAAACAGTGGCAACTATCTGGTGTTTGAACGCCCCGATATTTCACTGCTGAAAAGTGAAGCCGAATTAAGTGGAACCGAGGTCAACATCATTGGTGTCGATACCCTCGTGATCGGCTCGTTGACTGAGTTCGGTCGCTCTACTACCGGAGAGTCGGGTTTTCTGTCCAATTCGAAAACTCAGGAAGCGACGGCAACCATCGATCTCCGCCTGGTCGATACCGCCACGGGCCAGGTCCTGGAGTCCGTTAGTGGAACCGGTTCTTCGTCTATTGAAAGCTCAACCACCATGGGCTTTGGCTCGGTTGCGAGTTACGACGGCAGTTTAAACGATCAGGCCATTGGCGCTGCGGTCAATGCGGCTGTGGAAAAGATGACTCAGTTGATGCTAACCAAAGTATGGACGGCCGATGTATTAACGGTTGAAGACGGCCTCGTTTATTTCAGTGGCGGTGATAGCCAGGGTATTCGGCCTGGCATGCAATTCTCAGTCTTCAAACAAGGCCGACAGGTGAAATCTGCGACCACCGGGTCAACGATTACCCTGCCCGGCCAAAAAGTAGCCAACATCACGGTTCTGGGCACATTTGGTGACACCGAACTCGAGGAAGGCTCATTCGGCGAAATAACAGATGGCTCCATTGAAGGGTTAGAACTCGAAGTACTGGAAGTTAGGGAGGTGCAATCATGAAGTGGCTACTGCTGATCGTCATGACTATCGGGCTTACGGCCTGCGTTCAAAGTCCAACACAGACCACGACGACAGTTGATAACCGACCGCGCGTGGCCTTTAACGAACAGCTTCCAAGAGAAGCCACTGATTACACAGTTAAAGTTGACGGCATTTCTTATGGGCTTCTGAGTAAGTATCTGGTCGACGAAACCACACTCCGTTTGGTCGAAGGCAGTCATCTGATCGAGGTAGAAGGCGCGTCAGGTATCGTTTTTTCTACCCGAGTATTTCTAGGCGCTTCAACAACAAGAGTCATCAACGTGGTCTCCTATGAATAAGCCGCTGTTGGTTTCATCCGTTCTTTTAATCGCGCTTACTGGTTGCGCCACGCGATCAGGGCTGTACAGCTGGGGCGAATACGAACAGGATTTGTTTAATTACTACCACGAGGCGGGTACTCAGGAAGAAGCGGCAGCCAACCACATCGAATTTGTCTCAAATATTGAACAAAGTGGTGAAACACCGGCACCGGGTTTACTGGCAGAAGCAGGAACGTTCTACCTTTTGGCTGGAGACACAGGCTCCGCGATTAAGTTCTACCAACTGGAATTCGATACCTGGCCTGAAAGTCGGCCGATGATGGGTATTCTGATCCAAAACCTGGAGAGCAACTAACATGCGAACGCTGAATTTATTGATATTGTCGGCTCTCGCATTATTGCTAGCCGGCTGTGTGACCCCGTCAACGTATGATTTTTCCCAGTACCATGAGGAAAAACCAAGATCCATTCTAGTATTACCGGTTGTTAACAACTCGGTCGATGTCCTCGCGCCAACGTCCGTACTAACGACACTGCCCAGGGTCCTTGCCGAGAAGGGCTACTACGTCTTCCCGGTAAACACGGTAAAAACATTGCTGGAATATGAAGGGCTTTACGAACCATCGGAAATCCACCAGCTTCCAACGAAAGAGTTGTCCTCACTGTTCGGCGCCGATGCGGTTCTCTACCTAACCATCCATGAGTGGACATCAAAGTATGCGGTTTTTGCGACAACAACCGTCGTTGACTTTGAATACACCATTGCCAATAAACAGGGTGAACAGCTTTGGAATACCAGAAAAAAATTAACCTACAGCCCACAAAACAATAATAATTCCGGGAGCGCTATGGCAATGTTAATATCTGCCGCCGTTACCGCTGCTGTCGAAAGGGCTGCCCCTAATTATTTGCCGTTAACACGTCAGGCAAACTACGAGGTCTTCTATACAGACTACACAAGAATCCCTCCGGGACCCTATCTTCCTGGCTATGACGAGTACTACACTGCGATCGAATCGGCTGGCACAGAGACAAGTCAAAACAACACAGAAGCAAACCTCACTGCGGGTGATCAGTAAGTGAGTAGGGTTGTTTCTACAACGCCATACTGTTCGGACTACTTTCCCAAGATCCAATTTATTTTCTAACCGGGCGTTCGCTTCCAGCGCACGCCCCTATACCCACATGCCTTGGATTTATTAATTACCATGAAGTATTCTGCTGTATCTCTATCACTGTTTGCTACCAGCCTACTCACCTCAGGCATCGCCATGGCCGAGGATCGTTCTGGCTTCTATTTGAGCGGCGGTCTCGGCCTAACATCAGTTGGGATCGAGGTTGTCGATGGGAATCAGACCGCGAGTGAAGATCGCTTCCGGGGTTTTGGCACCGCTGTAAAAATCGGCGGGTACATTAACCCCAACTTTGCTCTCTACTACCACCGTGAAGCTGCCTGGTTTAACGACAACGATGGAAACCGTTGGATTGGCGGACTAGCTGGCCTGGGTGGATCTTACTATTTCGAACCCCAGGGCGGGGCCTACCTAGAATTTGCTTTAGGTTTTTCTGATTTAGGCATGCTTGAATACGAAACTTCATTCAATTCTGGCGGTGCATTTCTCTTTGGTGCGGGCGGTGAACTAACGGATAATCTTCAGGCAGGCGCCTATTTTATGAGCTCCGATACAGAAGATGCTTACAACCCGGATGTTACTGTCGAACAGTTCACTGTGGGCGTAAAGTTGGAACTAAAGCTCTAACAAATACCTCGTCAAATAGTAATCCGCAGAAAATTCGTAAACCACCCAATTTCATTCAGCTTTATTTTTGTACTTGGTTTGGGTTGTTCACGATATCCCCACTTGTACATTTCTGAAGTGTCTGACCGATATACGCACTCATCGATACACCATTACGGGACAATCCGCTGGTTATAAATGACAGCCATAACCGTTTGACCGGTTTTGGCTCCCGCACACACCAGATACGGTGATAAAGCTCACCAGAATATCGACATGGTTACAGCTGTTCAGCTCCGCCTGCAGTTCGTGCAACAGCGCCGGGGAATCCTTGCCTGCGGTAAACAGCCAGGGCTGGGCCAGGCCGATGGCCGGGAGTTCGGGCTTGAGCCCCTGGGGGTGAACCGCGCGCAGGGCCTTGGGTGGGGAGCTGATGGTGTTGCCGGGCATTGAGGGTTGCTGCAGGGAGTCGAGCAGTTGGTTGGCCCAGGCCAGTTGTTCTTCGGCTTTCTTGCTGGTCTTTGTGGCTTTGATCCCATTCAAACGGGCCAACAAGCGCTCGGCTACGGCCGTGGCCAGGCGTTCCGGCAGGTTCGCTTCGCTGATCTTCTCGAAGGTGGCTTCCAGCAGGGAGTCGTCCACTTGCTGGTGAAGGTCATCGGTTGCCAGTAGGTCGTAGAGGCCCTGGTAGAGTTCATCCATGTTGGGGATTCCCGGTTACAGCTTTGACCAGGTTCGCATGGTTTTGGTGGGGATGCCAGAGGGTACTGCTTAGTAAGCCGGGCCTGGGGCGATTGAGCGCGCCAGTGTGTTTATCAACATCAAGTGCTATAATTTTAAACAATCAAAGGGGGTAAATCATGTCCAACCGCCAGACTACCAAAAAGGTCAAAAAAGCCAGCATATACCGTTCCGTGGCCAGTTCGAGTGCCATTGAAACCGGCGAGGCCGTTGATGCAATTGAACGTAAACTTAAAGCCAAAAACGGTAAGTACGCTCATTTACTCCTGGCTGACTGAGCACCCTGAGTGCAGGATGTCGTGAACGAGCCTGATCATGTGCTGGTTGTCGCCTGCCACTGATGCCTGAATAGCTTTGAAATAGAATTCCTTATGTTGATCCCACAAAGTGTAATCCAAAGGCCCAAAACCTGCCTTTGTTGCCATTGTGTCCATCAGTAGTCTGGACAGCCGTCCGTTCCCTTCGCGAAATGGATGTATCAAAATAAACTCCACATGACTATCCGCAAGGTACTCTATTAATTCGCTCTCCCGGTACGCGGTCAATTCATTGAATTGCCCCAAATAACACCGTTCAAACGTTGATGCTTGCGCCTCCAGGTATGGTGCGGCCGCAAACGTAAAACCATCCTTTGACATGTTGACTGTTCGTAGCTCTCCCGCCCAATCATATATCGGTTTAAGCCACTTGCGGTGCCAGGACTTAATAAGCTCGAAGTCCAGTGTTGCCAATGAAAATTCTGGCTCAAAGATATGTTGGTATAGCTTGAGCAGCAAAGCATACTCAGCTTCAGCCATATCTTCTTCACGGTTAATCTGAAGCCGGTTCTTCAAAACTTTCATGTTTGAACCCGGCTCGAAATCACCTTCAGTCGTGCCAATTGAATATTTCATGGGCTTTTAGTAGCTATTAACATGAACGGTACTTTACGAGTACTTAAACTGTAAACCAACAGCTGAAGTAACCTTTCTGCTTGTGTATTTTCGTTGGGGCAGGCCAATGGCCGGGAGGTCGGGCGTTAGCCCCCTGGGGTTGACCGCGCGCAGGGCTTTTGGTGGCGAACTGATGGTATTGCCGGATATTGGAGGTTGCTGCAGGGAGGCGAGCACCTGATTGACCCAAGCTAGTTGCTCGTCGGCTTTGCTGTGCGATTTCGAGGCTTTGATACCATTCAGGCTCTGTACCAGGCGTTCAGCTAATGCCGTTGCCAGGCGCTCCGGCAGGTTGGCTTCGCTGATCTTCTCGAAGGTGGCTTCCAGCAGGGAATCGTCCACTTGCTGGTGAAGGTCATCGGTTGCCAGTAGGTCGTAGAGGCCCTGGTAAAGCTCATCCATGTTGGGGTTCCTGGGGAGTCTCTGAACAATTCACGCGGAGCTCTGGCTTATCCGACGAGGGCCTTGCCCGAGTGGTGCGGCATCCCGACGGACTCATGCCGGAAGGTCTAGACCTTTCAAGTGAGTCCAACGAAGCGGCAAGGCTCCTCGGAAAGCCGGAATGCCGCCCACCCGAGGGCGGGGCCAAAACGTCCTGCCCCGGCGTTGCACTTCCTGACAAGGGCTACGGCCATTGCGCTGCGAAGTGCGTCTTGTGCCAAAACGTTTTGGCTCCCGCAGAGCCTCGCGTGAATTATTCAGAGACTCCCTTGGTTACAGCTTTGACCAGGTTCGCATGGTTTGGGTGGGGATGCCAGAAAGTACACAGACGAACAGGCATTGGCTCTACCAGTGTTAGCGCCTCACTAAGGGCGATTTAGCCAACCCGCCTTGAAAGCCTCTGGAGTTGACCAAACCCTAACTAGGTACATAATTAGGTACATATTTTAATGCAGCAGTGTGTACCAATGAGAATTCTAGCCGAACAAACCGTCAGTATTACGGAACTGCGAAAGAACCCTACCCGTTACTTCATCAACGAGCCGGTTGCAGTGCTTTCCAACAACAAGCCTGCGGGTTACATGCTCAGCGCTGATCTATTCAATACTCTGGTTAGTCTCCTTGAGCAAAACGAGTCAACCAAAGCAACCGTCGGGCAATTCAGGCCGACGGCCCAGCGACTCAAGGCCATCGCAGAAAAGGGAAACGACCTGCTTAAAACTGCCACCGATGAACAACTGGGGGATTTCAAAGAGTAATGCGGATATTCAAAGGATTGATTTTTCGACAACAATTGAATGACGCGGAACAGGCCGCACTGGTTCAGGACTTTACTCACTATAAAAGCACCGGGCATCTGCCCGATACTTTTGGTAGAGATGTCCCGTTTGACCACCCACACACCCTGCCTTTAGCCATTCAAGAAAAGGTTTTTCATCTTGCTCCTGCGAATGCCCTCTGGAACAGTAAAACACCACAATATTCTCGCACCAGTGACAATCACCTTATTTATTGTCGGGGCGCATTGGAAGAAGAGTGCTTCTTACTGATTTCAATCTTAAGACCGGATGCACACAATCAAGCCAGAGACAACAATGTGATGCACAAGCTTGCGCGGGCGGCAGAACTTTTCAGGATGAAGTATTAACAGGTGTTTGCAGGGCACACCCAGATAACCACTAAAACGCATAACTAGCGCGCTCTATTATCACGAATATGCACAGCTTTGTTTTGAGTCTGAACCTCAAACAGCTCAGAAGCTTTCACCAAATCACTCAACTTCTTGTAACCGTAGTTGACCGGTGAAAATGAGCTGTTGTTGGAGATGTAAGCACCCACAGCGCCCAGATGTGCCCAACCCTCTTCGTCTGAGGTTTGCTCTACGGCCGTTCTCAACAGCTTCACAAGGGCAGTATTCATCCTCAACTCATTTCTGCTTTGCTTCTTCGGTGACGGATGCGCTTCAGCCTTGGCAACGGTGTTTGCTTCGGGCTCCTCAACCTCTTCCAGGTTTTCTGTGTATATGAACTGGGAACAGGCATCCACAAAGGGTTGAGGCGTCTTTGTCTCACCGAAGCCGTACACCGTGAAACCACTTTCCAGTAGGCGCATGACCAGGGGGGTGAAGTCGCTATCGCTGGTCATCAGGGCAAAGGCATTCACATTGTCGCCATACAGTAAGTCCATTGCATCAATGATCATGGAAGCATCGGTGGCGTTTTTGCCCTTGGTGAGTGCGAATTGTTGAATTGGTCGGATGGCGTTCGGATGAACTTTCTCGATCCAGCCTTTCATGGCCGGGTTGTTCCAGTCGCCATGGGCGTGGCGGACGTTAACTTTGCCGTATTTGGCGAGCTCTTCCAGTACGCCCCCAATGGCACGGTGGCTTACGTTGTCACAGTCGATCAGCAGTGCGATGCTTTGGTTTAGTGCCATATAAGACGAACTCCTAAGCAGATCCAATGTTAATAAAATGGTGCTATCGAGACTGATGTCCTTGTTGTCCACTCCATGATCTTGGTTGGGTTTTTAGTTGACCGGCACGGGCAGCGGGCGCTCGTAAACCAGTTAGCACCCTTTTTCAACGGTGCAATAACCGCTAATAGACTGAACATTGTCATTGAGGTGGTTCTGAAGCGCCTGCGGTGGGGAACTGATGGTATTGCCGGGTACCGGTGGTTGCTGCAAGGTCGTCAGCAATTGGTTTACCCAGGCTACTTGCTCAGCGGCCTTGGTGTTCGATTTCGAGGCTTTAATGTCATTCAAGCTCTGAACCAGGCGCTGGGCTAATGCGGATGCCAGGCGCTCTGGCAGGTTAGCTTCGCTGATTTTCTCGAAGGTGGCTTCCAGCAGGGTTTCGTCCAATTGCTGGTGAAGTTCATCGGTTACGAGCAGGTCGTAGAGGCCCTGTTGTAGTTCGTCCATGTCGAGATCCCTGGAATACAGCTTTTTCCAGGTTCGCATGGATTGGGTGGGGATGCCAGAGGGTGAGGATGTTTGGGCCGCTTTCCCACTTCCGCAGCCGTTTCAGCCTAAGTTAGACAAACTCCTAGCAGGCGCTAGAGGTTTGTTGCGCTTGCTCAATCTGCTTACGCTGGCGCTCTGATGCGCCTTCCAGGACCTTGGCATAGACCCGCTTTTTCTTTTTAGACGAAGCATTCCGGATGAAATCTGAAAATGCGGTTGACGCCACTTTGGGTTGACGGCTGAACATTGTTCGAGGCCTCCTGGGTGTTAAGTGATCAGTCGGGTCAAGGATTCGCGACTGTATTCTTGATCAACATAATAGTCAATACAGTCAATATTTGCCTCATAGACTCTGGTTTTGTTCGAATAATCCTTTACTAAAAGATCAACGTTAATATCGGCGCCAAAATGAGCTTTTAACGCATTAACCGCAGCCCTAGAAGCGATAAACTGTCCAATAAAATTGACAGGCAGTATTCGCCATCCTTCCAGCCTCTCCCTTGCCTGCACATAATACAATAGACACCTATCGTTAACTTTTGTAACGATGAGTGTCCTAGCAATTTATTAAACCCCAAACAGGGCCAGCAATTCATCGCCATTGCCAGGTAATCCGACCTGATTGCTTTGTTCAAATAGGGTGTCTGCCAGTGCTTGTTTGTCCCGTTGCATCGCCTGAATTTTCTCTTCTACTGTGCCGGCGGCGACCAGTTTGTAAACGAACACGGGTTTGTCTTGTCCGATGCGGTAGGCCCGGTCGGTTGCCTGGTTTTCGACCGCTGGGTTCCACCAGGGGTCGACATGGATGACGGTGTCGGCAGCGGTCAGGTTCAAGCCTGCGCCACCAGCTTTAAGGCTGATCAGAAAGACCGGAGCCAAGCCATCCTGAAAAGTGGAAATGGCGGCTTCGCGGCGGCGTGTCCGCCCAGTCAGTTTGACGGTTTGAATGCCCTGCGCAGTGAGCATTTGGTCGATCAGATCGAGCATGGTTGTGAATTGGGAAAACAGCAGTATTTTACGCCCCTCTTCCACCATTTCCGGCACATTGTCGGTCAGCCAGGTCATCTTGGCCGACTGTTCAATACCAGCGGCTTTGCTGAGCTTGACCAGACGCGGGTCGATGCAGGCCTGGCGCAGTTTGAGCAGGGCATCCAGAAATTCGATACGGCTTTTGGCCAGCCCTTTCGCCTTTATTAACTGTCGAACGCGTTTTTCCATGCTAACGCGAATGCTTTCATACAGCGCCTGCTGTTTACCTTCCAGGTGAACGGTTTGCTGGATATTGGTTTTGGCCGGTAATTCGCTGACCACTTCGGCCTTGGTGCGTCGCAGCATAAAGGGCGCTATGCGCTGAGACAATTCCCGTGCCCGCTGTACGTTGCCACTCTGTTCAATAGGTTGTCGATAATGCATGGCAAAATGATGGTCATCGCCCAACAACCCCGGCAGCACATAGTCGGCAATGGACCACAGCTCACCCAGATGATTTTCCAGTGGTGTGCCGGTCAGGCACAGGCGCATATCAGCGGGCAATTGTTTGACCCGGCGGGTGGTTTTGGCGTGACGATTTTTTATGTTTTGCGCTTCGTCCAGCACGCAAACATCGAAGGCAGCGTGACTGTAGACATCAAAGTCGCGGTGTATGAGAGCGTAGGTTGTCACCACCAAATCATAGTCTGCCATGGATGCAAACTGGGCTTTGCGTTCTGGGCCGTGTAATACCAGGCATCGCAAGTTCGGGGTAAAACGCTCTGCTTCTTTTTGCCAGTTCCAGATCAGCGAGGTTGGCGCGACAATCAGGGCACCGCGCGTCAGTTTTCGTCCGGCTTTCAGCCGTTGTAAAAACGCCAGTGTTTGCAGGGTTTTGCCCAGGCCCATGTCATCGGCCAGAATGCCACCAAAGCCGTAACGATGCAGAAACATCAACCAGTTCAGGCCTTGCTGCTGGTAATCTCTCAGGTCGGCTTTCAGGGATTTGGCAGGGGCGACGGTTTGCACACCTCGAAAATTTTTCAGCTCCCGCCGCAGTTTTTTGAGCACCGGTGCCTGTTGGACATTGATGTCTTCGATGCCGTCGAGTTCTGTTGCCTTGAAACCGGGCAAGCGGGCAGGTCGGCCGAGACCGCTACCCTGGTATAGTTCGCGCAACAGACCCAGCATAGGCTTTAGCGATTGCATATCCAGGGTGCGCCAGTGTTGGTCTTCGCCCTGTACGGCCAGGGTATCCGGTGTGTTGGCTTCCAGCCAACGGGTCAGCAGTGTCTCGGTATCCAGCTCAATCCCGTCGAGCTGCAGATTCAGTTTTAAATCGAACCAGCCATGCCCTGCATCTGACGCGTCGGCGCTTAACCGGGCGATGCCTTGCTCCACTTGGTAACTGGGATCGATATCCAGCTCCCAGCCTTCCTCGTCGGTCAGCTGGGTCAGCCCTGTCAATAACTTATTCCAGGCCAGTACATGACGTGGCGGCTGAACTTCGCTGGGTACCCAGCGTTCACCGACATCGTTGCCGTAGTGGTAGGGCACTAACGTCAATTGTCGCAATTGTTCCACCCAGCGTCCTTCGCTGGCCCAGTCGCGCACCAGACGGACATAGCCGCTGTCTGTGGTGACCAGTTCTTCTTCAATAGGGTTGCTGGCGCTGGCCAGCGCCTGATCGTATTCGGGTGCAAACCACAGGTCGCCATATCGTACCTGGAACTGCAGTGCGGGAAGCAAGCCGGCAGCGGGCGTGGCCACCCCGACAAATCGCATGACCGGCGTCGCTTCCTTTAACAGGGTCAGGTCTTCCAATGGATCCTGTTCAGCGACGGCCTCACCCAGGTAATAGCTCAAATGAACGGACAGGTCATTTTTCAGCGACTTGGATACTGCCGGCATACGTTGAATCATGGCCAGTTGTTCGGGATTCAACCGGGTATCGACCGGGCCAAACGTATTCCCGGTTCGGTATAAAGGAGGTACCAGCCAATCATAGAGCTGCCAGCCAGCGCCGGGTTCCGGTGATAACTGGGCGATCAGTTTCTGGCCTTTAGCCACCGGTTGCCAGTCGAACATGAGCGTACTGGGTGTGCCCCAGCTCAGGGTTTCAAAACTGTCCATGTCCAGTGCTCGGCCGCTTCGCAGTGCCCATTCCAGTATTTGCCGGCCGAGTACGCCCTGGGCCTGATAGCAATCGAGGCTCTGGCGCCCGTCAAACTCAACCGTTTGCCGCGCATTTTGCACCAGGGAGATCAGCTCCTGGTCTGCCGCTCCAAGAGTGTGTGAACGATCTGCGGCGTGAGGTGATACCTCTTGCATTCGGCCCCACTCGCCGTTTTGTTTGCGATATCGCTGCACCAGCCCCAGCGATACAACACGACCGGTCAGGCGCAGCAAATACACCAGGTGCCAGCTTTGCGCCGGCATAGTTACTGCGGAAGGGGCCAGTGTTGCCCGAAAGGCGTTTGACCATTCAACCGGAGTTTGGACGGTAACTTCAGGCGTTGATTGTGAGTCGAAACCCGCCTCGTCCAGTAACGCGCACATCAGGGCTACGCTGTGTTTGCAGTCGAATTCGTAGGGGCAAGAACAAAACCCTTCGACCGTCTTGAACTCCACATCGACGTTCAGGGTTACGTCGTAGCGGGTATTCCTGCTGCCAAGCACTGTGGCGTAATAGTCAGTGCCACTGCCAAAGCCGATGTGATTCTGCTCGATGGGCCCTACCTTACCTTCAGCCCACAGGCCTTTGCCGCGGCGTACCACAGTTGAACGAAACTCAGTGGTCAGGGCATTTTTCAGCAGCGTTTGTTCCGGGCGGGTCAGACTTGCAGCGTTCAGCATAGTGGGTTTGGCTTCAGGCGATTCAATGATAGTTGGAGGATGGAGCAAGCGCGCCATAGCATACCAACCCATTATCTGACGGTCCACGGGGTAAATAACCGGCTAAACCATTCAGGAACGCAGCAACATCAATTGAATATCGTCGGTAAAATCGCAGATCGGCTGATTACTCTTCATCAGCACCTGAGCGTTGCCACCAACCTGAGTAAAGGCGATGTCCCGATAGTAAAGGTCGTGCCAGGAGCTGGAGAGGAAGATCGACAGACATAGATTAGACATAGATCAGACACCCACTGTTAACTTTTGTAAGCATGGTGGGTGTCAATGCAATTTGCACTAAAGCGATTCCTGCCCGGCAGTGTATTCGTCAGGGTCGGTTTACCCATACCTGAAGATCCCACTGTTAGCATGGCCAGTCATTGCCTTAACCACAGTCTCAGCTATATCCCGCTTCCAGTCTGGCATTGCCTCGTTTATTGTGTGTCCTGAAAACTTGTGTCCTGAAAACTTTAGGCTGCCCGCACTGGTCAACCGGTTGCGCGCCTTCACTTATCTTCATAGTAAGGAGGCCCCATGGCCATAGAAGTTAGCGGTTTTTTTGGTCTGATCTTGCTGGTCTGCGTCATTTACGGCGTTTTAAAGACGGCACAAAGCAGCGCTGGAACGGGCAACAAGGTGCTGTGGATACTGATTCTGCTGCTGCTTCCCCTGTTAGGGTTCATCCTGTGGTTTCTGCTCGGTCCAAAACGCTAACCCGTATCTGAGCAATAATGGCCACAATAGACCCCACAACTGAGAGAGCACCTGACTGATGACCGGCTTCCTGCTATTGGCATTCATATTCTTATGCGCTGGTGTATTGGCCGTGCCCCTGGCCACCCGCCTCGGGCTTGGTTCAGTGCTCGGTTATCTGATCGCCGGTATTGCTATCAGTCCGTTGCTCAGCCTGCTGAAGGTCGATGTCATCTCATTGCAACACTTCGCCGAATTCGGCGTTGTCATGATGTTGTTCCTGGTCGGCCTGGAGCTCCAACCGAAAAAACTATGGGAAATGCGCAGCCGGCTAATAGGGCTGGGTGGCTTACAGGTAGGCCTGTCGACTCTGGTCATCACCGTCATTGCCCTGATTTTAGGCCAACCCTGGACAGTATCCCTGGCGATTGGTCTAGTACTGTCGCTGTCGTCCACCGCCATTGTGCTGCAAACCCTGAATGAGAAGGGCTTGTTCAAAAGCGACGGTGGCCAGTCAAGCTTCGCGGTACTGTTGTTTCAGGACATCGCCGTCATACCGATGCTGGCTTTGCTACCACTGCTGGCCATAGCCAGTATCGACCCTAGTGCCAGTGCATTAAGTACGCAAGACCAGGGGGCAACTCTCAGCCTGGTCGCTGGTCTGAATAGCTGGCAAACAGGTCTGGTGACATTGGCAGCCATATCACTGGTTATCGTTGCGGGCGGCTATCTTACCCGACCTCTGTTCAATTTCATCGCTATGGCCCAACTGCGCGAATTATTCACCGCGGCAGCACTATTGATGGTTATTGGCATCGCGCTGTTGATGTCGCTGGTCGGTTTGTCGCCAGCGCTGGGTACTTTCCTGGCCGGCGTGGTACTGGCCAACAGTGAATACCGGCATGAACTGGAATCCGACATCGCTCCCTTTAAAGGATTACTGCTCGGGCTGTTTTTCATGACCGTGGGAGCCGGCATCAACTTTGTTTTGCTGTCGGAGCACTGGCTCGTATTACTGGGGCTAACAGCACTGCTCATTCTGGTTAAAGCGGGGGTACTGCTGTTGCTAGGCCGCCTGTTCAATGTCACCGGGTCTGACCGATGGTTGCTGGCGCTGGGGCTGGCACAAGCCGGTGAATTTGGTTTCGTCTTACTCTCGTTCACGGTGGCAAGCTCAGTCATACCAGAGTCGGTCGCTGACCCGTTATTGCTTGTGGTTGCCTTGTCTATGGTGATCACTCCCGCGCTGTTCATCGCCTATGACAAGTACATCGTGCCGCACTTTGAACGCAATCAGGAAGAACAGATGGATGAAATCACCCACCATGGTGATGTGCTGATTATTGGTCACGGTCGGTTTGGCGGCATGGTTAACCGGATGTTGCGCGCAGTCGGCATTGAAACAACGGTTGTCGACTACAGCTCATCTCAACTGGAATTATTGCGTGCGTTCGGTTTGCGGGTATTTTTTGGTGATGGCACCCGCCCCGACCTGCTTAAAGCTGCCCACATTGAAGATGTTCGGCTGGTGGTTATCGCGATCGACGAGAAAGAAAAAATCACCGAGCTTGCGCGCTACATCACCACCACCTATCCCTCGGTGCATGTTCTGGCACGCGCGATCGACCGGGTGCATGTTTACGATCTGTGGTCTTTAGGGTGCCGCGATATCATCCGGGAAACCTATGACAGCTCCATTCGTATGGGCCGCTCTGCTTTCGTAGCGCTGGGGTACGATGCTGACGAGGCACAGGCAATGGCCAGCAAGTTCGAGTCCATCGACCGCGGGTCTATGGTCGAGCTAGCCAGTCTGTATGACATTAATACCCCCATCTCCGAAAACAAGGCCTATGTCGAACGTGTGAAAACCCTTTTGGAAGAATGGGAGCAGCAATTACGAGGCTCTGCAGCTGACACTCCGAAAGACGAGCCTTAAAAAGCCGCTGGATACTTCATACAAGGCTCTGCAAGAATTATTCAAGAGTCTCCTGCTGCTGTGGTTCGTGGCTCGTAGCTCGTAGCTCGTAGCTCGCTATATTCTTTATTCACCCTTTATTTTTTAACGCCTTAACCGTCAGCTCATAGCCCAGGTCAATCATCTTTTCTCCGCAATGAAAATCCAGAATGCCACAGGCATCGACAGGCACCTCAATCAATAAGTCCGGCTCGAATGCTGCCAGTTGGTAGCGCGCGATGCGATCCTGCATGGCTTCCAGAGACTGGGCAAAAACGTCGATGACGGAACTATCGTTGCTTTGGTTGTCGCTATCCAACCCAAGTGTTTGTCGAGTTTGCTGGAACCATTGATAAAGCTTGTTGGTTGATCCGTCTTCGCTCACCGGGTCAGTATCCGGTACCGATTCGTCCTGCCTGGCCTCATACACATTGCCATTTAATGACACCACGACTTTGAACTCAGCGTTATGGTGTTGAAGCGGTGTTACGGGTAGGGGGCACAACAGACCTCCGTCTACCAGAAAACGGCCATCCCTTTTTACCGGCGTAAAAAAACCGGGAATGGCAATGGAGGCTTGAATGGCGTCGAACATAGACCCCTGCTCAATCCAGACCTCTTCCCTTTTGTGAATATCGGTTGCGACGGCACTGAAAGGCATACTCAGGTCTTCAATTTGGGTGTCACCCACCAGCTCGGCTAGCCGATCCATCAGCCGGTCACCTTTAAACAGTCCGACGCGTGAATAGGAAAAATCGAGCAATTTCCAAACATCAGACAAGGACAATTCCCGGGCCCATTCGGCGTAGTCGTCCATTTTACCGGCTGCATACAGGCCACCAACCAGTGCGCCAATAGACGAACCGGCGATCGAGCTGACGGTGTACTCACCGCTCTGTTCAAGAGCCCGAAGAATGCCGATGTGCGCCAGGCCGCGAGCGCCACCACTACCAAGTGCGATGGATGTATTTTTCAATGCTTAAACCTCATACTGAAAAATGGATGCGGAGTCGTGTCTCATTAATGCGATTAGCTTAGCACGATAGAACCCGGTCATCGCTTTCCTCAACCAGCCGTTTGACTTACCGCGAGATCTCAACATAAGTAAGACAATCGATGTGACCAACATACGAAAACCGGAGGGCGAAAACTGGACATGCATACAGCCAAACGTCATACTTTTTGACCAGCTGTATTATTCTGACACCTGCCCATGCGCAAAATACTGCACAGCGATGCCGACTGCTTTTACGCAGCGGTTGAGATGCGCGACAACCCCGCTTTACGTGGTATCCCCATTGCCGTCGGCGGCTCAGTCGATCGCCGGGGCGTCATAGCGACTTGCAATTATGAGGCCCGCGCCTATGGCATCCGCTCTGCGATGTCCACGGCAATGGCGCTGAAGCGTTGCCCGCACCTGACGCTGGTGCGCGGCCGCATGGATGCCTACAAAGAAGTTTCCACGCAGATCTTTGATATATACCGGCGCTACACCGATCTGATCGAGCCCCTGTCTCTGGACGAAGCTTTTATGGACGTCAGTGACAGCCAAGCCTGTCAGGGCAGTGCCACCCGCATGGCAGAAGCGATCCGGGATGAGGTAAAGCGTGAGGTCGGGTTGACCGTTTCAATCGGTGTGGCGCCCAATAAGTTTCTCGCCAAAATCGCCAGCGACTGGGACAAGCCAGATGGCCTGAAAGTCATCCTCCCCGATGAAATCGATGCCTTTGTGCTCGACCTGCCGGTGACCAAACTCCACGGCGTTGGCCAGCGCACTGCCGAGCGCCTGCACAAACAGGGACTTTACACCTGCGGCGATGTCCGCCAACGGTCACTGCGCAGCCTGCTGGAAAGCAATGGCCACTTCGGGCAACGGCTATGGGACCTGTCTCACGGTCAGGATGAACGCAGCGTCAAGGTGTCGCGACAGCGCAAATCGGTCAGTACTGAAAACACCTTTGCTCAGGACCTGCCGGATCTGGAACACTGCCGCAATTGCCTGCCAGAGTTGATCGACGACTTGCAACAACGCTTTGCTCGCCTAACCGGCTATCGCATTGAAGGTGCGGTGGTTAAAGTCAAATTCAATGACTTTCAACAGACCACCGCCGAACACAGCCACACAGCACCGGATGCCGCTGTCTTCAATGACTTACTCGAACAAGCCTGGCATCGCCGTGGCCTCCCTGTCCGCTTGCTGGGCGTAGGTTACCGGCTAGGTCTGGAAGCACAGCCGGATGCCCCGTCGCAACTGTCGCTTTGGCAATAAAAGCCCAAGAGTCCTGGTTTGTGACGGTCGGCGGTAACCGGCTCCGGGTTTTTCTGGCAAACTGCACCGAGACTTCGCTACCTGACTGCTAAACCAGTATGCACACAACCCAACCGCAAGACCGGATAGACAGCCTGGATTTGATCCGGGGTGTTGCCATTCTCGGCATCTTCATCATGAACATCTATTCGATGACCGCACCTGACATCGCCTATTCGGTACCGGGCTGGCGCGAAGACAGCGGCACAGTCGACGACTGGATTTATATAATTCAGTCGCTGTTTATTGAATCCCGTTTTATGAGTTTATTCAGTCTGTTGTTTGGTGTTGGCCTGGCGGTGCAATGGGAACGCATGGCGCAACGCGGCGTTGAACCCGGCCACTGGATCAAACGTCGTCTGGGCTGGCTATTGGTGATTGGTCTACTGCACGGTTTCTTCATCTGGTTTGGTGATGTGCTGGCGCTTTATGCGATATGCGGCTTTTTTGTCATTCGCTTTCTGCATTATTCGGTACGTCGCTTGGTCACTACCGGTGTTACTTTTTTACTGATCGGCCAGCTGTTTCTGGGTTATACCTTGTACAGTTCTTTGCTGACCGGCGAGAACCTGATGCAGGTACCCGAGCTGCCCTTCAACCAGGAGGAGCTTGCCCAATTACGCGCAACCAACAGCGACCTCTGGGCCCGTACGGTCAGGAATATGACTGAAAATACCTTCATGCTTATCGTAATGCCTTTTATCTCCTTCTGGTTCAGCACCGGCCTGATGTTGATCGGAGTCGCGCTGTACCGTATCGGCTTTTTTAGCAATACCAAAGTCTGGCGCTGGGCCCTGCCACTATGGGTCCTGGGTTTTTC
>Ga0307940_1000609_pt1 | contig 22761 bp, 20 predicted proteins | sample OrgLakmetagen124_FD_201835 | JGI IMG/M metagenome (GOLD analysis project Ga0307940, IMG submission 201835) | Saline water microbial communities from Organic Lake, Antarctica - #124 | ecosystem: Environmental > Aquatic > Non-marine Saline and Alkaline > Saline | place: Antarctica: Organic Lake... | reverse complement strand
CCGGAGTTCCCGTGCTTGCTGATCTTCCAATCAATTTTCAGCTCGAAGCTCTCGTATTTCTCGCGAGTGATCAGGTCTCCCCCGCCCTTGCGGCAGAGCGCCCCGTCCTCGACCACCCATTTCTCCGGAACGCCTTTTTTCTTATATCCACGAAAATGCTCGGAAGCATCCTTGCCATCGAACAGTAGGATCCAGCCATCGGCTTTCTCCTCAGGAGTCAGAGTGTTCACTTTCGCATCTTCAGCGTGCGCGTTAAAAATCAGGGCGGAGAATAAAAAGGTGACGAGGCGTTTCATAGAAAGTGTTAATCTAGACTCTAGAATAACGTCAATCAGGCGCGGATCTGTCAAAAAAAACATGAAAAAGCCTCCGAGGAAAATCCCCGGAGGCTTTCGATAAGTTTCTACGCGAAAGAAATTCAGGACTTCTTCACGTCCACCCACTGGCCGCTTTTCGCGGATTCTAGGATGGCATCACAGACATACTGGGTTCCAAGCGCATGGCGGAAATCTGGGTAGCGTTTCTCTGCGCTAGGATCATCAAGTGACTTGAAGAACTCCACCGCAGCATGAACGAAGGAATGCTCATACCCTAGGCAGAGGCCGGGCACCCACCAATTTCCCGCATACGGGTGATCACCATCGGAGCAATGAATACTGCTCCAACCACGACGGTCACCTGGAACTCCGTGATCGAAATACTGGAGGCGGTTCATGTCGTGAAGATCCCATGAAAGGGACTTGTGCTCACCATTGATCTCAAAGGTTTTCAGGGACTTGTGCCCACGTGCATATCGGGTGGACTCAAAGATCGCCAGCGAACCATTTTCAAACCGTGCGAGAAAAGCGGCCGCATCATCAATCGTGACCGCCTGTTTCTCACCCGTGTCCTGGTGCACTCGCTCTTTGATGAACGTCTCGGTCATTGCGGAAACAGAAACGATGTCTCCGTTGATCCAGCGCGCGGTATCGATGCAGTGCGCCAGAAGGTCACCGGTCACGCCGGAGCCTGCCGCGGCGGCATCAAGACGCCAGAGCGCCGCACCACCTTGCGGAAGGTCTTCCGAAATGGTCCAGTCCTGCAGGAAGTTCGCGCGGTAATGGAACACACGTCCGAGCTCTCCTGAATCGACAATGTTCTTGGCGTGGCTGACTGCCGGGAGGAATCGATAGTTATACCAAACCAAATTCGGCAGGCCTGATTTTTCCACCGCTTCAACCATCTTCTCGCCCTGGGCTCCGTCGAGAGCTAGGGGCTTTTCACACAGGATCATTTTCCCGTTTTCAATGCATGCGAGAGCGATCTCCGCGTGAGAGTTGTTGGGAGTGCAGATATCAATAGCATCGATGTCGTCGCGCTTCACCAACTCACGCCAATCGGTTTCATAAGAAGCATAGCCCCACTTTTCTGAGAAGGCTTTGACCTTTTCCTCGTCACGACCGCAGACCGCCTGACGGACGGGCACGTGCTCGGTATCGAAGAAGTGCTCGAGTTGAGAATACGCGTTCGAATGTGTGCGACCCATGAAGCCGTAGCCGATGAGTCCGATTCTGATTTCTTTTTTAGCCATAAGTATTTTAAAGTTTGTTGTTCGTTTTGATTAGAGGGCTTTGTCGACGTCAACCATCGCCTTGAGAATCGCGTTCCATGTGGAAGGATCTTCTAGAACTGAGTTATCGAACATGCAGCCATCCCAACAGATGTGCTTGATGCCCCGCTCGGCAGCTCCTTGGAGCCAGTAGGTGGAGCATTTCGCGATGTCCATTTTGCCGTTCGGATCGTCAGCACGGCAGTGGCGACCCGTCTTGTCATGAGAACCAGTGCCATGAACCGAGCCATCATTCTGGGCGACGTGGAAATCGTTCGTCCATGGGCGGAGCGCATCTGTCATGATCTTGTATGCCGCCCAGAACTCTTCGTCGCTGTAGCCTTCTTTCAGCAGAGCAGCATCAGGTGCATTATAGCCTAGTAGGTAAAGATACGTGTGCGCGAGATCTGCTTGGAAACCGACCACGCCGGGCATCGCGGTTGCCTCAAGCGTGTTCACAGCCGCTTTCCACGAATGGAAGCCGCCCCAGCAGATTTCGCCTTCTGCAGAGATGCGCTCGCCGTGCTGCTCCGCAACCTTGCCAGCTTCGCGGAAGGTTTCGGCAACCTTCTTGGTATTACCGACAATGTCTTTAGCGAAATCCTCAGTGCCACCCGCAGTATCCACACGAATCACTCCCGATTTACGGACGCCATGTTCATTTAAAATACCAGCGACGCGGCAGGTTTTCTCAACCGCCAGAACGAAGTTTTTACGATCTTCATCAGAGCCGAAAGCCGAGCCACCAACCGTGCCCGGCCAAACCGGTGCAACGATAGTTCCAACTGAAAGTCCTTTCGCCGCGATCTTATCTGCCATTTTCCGAATCTCATCCTCGGAGGCATCAGGATCGGTATGCGGGTGAAAGTTAAACAGATCCACCCCATCGTATTTACGGCCTCCCACCTCAGCGGCGGTCGTAAGGTCGAGCATATGATCTAGTGAAATTGGCGGATGGTCTGTATCGGGCTCTTTGCCGACCAATCCTGGCCACATCGCGTTATGTAATTTTAGGGAACTCATGGGACGAAGTGTTTTCCCGTGTAAGACGTGACTTGTCAAACAACTAGGAGAAAAGGCTACGAATCTGAGGGAAATGAAATTTCATCCAAAAGCGATCTCGCGCAGTAACATCCGATAAACACTTTTTCTCGAAACCTTCACTCGTGGCTGCAGATCATCAAGCGACGCCACACCCAGCAAGCAGAGGGTTAGCTCCCCTATCGCCGCCGGCATCACACTTGCAACTCGCAAACGCTTGGTCCGAAGCGCTTCGGAATACTGCCTTCCGTAAGAAATTTTTTGAGAAGCCATCTCTCGCCAGTGTCGGAACTGCGCAAAGACCTCCACATCGTCCGTCGGGTCATTCACCGGAAGGTAGCACCTGCCCGCGCGAAGATCTTCAGGAAGGTCACGAAGGATATTTACTAGTTGCAGGCCTTTTCCATATTCCACCGCCAGGTCCTCTAATTCGTCCTGTGAACGGTTTGAAAATTTCGCACCCATGGTTAGGAAACCAAGCCGAGTCCAGAAGAGCCCCACACAACCTGCAACTCGCCAAGTGTAGTCATCCAAATCCCCAACTGCACTCAAGACCCGGATCGCCCCGCCTTCTGCCAACTCAAACCTCTCGATATCCAATCGCTGGCCACTGGTGATCGTGTCGATCACCTCTTGAATAAGGAATTGCTGCTCCGGCGCAAGAGAGTTCATGGCAGCGATAAGTAACACAGACTCCCGGAGCAAACGCTTTTCAGATGAATTCGCTGCGCCGTCTATCAAGCTTTCTGGAATTGCCACTGCATCCACTTCTCCCTTCACCTGTTGTGAAAAATGTTCGAGCGCCGACAAGCGCTCATCAGCCGAAGCTGAGACAGAATCGGCAATGGTATCGCTCAATCGAGCAAGCAGATACGCAATGCTGGCCGGACGCCGCATTGCTGAAGGGAGAAAACGAAGACTCAGGTAAAACGAGCGTGAAACACCCTTGAGAACATCCGTTTCCAGCTCCTTAGACATCTCATTCGTCCAATGCCAAAATCCGGCCACAGTTTTCACACTGAGTCACTTCTTTCTGCTGCTGCACTGCAATCGAAGTGGAGCTGATGACCTTCATGTTACAACCCGTGCACTGACCCGCACGCAACGTTGCAACTGCCGTGCCGTTCTTGGACTTCATGAGCTTCTCGTAAATTGGCAACATATCTTCGGAAACCGCACCAACCAGCTTTTCCCGGTCAGCGGCAACTTCTGCTTTCTGAGCCTCCGTTTGCTCATGTCGCTTACGAATCGTTTCCAAATCTTCTTTAACCACCTCACTCGTCTTCTTCAGTAAAACTTCCGCTTCTTGAAGCTTCGCGCGGAAAATATCGACTTCCTCCATCGCCTCAAGCTCCTTGGTCTCCAGCGCATCGACCTCCGCACCGTAGCGAATGATTTCATGCCCTAGCGCATTGTATTCGTCGTTCTTTTTGGTTTCGAACTGTTGGGTTTGCAGACGCTTGATGGAGGTCCGGCGCGTTTCAGCATCCATTTCGACCTTCTTCACTTTAAGCTCGGCCGCTTTGAGGTCATCGGACGCCTTTTTCACGGCAGCCTCATCGCCGGCTAACTTTGCCCTCGCTCTAGCCTCTTCCTGAGGAAGATTTGCCAGTTCTTTCGCAAAGCCCATCAGACGTTTGTCCCTATCTTGCAAAACCAACAACCCACGAATCTCTTCCAACATGGTGAATATCTAACTTCCAGCTGCCCGCTGGGCAAGCTCGGCTTCTCGCTCATTTCGCCTACGTCTCAGCGCATCAAACGAATACAAGCCAATTGCCATCCAAATCAGAATAAACGAGAACAACCGTATCGTCGTCATTGGCTCGCCATACACTTTCCAGCCGATGAAGAACTGCATGGTCGGTCCGATAAACTGAAGCATACCCAGCGTGCTGAGCCGGATATTCCTGCTGGCGAATCCAAAGAGCAAAAGTGGAATCGCTGTGACAAGCCCGGCACCGATCAGCAGCCAAGCATGTGGCCAGCTTTCACCGAATGCTTGGGGAACTGTCGAATGTGAAAATATCAACCAGCCCAGAGCAATCGGCACAAGCAAGCTTGTCTCCAGCGTAAGCCCATTCAGAGCACCAAGGGAGGAACGCTTCCTCACCACACCGTAGAGTGAGAACGACAAAGCCAGAGTGATTGCCACCCACGGGAAATGCCCAATACCGGGAATCTGCAGCAGCACGCCGGCAGAAGCAGTAACGATCGAAATCATCTGCAAGCGATTTTGGCGTTCACCAAACCATAAAGCTCCAAACAACATGTTCAGGAACGGATTGATGTAATATCCCAGCGCGCCCTCAATCATGCGTTCGTTCAGAGTCGCCCAGACATACAATACCCAGTTTCCGCCAACCAATATGCCCGAGAGCAAATGCCATGACATCGTTTTCAGATCGGGTCGCAACCCCGTTTTACGCAACCACAGTAGTGGCCATAGCATCAGACATGTCCAACACGTCCGCTGGGCAACAATGCTCATCGGATCGAGAAATTCCAAATGCTTCCAATAGATCGGCAAAATTCCCCAAAGCCCGAAAGCAAACACTCCCGCCATGGTTCCCTGCGCATTCCTTGTCACGGCTTGTGCATACGCTTTGCTGTCTGGTTTCGCAACGTCGGCGCAAGAATTCTCTTCGCCTAGATAACTTTCTCTCCTTGAAGTTTTTTATTCAAAAATCGACAATCCACTCGTGTCCGAAAACCGTATCAGCATCCCCAGCTACGCCATGGCGCTGGCCCACGTCGCCAGCCTCCGCTCCGAGGATCCCTATCGAAAAGTCGGCGCAGCAGCTCTCGACCACGACAACCGGGTAATCGCAACCGCTTACAATGGCTTAGCTCCTGGCTTCAACGCACCGGACGGATTCTGGTCCGACCGTGACGGTCGCCAGAAATTCATGCTGCATGCTGAAATCAATCTCTGCTCTTTGTTCAAACGTGGTGAAGTCAAAATCGTTGCCACCACCACCATGCCCTGCACCGCATGTATGCAAACGCTGTGCGCATACGGGATCAAAGAAATCTACTTCAAGGAAATCTACCATGCGTCCGATGCCCCCGAGATCGCCAAGCTCTACAACATCAAGATGGAGCAGATCACGGATTTCCCAATCTCCCTGCCGGAGACCTGAGACGGAAACTCCGGATTCTCGCCTTGCTCATCGGTCTACTTGGCCCTAAAGCCTGCGCATGGCTAAGAAACCAGTAGTGCTCATCATTCGCGACGGTTGGGGAACCAATCCAGGCGGTAAGGAAACCGCAGAAAAAGACGGCAACGCCGTTTTACTCGCCAACACACCTTTCACCGACGAAACCCTCTCCGGCTACCCTCACAGCTTTCTCTCGGCATCCGGCATGGATGTGGGGCTTCCAGAAGGACAAATGGGCAACTCTGAAGTAGGTCACCTCAACCTTGGTGCCGGACGAATCGTCTATCAGGACTTCACCCGTATTAATAAAGCCATCGCGGACGGTTCACTCGCCACAAACGAGGTTTTTAAAAAGGCCATGGAAAAAGCCAAATCCGGCCGACTCCATTTCATCGGACTTGTCTCCGACGGAGGTGTTCACTCCCATCAGGATCAGCTAATCGCAATGACCAGAATGGCGGCAGATTCCGGCGTCAAAGATATCTTTATCCACGCCATCACTGATGGTCGCGATACCTCGCCGACCGGAGGAAAGGGCTTTCTGTCAAAAGTAGAGGATGAGACCGCCAAGGTTGGTGCGCGAATCGCCACTGTCGTCGGCCGCTACTTCGCCATGGACCGAGACAAGCGCTGGGATCGCGTCAAACTTGCGTGGGATGCCATCGTTCACGGGATAGGCACAAAGAAAGAAATTCTCGCCTCCGAGGCCGTTGCCGAGGTTTACGCCTCTGAGAATAAAACCGACGAATTCATGCCTGCCATGGTGTTCACCGAAGCAGATACCCAACGCGTCCGCGACGGCGACGTGGTTCTCTGGTTCAACTTCCGCGCCGACCGCGCTCGCGAACTTTCCGAAGCATTCCTGAGAGAAGACTTCGATGGCTTCGACCGCGGCACGGTCCCAAATGTCGATTTTTTCACCCTCACCGTTTATGACGAAACCTTCCCCTGCGAAGCGATCTTTAAACCCCAAACTCTGGAAATGACCTTGGGTGAAACCGTTGCCGCAGCAGGAATGAAGCAGATGCGCATCGCAGAAACCGAGAAATACCCGCACGTCACCTACTTCTTCAATGGCGGCGTCGAAGCGGAGAACAAAGGCGAGGATCGTTACATCATCCCTTCACCTAAAGACGTCCCGACCTACGACTTCAAGCCCCAGATGTCCGCGGCAGAGGTCACACAGACTGTCTTGGATCACCTCAAGGAATACGACCTGGTCATTTTGAATTTCGCCAATCCTGACATGGTAGGTCACACGGGTGTCGTTGAAGCAGCGAAGAAAGCTGTCGAAACCATCGATGCCTCGGTTCAAGCCATCGTCGAGCAGACCCTCCGCCTCGGCGGGAAACTACTCATCACTGCCGATCATGGAAATTGTGAGTTCATGCGAAATGCGGATGCGTCTCCAAATACAGCACACACCACCAACCTGGTTGAAATCATCTACGTTGCCGATGATGCGGGGACGAAGACCATGCGGGACGGAATCCTAGCAGACGTAGCACCAACATTGCTCGAAATGTTACGTGCTGATCAACCTAAAGAGATGACCGGGAAATCTCTGCTTCAAAGCTGAAATCACTTTCCATAAATAGGAGCAATTCGAGTCCACATGAACGATTCGCTTTCTCCTCGCCGTGCGTCTCGATCACTCTTTTTTTGTCCGATATTCCGCGCCTTACCGTTTTGTTCTTTCCACACGGAAGACCTGAATCTGAACTACCAGTATGAAAAGCATCTCGCTCTCCGATATCCAGGCAATGGAAAAGCTCGTGCGAGTTCAGTTTGCAAACTCCTTACCCGGTGCAAAACCAATCGCGTTAGTCGGTTCGGTGGATCGGAAGGGGAAAACCAATCTTGCGCCGTTTTCGACCGTCACTCATCTGGGTTCCAATCCACCACTGATCGGACTTGTGTCACGCCCTGACTTAGTTGATCGACACACGCTTTCCAACATCCTCGACAGCAGATTCTACACGATCAATCACATCCATCCCGGATTTTTCGAGCGGGCGCATCACTGTTCAGCCCGTTATCCGCGTGAAGTCTCAGAATTCGAGGCTACCGGCCTGACTCCTCATTTTGAAAAAAACATCCCCGCCCCATTCGTCGGTGAATCCCGTTTTCGGTTCGCGCTAGAGCTGCAGGAAACCATCCCCATCACCACCAATGATACCATCCTGATCGTTGGTAAAGTGATCTTGGTGCAGCTTCCGGAGGATCATCTCGCAGCGGATGGCTCGGTGGACCTACTGGGCCTGGAATCCATGGCCTCGACCGCACTCGATACCTATTTCAAGCTTGGCGAGCCAACGCGGCTCCCCTACGCGAAGCCAAAAAGTTAAGGAGACAAGTAGCCAGCGATAGAGATGCACGCATTGTTTTCTCGAAACTCGTTTGCGATCTGAGCAAGTTCTGCGACTTTAGAAGGGTTTTAAAAAAGCTCCTCCTCCATGACTAGCGCGACTCTAATCTTTCCCCATCAACTTTTTGAAAGCCATCCGGCCGTTTCTAAAGAACGCTCAATCTACCTTGCGGAAGACCCACTGATTTTTGGCACCGATACGAAGTATCCCATCGCCTTTCACAAGCAGAAACTCGTGCTCCATCGGGCTTCGATGCAAGCATACACTGATGAGCTGCGCGGAGCAGGTCATGCGGTAAATCCCATTCCCTACGACAAGCGTTACCAAGACGTCCTTCCGGAGACACTGGAAGAGCTACACGTTGCTGATCCCCATGACTTCATGCTCGAGAAGCGCTTGCGTGCTTTCACCGAGAAACAAGGGATCAAACTCCACCTCCACACCACACCAGCATTTCTAACTCCGGCAGATTTTCTTGAGAAATATATCGCCGGTAAGAAGAAGCCCTTCATGGCCTCGTTCTACCAAGAGCAGCGCAAACGCATGGGCATTCTAGTTGATGAGGATGGAAATCCCGAAGGCGGAAAATGGTCTTTCGATGAAGACAACCGTAAGAAACTTCCGAAGAATCATAAGCCGCCCGCCCAACCATCGACTCCGGTAAATGACTATGTTGAAAATGCCATCGTTTACGTCGAACGCCATTTTCCCAATAATCCTGGCTCCACCGAAAACTTCCGCTATGCGGTAACACGTGACGACGCAAAGCAATGGCTCAAGAAATTCATCGCCCAGCGCTTCCAAGAGTTCGGGGCTTACGAGGATGCCATCTCCACAGAGCATCCCTTCATCAACCATTCTCTCCTCACGCCCATGCTCAACATTGGGCTGCTAACCCCACAAGAAATTGTTGACGCAGCGCTCTCAACCAAACGCGACATACCGCTCAATTCGATCGAAGGCTTTATCCGACAAATCATCGGCTGGCGTGAGTTCATGCACGGCATCTATCGCCATCGCGGAACGGAAATTCGTAACTCAAATTTCTTCGAGCACACCCGCCCCATTCCGAAATCTTTCTACGATGGGACCACCGGCATCCCACCCATCGACCGCGTCATCCGCCTACTCAACGAGGAAGCATACTGCCATCATATCGAGCGCCTCATGGTTGTCGGAAACTTCATGCTGCTATGCCGGTTCGATCCCAATGAAGTCTACCGCTGGTTCATGGAGCTTTTCATCGACGCTTACGACTGGGTCATGGTCCCCAATGTCTACGGCATGTCGCAATTTGCTGACGGCGGAACCTTTACCACCAAACCCTACATCTCAGGATCCAACTACGTCCTGAAAATGTCTGATGAAAAAAAGGGCGATTGGGCTGAAACTTGGAACGCCTTATTCTGGAGCTTCGTCGCCGACCACAAAGAGCTTTTCCTCAAAAATCCTCGTTCATCGATGATGGCACGGAATTGGGAGAAATTTTCCAAAGACAAACAGGAACATCTCAGCCAAACCGCAGAGAACTTTCTCAAAGATTTGTAACCTTAACCAAGTCTCGATGCCAAAGCCAAAGCCCTCCGACTTTTTGGAATCTAAAGGCTTCAAGCCGTTTGCCTTCCAGAAACAGACGTGGGCAGCATACCGCAAAGGCGAATCCGGCTTACTCCACGCACCCACCGGCCAGGGGAAAACGATGGCCGTTTATCTAGCGCCTTTGGCAGATTCGTTGGAAAACGATGGCTGTTCCATACTCTGGATCACCCCGCTTCGTGCCCTCGCTGCAGACACCTTACTCGCCCTCCGCGAGGCTCAACAATTCTACCAACCAAAGCTCACCGCCGAGGCACGCACCGGAGATACTCCGGCCTCGGTGAAAGCCCGACTCCGGAAAAGATTACCGCACACTCTGGTCACCACACCCGAGTCACTTTCCCTCATGCTCACCCACCCCGACACTCGGGAAAAGCTCTCTTCCCTGAAGTGCGTGATCATCGACGAATGGCATGAACTCCTAGGCACTAAACGCGGCACCCAAACCGAGCTCTGCCTAGCCCGTCTCCGCCACTGGATCCCAAAACTCCGCACTTGGGCCCTTTCTGCAACTCTTGGAAACCTAGAAGAAGCCGCTGCTTCCGTAGCACCAGGTCTTACACAGACCACTGATCATCCACCCCGACTCAGTCGGAGCTGCTCACCCGGCACTTCCCCCACCATCATCTCCGCCAAAATCCGCAAACCCATTCATATAGAAACACTCATCCCGAAAGAAATCGGAAGCTTCCCATGGTCAGGGCACATCGGCACCTCACTCGCCCCGCAAGCTGTACACCACATCGAATCCGCCAAATCCACCCTCCTTTTCACCAACACCCGTTCACAAACCGAAATCTGGTTTCAGGAACTGCTCTCACTACGCCCCGATTGGAAAGACCAGATCGCCATGCATCATGGCTCGCTTGACCGCGCCGGACGCGACCATGCGGAAGCTGGTCTGCGTGAAGGTTCTCTAAAATGCGTCGTCGCCACCTCATCGTTGGACCTTGGCGTCGACTTCTCACCTGTTGACCAAGTAATCCAGATCGGCTCGCCGAAAGGCGTCGCACGCCTCCTACAGCGCGCCGGACGTTCCGGCCACCAGCCCGGAGCAGCCTCGCGCATTCTCTGCATACCAACCAACGCCCTCGAACTGATCGAATTCGCCGCCGCCCGCAAGGCCGCCAAAGACAAAACCATCGAATCCCGCCAACCCCTGTCCAAGCCTCTCGACGTGCTGGTCCAGCACCTCGTGACCTGCGCAATCGGCGAGCCCTTTTATCCTGATGAAATGCTCAAAGAAATCCGCTCCACTTACGCCTATCGAGAGCTGAGCGACCCCGAATGGAAATGGGCTCTCGAATACATCACTCAAGGTGGAAAAGCGCTATCCTCATACCCTCGTTTCAAAAAAGTTATCGTCGATGCCGGCGGCCACTACGGAGTCACAGACAAACGTCTCATTACACAACATCGCCTATCCATCGGCACCATCACCTCCGACTCCTACATCAGCTTGAGATTCGCCAACGGCCAAATCCTAGGAACCGTTGAGGAAGGCTTCGTTAGCAAACTCAAACCCGGCTCCACCTTCATTTTTTCTGGTCGGCACCTTAGCTTGATTCGCATCCGGGACAAGATCGCTACGGTCAAACCGGCCAAGAAAACCAAACAAGGTAAAGTCGCCATCTGGGGCGGAACCAAAATGCCGCTCTCAAGCGAGCTTTCGCATGCCTTCTCAGCCATCATCAATTCCCAACATCCAGCACACCGAGCCCAAGCTCCAAAAGCTGGCACCCCGCCGGTGCAGTCTTCCGTTAACCCAAGCTCGCCAGAGCTCCGAGCCGTTTCTCCTATACTTGATATTCAGAAAAAATGGTCACATCTCCCTAATTCGGAAACATTACTCATCGAGCACACACATTCCCGAGAGGGTGAGCACCTTTTCTTCTATCCCTTCGCTGGCCGCCTCGCACACGAAGGCCTCGCCGCCCTCATCGCGTTTCGGATTTCCTGCTCCATTCCTGAGTCGATCACCGCCACTCAAAACGATTACGGCTTCTGCCTAACCGCAAAACGCGGGCTACCCTTTTCCGAGGCCACATTGCGAAAGCTGCTCTCGCCCAATGAGCTCCTTCCAGACCTCCTCGAATGCTTGAACACCGCTGAGCTCGGTCGCCGACAGTTCCGAGAAATTGCTCGGGTTTCCGGTCTCATACTTCAGCCCATGCCGGGCCGGCGTAACCAAGCATCCAAACGCGAACTGCAATCCTCTGCCTCCCTACTCTACGAGGTCCTGCAGCGCTACGATCCCGACAATCTTCTCCTTGCCCAATCAGAGCGCGAGATTCTCGAAAAGCAATTGGAACTCACCCGTCTCACTGCCGCTCTCAAAAAAGTTCAAGCCCAAGACTTCATCCTTCAAGAAACCACAAAACTCACTCCATTTGCATTCCCGTTGTGGGCGGAGCGCCTGCAAGCAACTCACATCGGAACCGATGCTGCCACCCGCTTGGAGAATATGCTCAAAGAGCTGAACCAATCGGTTTGAAAACGCTAAACTGGTGCTTTATCCAAACCGAAGGCATCGTGCACCGCACGAGCCGCGTCTTCGATGTGGACCTCGTCTACCGTCACTGCGATCTTAATTTCTGAAGTGGAGATCATCCCGATGTTGATACCCTTTTCACCCAGAGCCTTGAACATCGTCGAGGCGACTCCGGAATGCGAACGCATGCCTATACCAACCGCTGAAAGTTTTGCGATTCCCGCTTCAGTGTCAATTTTAGCATCAGCGCAAAGCTCAGCGAGCACTGGCTTGAGAGCTGCCTGCGCCCTTCCAAGATCTGTGGAATGCATCGTAAATGAATGCTTCGACTGGCTGTCGTTCGATGTGTTCGAAACGATCATATCGATATTGATTTCCGCGTCCGCCAGTGCACCGAGAATTTTTCCCGACATGCCCGGCTCATCCGGGATACCAGAGATTGTTACGCGGGCTTGTGAGCGTTCGATTGAAATGCCGCGAATCACGACATTTTCCATATTGGGATGTTCTTCTAACACTAGGGTTCCAGGGTTGTCGTTGAGTGAGGATCTAACCTCGAAAATTACGCCGAATTTTTTCGCGAATTCGACCGAACGCGATTGCATGACCTTGGAGCCGGACGAAGCCATCTCCAACATCTCATCATAGGAAATCTCAGGGAGTTTGCGAGCATTCTTCACCACTCGCGGATCGCAGGTGTAAACCCCGTCCACGTCGGTGAGAATCTGGCAGACATCGGCCTTGAGCGAAGCTGCCACCGCAATCGCAGTGAGATCGGATCCACCACGGCCCAGCGTGTGCACCATTCCATCGAGTGTGATCCCTTGGAAACCTGCAACAACGAGAGTTTTACCCTCAGCAAGAAAACGCTGCATCAGGCTGGGATCCATATTGGAAATGCGGCCGCGTGTGTGGGTTCCCGTTGTCACGATTCCCGCCTGCCTGCCCGTGATCGATGCCGCCTCCACTCCGAGAGCCTGTAGCCCCATGGAAACCAAGGCGATGGATTGCTGCTCACCAGTCGCCAGAAGCACGTCCAGCTCACGGTCTGATGGAGTTTCCGTCAGCTCCAGAGCCATGCCGATAAGTTTGTCGGTGACTCCGCCCATCGCGGATACCACGGCAACAACCTGATTTCCCTCATCACGTGTGCGTTTCATGCGCGCCGCAACATTGCGAATGCGGTCGATAGAGCCGACGGAAGTTCCGCCAAATTTTTGTACGATCAGTGCCATGAGCTTGGAGCGGGCGGATTCAAAAGGGTTATCCTAAAAACTCCAATCCTAAACTTTCGTTCCCTCAGAGCTTTTTGAAATTAGAAATCACAAGGTCTTATCGACGGCAACATAGAAGTTACGACCTCAGCTGACTGATTCCTCGCATACAATCTCACTATCGCCGGAGAGAACTACTTCACGAAAGTCTCAATAAAGAGCTCCGCGTTTTTCTGACCGACGAGGAAATGGTTATAACCATGGACTGGATCTCCCGTCCCTTTGTAAGTACGATGCTCGCCCACCTGCGTATCAAAAAGCACTCCTCGGGGTGATGCTGCGCTTATCGCCAAGGCTGCATTGACCTGCTCGGATTCGCCTTTCCTATAAACGGTATTTAAAACGAAATTCCACTTTGTATCGTCTAATCCTGCATCTTTGAGTCCAGCGCTAATGCCTGCAATGATTCCCTCTAAGCCGTCGACCGACGGTACGCTTCCGCTATCGAGTTGGGCTTGGGTAACTCCATTGCTCTCACCCTGCCACCAAAACATTCCACGGAAAACCGGTGTATCTCCATTCGCAATTACCTCGGCAATTTTTGCTTCTAAAGCTCCCATCGGGGTTTTGGTTTCGGTTTTGTTGAAAAAATCAATGTGGAAGAGCTTTTTGAAATCCCCCTTATAATGCCACTGACTGACTGAGCTTCCGCCGTGGGCAGTCTTCACCACCACTACGTTTGAGAATTTACCGCTTTTCTTCAGAATTTCCTCAGCGCCTCTTCCAAGACCCATTTTATCGGCCTTCGCATTTGACTGGCCAGCGCTGATAAAAATATCAACGACGTCGGCTTTTAGATTTGAGTTGCTAGCAAAAAATACCGAGGAGGCGAAAATGGAACAAAGAATTATTTTAGATAGCATAAGTATTTTGGTCTGGCGTTGACGTCGGCGTCATTCAAATCAATCCATAGCACTTACTGACCGATTTGGGTATACGAAAAGAAACACCTTCATGCTGAACTGTATCTAAAGATTTCAAAAAACAGCTAGTCGAATGTTTCCTCGTAATTCCATTGCACTTCAAGCCCCGGAGGAATGGCGTTTTCCTTTCCTAGAACGAAGAGAGCGGTCGCCCAGGCATCAGCGGTTGCGCAATCCTTTGCTATCACGCTGACCGAAGATGGTGGCCGGACCACTGACTCCTTCGTTTTCGGATCGATGATGTGTCCGGAAAGACCACTGGGAACCGGCTTGAATTGGCGGTAGTTCCCACTGGTTGCCAGCGCTTGGTTTTTCAATTTCACCTTACTTGCAATGGATCGTCCTGCCGGATCGGGGGTTTCGATCCCCACCTCCCATTCTCCGCCGACTGCGATAATCTCGCCTCCCAGTTCGAAAACGAAGTCCTCCAACCCGGCCTTCTCAAGCGCCTCGGCGACCCTGTCGACCGCGAAGCCTTTGCCTATCCCGGAAAGATCGATTCCGTTCCCTTCCGGTCCGAATCCGGCCTCGCCGGTCTCCCGTAACAGACCCGGATCAAACGCACCGGCGGTCAGGCTTTTGATTTCCTGCGCAAGATCAATGACGCGCTGCAGCTCCGCTGTCGCCGGTTCACCCCGGTTGAAGCGTGAAAGATCCGAGCCATCCCGCCACTGACTGAGCACCTGTTCCCATTTTTCCAAAGTCCCCGAAACCTCACTCCGCAGGGACTCACGCTCGGGCGCTTCACTCCGCCACCTGAGATGCCATGCTGTCCCCATCGCGTTCCCACTCAAGTCCCGCGACTCTTCTGGAAAAGATCGGTAGATGATGACTCCGACGACAACGAGTAAAGCCAGAATGGAGAGAAATCGTTTCACTGGAGAAAAGAGTAAATCGCGGCCACGCCCACCAACGCACCCGCCACCGAGTCGCTTTTTGTCCAGCGCCCGGGTGCGTGTGTAAGAAATTTCAGCATCGCTCCGGTCGGGCAGCCGTAATGACAATATGCCTGTGGCAGAAAGAACGAAGCGATGATCCCGACGGTGAAAATCGCCGCCGGAACGAAGGCTACAAAGCCGCTACTCCAGCTCTCGAACGGCTCGAAGTAGGCCAGAGGAATCCCACTCACCAGAAGCGCGAGAACCCAAATAACCAAGAGCGTCAGCCACGGCACACGAACCATCACCGCATGGATCTTTGGAGGTAGTGCAAACCGCTTTTTCACAAGCTGCCCGGCAAGCGTCTGGGCAGCGCCGTGTGGGCAGATCCGGCTGCAATAGACGTTTTTCCCAGTGAACGCCGGAACAACCAAGGCCACCGCTGTCAGCACCAGTAAGGGCAAGACCAATCCTACATCGAATCCGTTTCTCCCCCACCCCACCAATTGATCTTGGCTAAACATCCAACCCAGCGTGATACCTGCCACCACGGAGACGATCGCGTAGGCCGTCCTGAACTTCAGCCTAGCCCCGCCCTTGTGAAGGCCGCAGAAAACACCCAGCGCGATCCACGCAAATGCCAGCGAGATTTTCCACGGAAAGCCTTCGGACCTCTCCTGTTCAGCACGATGCCGCCTGAGCATTTCCTGAACACTTTCGACCACCGCATAGTTCGTCAGACTCGCACCGCTGCTGAAAAGTGATGGCGATGCCTCACTGTCTTCCGCGATCACTTCATCGACACTCTTCCCGGCGAATCCATCCCCATACTTCACCTCATCCACCACATCGCTGACGTAAGGTTCGTTGTCTCGGCTACCGAGAAGATCAATCCCGAGAACTTTTTCCTCCTCCGCTTCCAGCGCGACAATGACATCCGAAATCCCATTGAAACCCCGCGCGGAAACTCCCATCCGGCTGCTCCGCAGAACGGTCCCGAGTTTCTCCCCACCTTTAGAGATCAGATAACTCCCCGCTGCACTGCCATCTTCGATCCGGTCCGCTTCAGGAAACCATTTCAAAACATTCGCGAGTTCGAGTGGTTCGGGAAACCATTGATCCATCCCCTCGGCACCGAAACGTGCGGAGACGCCGCGAGCCATCGCTTCGCTTGTCAGCGTCGCACCGGAAACAATCTCCGGTTGCCGATTGGAGCCCAGAGAAGACTCCGGCTTTCCCGTCCACTGCTCCCAGAAATCCGAATCATTCCGGATCTTACGGACATGCCCGTCGGTATCTTCGCTAGAAAGGAATCGCACACCCCTGACAACGCGATTGGTATCGAAGATCACCAACAACTCGGACGCACCCGAATAACCCTGGATCTCCGCCGCTTCCGGAAAAGTAGAAGTCGCTCGGCCGACAAGATTCCCTTCCTCATCAAGCAGCGGATAAAAACCGTCGGAAGGCTCACCGACGGCAACCGTAGCTGGAAAAACCGACTTGGCCTCCGCGAGCACCGTTCCCGGATCGACAGACCGCTGATCGCGGGGAAGCGCCCACAAACAAGCAAGCGCTGCAAGAATCACACCCAGCCTGTAGCAACCCATCGTCCAACGTTTGACACGATGGGCTTTGCTAAGGCTTGGTTTTTGCTTCCGGGGTTTTTCCATCGAGGGATTTCTCAAGCTCATCGAGGTTTTCGAAGCGCTTGTCTCCGGGCATTCTCCAGAGGGTTTTCGCTTCCTCCAGATGATCTTCGTAAATCTCACGCGGAGTGCAATCCTTCACACTCGCCAGAGCGGCAGCCCGCCCGATGGTGACGCCCATCATGCCGATGGTTTTCATCACACGTATCGTGCCCAGCGCCTCGCGCTCGACACTGATGTTGCGTCCAGCCATAAAAAGATTGGGAATATTCCTCGAGTAGAGCGTGCGATAAGGAACCGAGTATCCGACATTCTTGTCGACCCCTTTGCCATGGACCGCCCGGGCGATGAACGGCTTCCCGGGTATGCTGTCGCTGTATTTCTCAACCGGATAATGAAGATCGATCGACCAGGTCGTCTTAAAGGTCGCGTCGTCGAAATTCTTCTTATTGCGGATCTCGTCACCGGTCAAAATCACGTCACCGAGAACCTGCAGTGTCTCCCGCGTTCCGCCAACATACGCCAGCCAAGTCATCGCCGCATTCTTGTGCCCGTCCGGATCTCGTTTCGCGTAGGCTTCGTGATTCTTGATCGCGCTCCACGCGCTGAAAGCTGCGAGCAGGTTTAAATCCCGGGTCAGTTCGAGTTCCTGAACCGGATGATTATCGAAACCACTTTCCCAAAACCACTCCGCATGACCGAAGCCGTGCCGGACTTTCGGATAGGGAAAATCTTCCGCCGTGAACTTGTGCATCCAACTCTGTTCCGGGAAATCGATTGCCTCGGATTGATTCTCCCACATCCACATGTTGCTCATACCCATACGACCTTTCTCCGTGGATTTCGTGTCAGCTCCCGACCACTGGGCGATGAACCCGTGCCCGGTGCAGTCGGCGAAATATGTTCCGCTGATTTTCTTGAGTTTTCCCGCATCGATATCCACTGCTTTGATCGCTGCGATCTTACCGTCATTCATATCCAGCCCGTAGGCATGATGCCCGAGGAAGAGCGTGATATTGTCCTCGGCACGGACGACCTTCTCTTTCTTGTCGTCGACAAATTCCTCCGCCGGTGCCGGCGAGGCGATGGCCTTGTCCTCGATCTCGCGGATGATCTGATCGAGCGGATATTCGCTCGGTGGGTAGTTCCCCATTGCCCAGACACGAATCTCGGAAGAGCCGTTTCCGCCCAGCACCTGGCGATTCTGTATCAATGCGACCTTCGCGCCCATGCGCGCTGCGGAAATCGCCGTGCCAAGCCCGCCGTAACCACCACCTACAACCACGAGATCATATTCTCCCGCATCCTCGATTTTACCCGGCACTCCCGGAATTCCCCACGCAGTCCGCTCCTCGAAGGTTGCGTCAGCCGGAGGAGTGAAATCGGAATCGTTGCTGAAAAGAACCGCATCCACCCGACCGTCAAAGCCAGTCAGATCTTTTAGTGCCAGTTCCGCTTTACCGGCCTTTAGCTTGATTTCCCCCGCCAGCTGCCAGGTCCATTCGGGTTTTTCAGTTCCAAGAACCGCGCCGAGTTCCTCACCGTTCACCGAAACCTTGAAACGCCCCGCACTCTCCGGGCGGTCCAAGCGCTTGGTCCAGTCAATCGTCCGGACCCATACCCGGTAGTCTCCGGCTTCGGGAACATCGATCTCGGTCGTCGCATCTGCAACCGGCTTACCGAGACCGTGCGCGATCAGATATGGCGACCCCATCGACTCGATAAACTGGGTGTCGACCTTCCATCCTCCCTTCGTGGAAAATTGTTCGGCCTCGACAAGAAATGAAGCCGCCTGAAGCTGAAAAAGAGACAACAGACCGAACAGACTAAATAGGGAAAAGTATTTCATCAGTTAAGTGAGTTTGGCTTGAGAAATGGATACGACAAGGATTTCAGGAATCCTGCATCTTTTTTCTCTGGCGTGCCTCGCGGAAGAACGATTGTAGCAGAGCGAGCGACTCCTCACCCATCACTCCTGAAACGACATCGCAGCGATGGTTGAGCGGCGGGTTCGCCTCAAGCAGGTTGATCCATCCCCCGGCAGCTCCCGCCTTTGGATCACCGCAACCGAATACCACCTTGTCCGGCCGGCAGTGCACGATCGCCCCCGCACACATCGGACATGGTTCTTTGGTTACGTAGAGTGTGCATTTCTCCAAACGCCAATCACCGAGCGCCTGCTGAGCTGCCGTCAGAGCAAGCATTTCCGCGTGCGCGGTGGCATCTTTGAGCGTTTCAACCTGATTCCATGCACGGCCTATAACCCTTCCCTCATGCACCACCACCGCGCCCACCGGAACCTCTCCCGCCGCATAGGCTTTGTTCGCCTCACGCATCGCTTGCCCCATGAAATGCGCATCACTGTGGAGGTCTATTATAAGATTTTCACTCATCTGTGGATGCTTGTAGCTCCTTTTTCTGAAGCCGACAACCCAAGGAAAACAATCTCACATCGAATTTTCCTTCCCATCCCGCGTGTCCGTGCTTCGTTAGTCCCGTGATTACGAAGACTTACATGGACCGGGTCATCGCCCCTTCCCTACTGGCGGCGGACTTTTCGAAAATTGGCGAGGAAACCACACGTGCCATCAATGCCGGCGCCGACTGGATGCACCTCGATGTGATGGACGGACATTTCGTCGATAACATCTCCTTCGGCCCCGCCGTCGTTCAGGCAATCCACGAATCCAACGACATCTTCCTCGATGTCCACCTGATGATTTCCCGGCCCGACCATTACCTTCCCCGCTTCATCGCCGCCGGAGCCGATTGCATCACCGTCCACGTCGAGGCAGATCACGATGTCGCAGACACGCTCGAGCGCATCCGCGAAGCAGGCTGCCTCGCAGGTCTCTCGCTCAATCCCGATACTCCATTTTCAGAAGTGGAGCCATTTCTCGATAAGATAGACCTCCTGCTCTGCATGACCGTCGTTCCCGGATTCGGCGGACAATCCTTCATGGAGGACATGATGTCCAAGGTCGAAGCCGCCGCCGCCCACCGCAAGAAACACGGGCTGAATTTCCACATCCAGGTCGATGGCGGCATCAACGCCGAAACCGCTGCTATCAGCGCCAAAGCAGGCGCAAACGTCATGGTCGCAGGCTCCACCACCTTCGGAGCCAAGGACATGGCCGCCGCCATCACAGCCATCCGGGAGGCCTGAGCCCCGCGAAGCTTTTGAGTGCGCCGATCCTTCGCCGCTTTTCTTCACGCGGAGTCCCCATCACACACAGCACCGCGAAGTCTCCGTCCCAAAGCCACTCATTTCAAAAAAGTGAGCCAATCCTATTTTCATCGTCCCGGATCCGTGGCCATCCGTGGCCATCCGTGGCCATCCGTGCAATCTGTGGTCAAAAACCCTTCAAAATCGCCACCCCCCTTAATGCCTGATCTTCGCGCTTTGGGTTTGAAAAACAATTTTTAGCAACCTACATAGACCCATGGCAAAAAAAAGCGGCGCTGAACGGGTCGAGGTGAAAGTCTTCACCTACGGAATCCAACCCAAGATCTGGAGGCAATTCTCCATTGATGCCTCCGTGAATTTTCTAGAGCTCAGCGATGCCATCCAAGCCGCCATGGGCTGGGAAAACAAACACCCCCATGAATTCCGCCACGGGAAAGGCAAACGCTTAATCGACGTCATCGGCCCCGTTGGCCTCCAAGATCAAACACTCGGTGAATTCCAAGACGAACTAAAGCTCAACGTCGCCGACTACATCGGCCGCAAACGCATGCCGCTCCGCATGCTTTACCGCTACGATTTCGCCGATGAATGGATCCACGAAGTCGTCTTCGAAAAACGCATCGAAGGCGAAGGCCCTCCGGAAATGATCGCTGGCGAACGCGCCTGCCCTCCTGAGGATTTCGGCGGCACCTTCCAATACATGCAGGCAGCCGCCGGCGAAATCGAATGGGCCCACCCAGGCTACGATCCCAACCACTTCGACCCGAAAGAAGTCGACTTCGAAGCGAAAAAGACGCGCAAGCGAAAGTAATACCATTTGAATAGTTAATCTGTCTGAATGGCGCGAGTTGGCTTTGTGGAGCTCAAGGCGCGAGAAAGGATTAGTGAACGTCATAGGAATGGCGCTCCGGGCTGGAGCGCAAATTAATCAGACAGCTTCCTCAGCGTCTCTATCTCCGACTTGTTATCCTTTCTTCGTTCTTAGAGTTCTATTGCATAGCGAAGTGCTGCCTTCACTTCTTCGAGAACCGATCCGAAGAATATTCCGATTGGCCCCTCGAGTTCATGGTCTTGAATCGCTTGGAGGCCTTGGACATTCGCATAACTTGTCGCTCGCAGAAAGTGCATAGACGGCAGTGCAACCTCGTAGTCTGAATCTCGGTAGGCCGTCGTGATTGGGACACACAACGACAATGCCCTGGGAGCATTCAAATCATGGCGCGAAACTACCATCATCATCCTCACCTTGCCGCTCATGCCGAGATCCACTCTGTAAACTTCGCCCGGCTTAGTCATCGAAAACGGAATCTAAAGCTGCCTGTCGCATTGAGGAATCTACGAGCAAATCGTCGTTGGCTGCGAGTGTCTCAACCCTGAACGGCAGACCTTTGCGTAATCGTACTTGGGACAGAAACATTCGTATCGCTTCTGTCGTGCTTAGCCCGAGTTCTTGGAAAACCGCTTCTGCGTCCATCTTCAAATTCGGATCGACCCTTGCTCTGACTACCGTGTCGCTCATGGGTCATTTGTAGCACGAAAAGGCCACAAAGCGAGAAGTTTGTTTGGATAACGTCATAGGAATGGCGCGCCGGGGTCGAGCTTAAAATTAACCAGACGGCTTCCTCGGCGTCGCCTGCTCCGACTTGTTATCCTTCTTTTGAATAGGAAATGCAGGCGACCTCGCGATCAATCTGCTTCCCATATGTTCTTTCTGCCTCTTCCAAGTCATGCTCGGCCTGAAGTCCGACCCAAAATGCAGACGACGTGCCGAAGAACTTGGCTAGACGTAACGCCGTCTCAGCTGTGATCGATCTGCGGAACTTCGTGATCTCCGTCAAGCGCGAAGCAGGGATGCCTGTTGCTCGTGATACAGAAGCTAAACTCAATTCCATCGGGCGAATGAATTCTTCGAGAAGAATCTCTCCGGGGTGAATAGTTGGTAAATATTTAGAGGTGCTCATTGTCTCAATGGTAATCGATTATCTTAACGTCGTGCTTCAAACCCTCTTCCCATCGGAAAATGATTCTCCACTGCTGATTGATACGAATGCTCCAAAAACCTTCCAAGTCACCGCTTAGCTGCTCAAGTCGATTGCCGGGCGGAACTCGGAGATCCTGAACGATTCTGGCCTGATTGATCATCCGTAGCTTACGCCTCGCCCGCTCCTGAATGTCTCCAGGCAGCTTGCGAACACGTAAGCCTCGGTAAATGCTCTCAGTATTTGAATCGCCGAAGCTCTCTATCACTCTCGCAGTCTAGTCGAGATCCGAATTACGGAAAGCGTAATCTTTTCTTGGATAACGTCATAGGAATGGCGCGCCGGGGTCGAGCTTAAAATTAATCAGACGGCTTCCTCGGCGTCGCCATCTCCGACTCATAAGGTAGCTTTCAGCCACGAAAGAGGCTATAACAATCGTTCCATGATAGGAACCCAAAACGGCCGCACCATGCAATCTTGTTCGCCTTCTTTGTCTTACCGTCTGTTGAGGCCAAATGAAGGGTGTCGCCGCTCATGCTTCACAACCGTGACTCTTATCGTATCGCCATTGACCTCGCGAAAATACACCACGTAAGGAAATCTCTTCATCAACGCGCGGCGCAGA
>Ga0307940_1000607_pt1 | contig 22834 bp, 14 predicted proteins | sample OrgLakmetagen124_FD_201835 | JGI IMG/M metagenome (GOLD analysis project Ga0307940, IMG submission 201835) | Saline water microbial communities from Organic Lake, Antarctica - #124 | ecosystem: Environmental > Aquatic > Non-marine Saline and Alkaline > Saline | place: Antarctica: Organic Lake... | reverse complement strand
CTCCTATGGTCAGGTGGAGCATCCGGTGTGCTGCTGCAAGCACGTGTTTAGTCCATTGCGAGCCGCAATACGCGACTGCCTTTGGCAGTGCGAAGGGGGAACGGTGGAGTCGCAGTGTCAGTGCGACGACGCATGGTGTGGCTGCCGGCCGGTAAGTGGGACGGCGATGATGTGAACGTTGCGATTCGAGCATGCCAGTGATGACGCACTGGTTGATTTACTCAGCTCGAAACCGGTTTTAGTCCGGGTTTTCGACAAGTTCTAGTCCGGGGTTCGGGTTTAAGGTATTGGAATGAATGAGGTTTTCACTCAAGATTCAGTAATCTCTCTAACGTTCGCCTATTAAAAGCGGATGCTGAGAGGGTGCCATTGCTGGCGATGGGGTGAGCGAACAGATCGTTCGCCGAGGGGCTAAAAAGCATTTTATCGGCAACTGGTGTTGCCTGAGGTGCCTGTCGAGGTTAGACGGGGTTTTTTGCTGTTTGTTTTAGCAGGCCAGCTACCTGCCCCGAGTTCTCGGGTTTAAGGTACTAGTATCAGAATCCGGTAGCTGATTGTCCAGCGCTCAAAACGCTGATTTTCTGCAATTAGACTTCAGTTATTGACGTACAAGGCAAGTATTACTCTTACGGGGGGATGCTAAGGCAAGGTCGAGAATTACCTAACTGTACGGGAAGTGTACCGAGAGTGAACCAAAAGTGTACTTTAGCTAATTGCTGGCCGATTGCAGTCCGTATAGATGATGCCAAAGTACACTTTTGGTGCACTCTGGGTACACTTTGCCTCCAGCTGGGCGGATTTAGCACACGAACTGCCACGGTTGCGTATTGTCGTTACGCTTGGCCGGGATTCATGTCCATACCCCATGTTCTAGTCGGCCGATAATCTCGCGGACTTCCTGGATTCTCTCGGGAGAATCCATGTAGACAGCTGGCACCTTATGGCCGAGTGCACGAAGTGGCCGGTTCAGCCAAACTATTGCAGCTTGTCGATCACCCTCGAACAGCTCCACTGCAGCAGAAACTACATCCTCACGGAGGGTATCAACGGTTTTCTGTTGGCAATCCATCTCGTCGCTCCAGGTGATTTAGGCCGTGGTCGGAAAACTCAGGCCGATTACCGCGACAGCGATTCCAGGTAAGCTTTGATCTGGCTCAAGCCGGCAGTCGTCGTCATTAGATCGATTGGGCGCGAACCGAGCCGCCGGTTCTCTGTTGTCATCCAGTGAGCCATTGCGACACGGTTGTTTCCGGTTTGAGATTGAAGTCGCTGATAGATCTCGATTAGCTGCAGAGCCCTTTTCCCTACCTCGCTTTGCGGGTCTATTGGGGAACCTGCATCCATTGCGCTTACGCTGTCCGGGTCTGTCACGTCGTCGCCCAGAGCATCAATATATTGTGCAGTCGACAGTTTCAGCTCTGCCGCGGCCCGGGCGGCCGCTTTTGCAAGTACTGGTCCTTGATCAGGCATCATAATCGTCCGACTCCGAATAACGCATAACCTATCGTACCCTCTGCTTGGTAATTTTCGTATCAAAGTCGCCTTTAAGGAGTGCCTTCGGGCTGGCGGTGGTGTCGAACTGCCCATTCTGGCACCTACCTGTGGACCGATTCCTTTTACGTGGGAAGGAGGCTCAGGGTTTTGATGCCGCGAGCCTCCTGAGGCGAGGCTTTGTCCGACTGGGTTGGTCCCTGAGTGCAACACGTTTGGTCATTGCAGGCTGTAGATATTGATTCTTGCAGGACTTGGAAAACGTCCGGGGATGACGCAGTATGAAACCGTCTATAAGAAGTACATAGCTCAACTTTTGCCTCCTATTGCGGGCTGATTGGGTCGAACGGTTATGGCATTCAATGGGAGAGGCTGTGCTCGATTTCCTGGAATCCTGGATTGACGACGTCAACTATTCGCATTTGGCTGTTCGCCGACCGTGTTCGACGTTTCAGCGTCAGTTCCGTGGGTTCTATTCTCCTGAACTACTCGATGCATCCTATTACGCCATCGTGGACGCGCTGCCTCTGCCGGACCTCCCGGAGCTGAGGGAGGCCGGCTTGGGTGACTTCATCGCCAACCAAAATCAGTTTGACGGGATCACCTACAAAGACACCTACTACCTCTTACCGAAAGCAGCGGATGACGTCAGTATCCATTTTCATGAGCTCGTACACGTCATCCAGTGGCGAGAGCTCGGACCCCGGGCCTTTATCCAAAGATATATCGAAGAAATCCAGACATTCGGCTATAGCAGACAGGCACCGCTTGAGGGTATGGCCTTTGGCCTTCAGGATCATTTCGATGAAGGTGCGAAACCCTTCGATGTAGAGAAAGAGGTGTTTGAGAGCCTCTGATCGCCTGCGCAAATTCGATTAAAAATACAAGATGGACCTGAAGAACAATGCCTTTCCTTTCTCTTTTAGATGACCGTGCCAAACCCAAGGGGTCACGTGATCCTCTGGGTTTTGAGCTGGTCTGGTCGCATTTCGGCCGCAAGGTGGTCGGCAACCTGACCACCATCACCGGCTCGGTTGAAAACTTTACCGTGGCGCTGCTGGGTTTCTATTGGGCTCACCAACTTCATGGAAATGCGGACACAGACAATCGTGAGAAGCTGATTCGAGAAACTTTTCTACGTTACGAGCAAGTCGCTGCCTACCTACGCTACCAGTCCGGTAGCAAAGAGATTATGGGTATCACTCGCGTCCAGAAAAATATGAGCTCCCAATCCGGCCAACTGGCCATTGCTTTAAAGGCTCAGATCCTGAGCGATCAGGCGAGCTATGGACTTTGGGGCTTGTACAGCTCAGCTCTCAAGGAGTCCGGCCTCGTAGAAGGAAGCGATCGGAAACCGACAGAGGACGGGGAAGCTCTAGCGAGAGCAATCTCTGAGGATCTGGACACGAGAGAATTTATGTCAGTTTTCAGTGGAGATGGTTATTTGGCCTGGGATGCGTGTGAAAGGTTGGCTCCACAGTTTTGGCAGGCGATACTAAAAGAAGAGGTCCGAAACACCCTCACTCATGGGCTGCTTCGCGGGCGCCGGAACAATAACGTCTCTGTTCAAGAAGATCTGTACATTGTCACGAAACAACTGATTGGGGAAGGGCAGCTAACTGCAGGATTTGCTGGGAATCTCGGTGAGATCCAGTCGTTTGCTCCATCCGAATTGAAGGGGTGCTTGAACGATATCCAACAGGTGGAGCGTGTCCTAGTTGCTGCCAACAACTTGTTCTATTACCTGCTTACGCAGGATCATCGGCCTATGTCCGAGGTCCTGGAGGAGCTTGAAAGCAGGGATTATCAGTACGACCACCTTCCCAATAATTTACCCCAGGGAATGACGCGCAGGAATGCGCTGTGCGAAATCAATGACAACCTACGGGCCGGTAACCATCGTAGGGCTGTGCAGGCTGTCATCAAGTTGAACGCCGATGTCATGAAAGCGCGCGGTGGCGCGCCGTGGGTGAGTTGCGAAAATGGTGACATTCTTAACGTCAAAGTGAAGTCGGAAACGGCCCGCCTGCGTTCTCAAGCGGACCTTCTTAACAACTGGGACTACGACTACTTCCTGGGATCCTTCCTTCGCATTGCCAAAGCTAACCTGGGGGTGCGTAATGGATAACGCACAGATCTCCCAGTTCCTCGAAGACAGTCTGAATGGTCGATCGGTAAGAGCAGCAGTGTTCACCACGTACACGTTTGATCCAGGATTTTTTGAGCAGGACGTTATTCCGCTACTGTTATCCGAGAACAGCTCCTTTTCGATTGATGAGCGAGTAAAGCAGTTTCAGGTGCGTGAAGCTCTGAGGGAGGCCGAACTCCCGATCGATGTTTTTTATGACCACAATATTTTCCGTATCAGCGGTGAGAGCTCACCCGGTATGGAATACGGCTGCCATGGTGTGTCAGAAGGCAATCGTGCTTTCCACGCAAAACTGGCTTTTTTGCTAGTAGACAATGGCGAAGGTCAAGTCGATTCCCTATTGGTTTCCGCCGGTTCCAATAATCTGACCCGCGCTGGTTGGTGGGATAACGTCGAGTGCCAGCATTGGGAGGAGGTCGGGCAAGCGGATGGAGACGAGAGATTCCTGACTCAGCTCAAACAGGATTTCGAATACCTGCAAGACAAGTGCATTGTCCAATCGGAAGATAGTGCGCTCGCACATATCCAGAGGTTCCTGAATGCCTGTTTTGCTGATCATGAGACAAAGCCGGTCTACTACTTCGGGCTTTCCCACTCCCCGCGTTTTATCGACTTCCTCGCCGAGAAAATCGAGCGATTTGATGAGTCCGTCGAGCTGGAGATCATTTCGCCGTTTTTTGCGGATGATGCCAAGAATCGCCTGCATGAGGTATTTAAAGATCTTGGGGTCGGTAGCGTACGTCTCTTGCTGCCGCGCGACGACAAAGGCGAGGCACTCTGTAACCTCGACTATCTGACTCATATCGACATTTCAGAGAACGTCACCTGGGCGAACTGGGTCAAGGTAACAGCCGAGTCATTGGGAGTGGGCAAGAATAAGACCCCTTTTCGGGAGTTACACGCCAAGATCTTCAACTTTATCGGGCGTGATATTACCTATACCTTCGTTGGATCCGTAAATTTTACCCACAAAGCACTCTACGAAAATGTCGAGGCTGGCTTCCTGGTCGCAACGGATCCAGAGCCGTTGCTTGAAACAATTTCAGACGACCTGCCGGAGATGAGCCAGCGTCGCCTCGAAGTCGCTCCTGGCGAGGCAGAACAAGAGTCTCAAGGTCAAATGCCTCTTATCTGCCTCACGTTTGACTGGCTGAATAAAACGCTTAGCGGTTGTGTGCACTTTGACAGTCCGGTCGAAATAGAACTAATAGGACCGGATGGCGCAGAAACCCCCGTGGTTGAAGGCTGGCGATTGAGCAAAAACTTGAGTGACTTTGAGGACGATACTCAGGCTCTGGAAAAAGCGCTCGGCAACGGTTCATTAGTTCTTGTTCGCGGAAGGATCTGTGACTCAGAAGATTCGATTGCGCCCCATCGAGTGCTACTCCAGCAAACGCATTGGTCTCACAAACCACAACCAGAACTTGCCATGCTCTCACCTCAACAGATCCTGGCAATCTACGCGGGAATGTCTCCGGAGCGTCGACAGCTGTTGCTGACTGACGCACGGGTTAAACGGCTTTTCGAACTGGGGGAGCGGGGCGAAACGAGTCTGACCGATGAGGCGCCTCTGGAGAACGAGTTTTTCTCTGAGTATGCCGAGCTGTTCCACGCATTCCGCACGCTACGGCGTGACCTCACGGATGAGCGAACCTCATCGGAGAAGCAGGACTATTATCTCACTGGTACCGGTGTCGACAGTTTGCCAACGTTGATTGCCCGTGCCGAGGCTGTCGTCAAATCCGAAGAAATTGACGATGAACCTCTGCACCCGGTTAGCGCTTACCTTTTGTTGCTCAGTTCCAAGGAAATATATGAGGCGGAAGAATTCGTCTCTCGTCCTCACGTCAGCGAACAACTTGAACGAGTGAATAAGCTGCTCGGGCAAATCCAAGAGAGTAAATTGATCAAGCTTTCTGATGAGCGCGAAACTGATAGGGACCGTTTCTTTAGATGGTTCGAGCATCAATTTCTGGAGCAGTATCGGGTTACGGAGGCCGAGGTATGCGAATGAAATCTTATCCCATCCTGGACCTGGATACTGCTCGGAATATTCTCGACTTTAGTGGCGGCAGAGAGGAACTGGATTCGCTCGGCGAAGTGCAGCTCAGAGGCGCTGTAGCCCTCTATAACATGATCAACACGGAAGACATCGGCCTCGGCTACCTCGCGGATGAAGTCGGCATGGGCAAGACGTACATCGCGCTGGGTGTCGTAGCGTTGATGCGCTATTTAAATCCGTCCCTGCGGGTGCTCTATATCTGTCCCAGTGCCAACGTTCAGGACAAGTGGCTGCGTGAGCATGCCAGCTTTATTGATAAAAATGTGTGCACCGCCAGCTACCGCGTTCGCACCCCTGAGGGGAAACCGGCGGCTCCTGTGGCCAAGTGCGATAGCCTGGAAGATCTGATCCGAACGGCAGCCTCTGGTTTTTATGCCGATTTCTTTGTCCGCAATGGGAGTTTCAGCTTCGGCTTGAAAAAGGCCAATAGTGATTATGACGAGGAAGCGATTAAAAGCTGGAATGCGCAACGCAAGAAACTGCAGAAGATGGTTCCCGCCTTCCGTCTCCCAGATGTTGACCCCACCCACCGTGGAGTAAAAGACGAGTTCGCTCGCGCACTGAATTATGTGCTGCCCACCTTTGATCTGGTGGTTATCGACGAGAGTCATAATTTCAAACATAACTTCGAGAGCAGTGACCGAAACCGCGTGCTTTCACAGGTTTTGGGTTTCAATCAGAACACGACCGAGGAGGGCGCACTTCAAACCCAGCGTCGCGTGCGCAACGCCTTGCTGCTATCAGCCACCCCTTACGACCGCAATCTGGAGCAACTACGTAATCAGCTTGCACTGGTAGGGAAGGACAGCTTACTGAGCAATGCCCAGTCGGTAACGGACAAGGCGGAAATCGCCCGTTTTATGGTGCGCCGTCTCAACCGGTTGACGATCGGAAACCAGGAATACACTCGCAATATGTACCGGGCTGAGTGGCGCGACGGGCCCAAGGCCGCGATTGACTTGGCTACAGACGAGCAAAAACTGGTAACGGCCCTGGTTCAGAAAAAAGTTGGCGATGTACTCGGGCACAAGCATGGCTCACCGTCATTCCAAATGGGCATGCTCGCATCCTTCGAGAGCTATGGCGAAACCACGCGCTCCCCACGTGTGGAGTTTGACAGTGAAAATTCCGACGAACGGGGGCGTGATGCCCAGGACCGTAATGTCGTTGGTGCCATTGTCGATAGCTACGTCAATGCGAACCTCGGTCGCACCCTTCCGCACCCGAAGATGGACTCTGTTGCAAAACAGCTGGCCGATGCAGTTTTTCGGAAGAACAGGAAGCAGTTGGTGTTTGTGCGTCGGGTAAAAAGCGTAAAAGAGCTTAAGCAGAAGCTGGATGAGCGCTATGACGAGTGGCTGCTTGGATACCTGGAATCCCGGTTGAAAGACCATCCTCGCGTCTGGAATGCTCTCACTGACGTGGCCCATGAATACCATGAGGTTAGTCGCAATAGGGACGAACGGATCGATGAGGGGCTGGCGGAGGATGGCGACACCGGTGAGGTCGAGCCTCGTCAGCCACCGAAGAATGACAACCTCTTCAATTGGTTTTTTCGAGGTGATGCACCCAAACCCCAAAATCGGAGTGATTGGGGAAATCTGTTAACGCCAGATCAGGTGAAACAGAGTCTTTCCTTGCCGAAAAGGCTGGCAAGCCCGGTATTGGATATCAATTGGGCCCAGCTCATCTGTACCCACAGTGGCGTGAATCTCGACCAGACCATCGATCGATGCCTGGCTAAAACCACAGATGAGGCGCTCGTTGAGCTCGGAACGGCAGCGGCACAGGAATACCTCCGCAGATTCAGATTGTCTCAGCTGTTCTTTCTCAACGTTTGGATCGATCAACTTGGCCACAGTGGGTTTGTGCCACTTCGAGACCATCTACAGGCTTCGGTCAGCACACATAAATCGCAGGAGGTGGGAGCCCCCCTTTCTCGGCAAGACATTCGTGAGCAGATCGGCTTCCCGACATTATTCTCCGAGCTGGAAGCCAACGACCAACTGAAGAGCCAGCTTCTTCCCAGCCTTGACAAGCTTTTAGACCGACTTGCGCGACCGGCGACTGGCGAAGTTTCTGTTGAAACCGAAAGGCTGTTGCGCATCAACGACATCCATATGGCGCTCATTTCTACAACGTTGCGCACTGGTCACGGCATGGTCGATCTATATCTGACACGACTTTGGCAAGGGGATGGTGATCTCAGCCAGCGAGTTGTCACTGGCTGGACTAAAGATTTCGTGGGGGAGCTGTCACGTCAGTCCAAGGCTCCCGGGTTCTCAACCTATCGCGAACTAAAAGGGCTGGCCGATGAGCTCCCTGCAATTTTGAAAGCTAACCTTCCAGGCATTTTCGAGCTGGGTGCCAATGAGTATCGGCGATACCTCAGCAATCAGCTCAACCCGATTGCGCCGATCATTGGTGCCACCGGTGAGACCAATGCCCCCGGGCAACGCTCTGCGCAGGCTCGCAAGTTTCGTATGCCGGGGTACCCGCTCATTTTGGTTAGCACCAACGTCTTCCAAGAGGGGGAAGACCTGCACCTATTCTGCGACAGTGTTGTTCACTACGGCGTATCCGGCTCACCAGTCAGCATTGAACAGAAGAACGGGCGAGTTGACCGGGTCGGCTCACTGGCCCAGCGGAGGCTAACCAGAGGAACGTTTGATACTCCGAATGATGAGGATCTGATTCAGGTCAGCTTTCCTCACGTGAAAGAAAGCATCGAGAGAGTTCAGATCCGCCGTCTATCGGAAAATATCAACAAATATATGGCCTCGCTTCACGAGATTGGAAGCAACGTAGCATTGGACAAAGAGGAGATCGCGGAGTCTGAAATTGCTGATCGCTCCAGAATCGAGCCTCAGATAAAAGACTTCCTCAAAAGCCCGTTTGACCCGGTGGACCCGCGATCCGACTTGGAGCATCTTGTCATACTCAACGATCGCATAGCGGAGACCCAGACGCAGACCGAAGCGAACGTTGATCAGGCGAAACGACTGATTGCGTCTGCCCTCGGAATTGGACGGGAGGTTCGCTGGCCTTTAAGGGTTGATCTGAGCGTCAGTGACCTGGTCGGAGAGGTATCGGAGAGTGCAGAAGTCCGACTAACAACGGCTCGGGCCTCTGGAGAAATCCTTGCCCGAGTTGTGATTGATCATAAGGACGGCCGTGGAAGCGAAATACAGATCAGCTCCCAGGATGAACTAGCCACGTTGATGCACCAACAATCCTGGACCACACTCCACAGAACGTTCGCGTACCCAATTGCAAAAAATGTTTGGCGAATCGCCTATGATGCAGAAATGCTAGTGGGAGACGATATCGTAACTGTCGAGAGGGATCTGAAAGCCCTACTTGAGCGATTTGATGAAAGGCACGATCCACGGGAATACAATCGCCCAGCCAGTGCTGCCGTTCTGGAGCATATCAACCGCATACGACACGACCGATACCTGCAGATAGGGGGACAGACCCTGGAAGTGGATGTGGTTGATTCAGACGAAACGATAGGGCTCAAGTTCTGGTTTTCTGAGGGGCATTTGCAACGCTCTCAAACCGTTCTGGTATGGGAATGTGACGGGCAGTGCATCTTCTTTAGCCCGTCCGTGCCAGCTACGACGGCCCGCAAACTAACGGTTGAAAAAATCATTGAATATACCTGGGAGCGGAATCGAAACACAGATGTGGTTGAGTTCATGCTCAATGATAATCAGGACATTGTCGGCCGCTGTGTGCATCCTGTTGATAGTCTGCACTGGAGAGAGTTCATCTACTGTGCTCACGTTCTGGCGGCGGAGAGTGACCGGCTTGAATATCTGGTTTGCGAAGAGGATCAGTTTTGATTGGCCGCTTCGAAGGGAGCAGCTGACAATGCCGATCTGCGAAGGCTTTCAGAACAACTAGATGAGGTAAACAACTGATGTTTATGTCTCTTTCTGCTAGTTTTACTACCTGACAATACTAAAGAGTGTGGCTAAAGCCAGAGCCCCATCCCATCTGGCTTAGTCGCTTGCCAGCCCCCGCCGCAACGGTGGGGAGGACGGAACCAAAATTCGCAGCGAGTATTCCATGAGCACCAACATCGAGCAGATCAAATCCCTGATGCTTTCTTTGTTACCTAAGGACGGATCAACCGTCGGCAACATCAGTCTCAAAGATCAAATTCGCGATGAACATCAGCTCGATACCAGCGACAAGGACTTTGACGCTGCTCGGAACCAGCTCCTGGACGAGGGGATTATCGGGAAAGGGCGTGGGCGCGGTGGCGCTACGTATTTGAATCAGTTTGCCGCAGGTGAACAACCGATGCCTGATGGTTTTGAGTTGCAGGCGCAGCACGCCCCTTCTCAGGAAGATCTCGCCTTTGACACCCAGAAGGCAGGTTCGCCAAAGTCGAATAGGCAGCCTGCTAAGAAAAAAGGTGAGCACAGCCAAGTATTGTCCTATCGATACGACGAAAAACGGAAAAACAATCCTCATGTGGGCATGGTGGACACGCACTCCGACGGTGTTGAGCAGAAAACGACCTGGCAATACGACCCGCACCTTTCTCCAGAACTGCAGTTCGATTCAACCAGGTCTCAAATTGAAGACTTGATCGAAGATGCTCTACACGCCCGAGAAGTGGAAGCGAAGCAAGCCAAAGAAGACCTGTTGGTGTGGCTGGATCATGCCTTGGCGGCCGATGATGAGGCGGCCATTCGGGAAGTGGTTACCAATCTGAGAAAGAGGGTAGAGGACAAGGATTTTCTGGAACGGGAGCGTGAAGATCTTTCTGAGCTCAAGCGCATGCAGGCTCCATATCTGAACTGGACCGGCAAAGCGGAAAGGACCAGTTTTGAGGTGGATACCGTGTCGCTTCATGTCCACGAGCGCATTGATCCAGCAACGATTCTCGCCGTCGTTCAGAAACGGCTCAAAGAGACTAAAGGGAAATCCTCACCAGCACTGCAGCCAGACTTATTTCACGCTCCGTTTGAGAATCTGCCGCTCAGGGATGCCATAGATTTTTACAAGCATGAGCGGGACTGGGCTAATCGCATGGTTGCGGGCGATTCGTTACTGGTTATGAACTCCTTGATTCAGAAGGAGGGAATGGCCGGTCAGGTACAGATGATTTATATTGATCCTCCATACGGGATAAAATATGGTTCGAACTTTCAACCATTCACGAACAAGCGAGATGTAAAAGATCGCAAGGATGAAGATCTTACTCAGGAACCGGAGATGATTAAGGCTTTTCGGGACACTTGGGAATTAGGGATACATTCGTATTTGAGTTACTTGCGTGATCGTTTGCTTCTCTCGAAAGAGCTACTGACTGCTAGCGGAAGTGTATTCGTTCAGATTGGTGATGAAAATCTCCATCATGTCAGGGAACTGATGGACGAAGTCTTGGGTGCCGATAATTTCGTAGCCGTCATTACCTTTAAAAAAACAGCTGGGCAGACTTCTCAGTATCTGCCGGGGACCACGGATTTCTTGGTGTGGTATGCGCGTGATAAACCAAACTTGAGGTACCGAACGCTTTACCGGGAAAGGTCCTTGGGTGAAGAAGGTTCTGACGCGTACACAATGGCTCTTTCTGTTTCGGGTAAGGTACGAACGCTCGCTCCCGAAGAAAAATCTGGCGCGTCTCAAATTCCCACAGATGAGGCAGTTTTTCGATTTCAGTTGGCGACCAGCCAACGTGAGGGGCGTCCTTCCGGTGAGGGGTCAGCAATGCATTTTCCGGTGATGCTAAACGGAGAGGAGTATTTTCCTACCGCAAATCGAGGATGGACCGCCACTGCTGCTGGCATGGAGCGGCTGGTAAAAAGCGGCAGGCTTGCGAGGCAGGGGAATAACATTGCCTACGTGAGGAAGCTTGGAGATTTCCCTGCAATTCCTCTGACAAATTTCTGGAGCGATACGCAATCAGGGAGCGGCATGGACAAAGTTTACGTCGTCCAGTCCAACCAGAAAATCATAGAGCGTTGTTTGCACATGACGACTGACCCAGGCGATCTTGTGCTAGATCCTACATGTGGCTCGGGGACTACAGCCTTCGTAGCAGAGAAATGGGGGCGGCGATGGATAACATGTGATACGTCGCGAGTAGCTGTTGCGCTTGCTAAGCAACGTCTTATGACGGCAAGTTTTGAGTACTATGAATTGAAGTATCCGCAGGAGGGGCTCAAAGGCGGATTTATTTATAAGTCGATTCCGCACATCACACTGAAGGCGATCGCAAATAACCCTGAGGTTGATGATATCGACAGAAAGTTTCAGCCTAAGCTGCAAGAAGCGCTGGGCTCTATTAATGAGGCTATTTCTGGGGAAGGGAAGTTCAAAATAACTAAGGGTCATCGCAGGGGTGGAGTTCTCGACTTCACTACTAGGGAACCTGTTGCTGAAACGCTCCCGTCAGGAGTCATCGCGAGAACTAATGAGCTTTTAGAATGGGAGGTTCCAATTGATTTTCCTGGAGATTGGCCTGAAAAAGCACGCTCCGCTTTCGAGCAGTTCCATGCTGTTCGCAGGACGATGCAGGAGAAAATCGATGCAAGTATCGGAGCTCATGCCGGTCAGGAAGCCCTGACCGATCAGCCGGTAATAAGTAAGTTAAAATTGAGAATCACCGGTCCCTTTACGGTCGAAGCAGTTCCATTTGCCACTGTTCTGAGTATCAATGAACTTGAACAAACAGATCAAGCTGACACAGCAGTTGCCCGGTCTGGAGCTACCTCGCGTCAAGGCCACTGGCGGGAAGAGCTATTAAAAGTAGGAATTCGTGGAAAAAGCAGGCAACAAATCAAGCTGCAGGACCTCGAAACGCTTCCGGGTGCTCATTACATACACGCTATTGGCACCGTAGCAGACAGTGGAGAGCGTGTGGCAGTTAGCTTTGGTCCCGAGTATGCCGCACTTGAGCAGCGTCAGGTGGAAATCGCTATGAGGGAAGCTAGTGATCTCTTTCCTCTCCCCAAAATGCTTGTTTTCTGTGCCTTCAACTTCGATCCTGAAGCAGCGAAAGATATCGATAACATAAAGGGTGTCCAAGCGCTGAAAGTCCATATGAACATGGACTTGCTTACCGAGGATCTCAAAAAAGGCCGGGCCAGCAACCAGTCATTCTGGCTCATGGGGCAGCCTGACATAGAGGTGCATGAACTCAAGGGCGGTAAATTCCGGGTTGAGGTTCATGGCTTTGACTATTTCGACACCAAAACCGGTGAGCTGAAATCCGGCGGTAAGAAAAATATCGCCATGTGGCAGCTCGATACAGATTACGACAATCGTTCCCTGTATCCGCGCCAAGTTTTCTTCCCAATGGCTGGCAAGAAAGATGGCTGGTATAAGTTGAAAAAAGATATCCGTGCTGAGCTCAATGAAGATCTGCTGGACAAATTTCACGGGACTAAGTCAATTCCATTCGAGCCCGGCGACAATCGCTGTATCGCGGTTAAGATCGTGGATGATCGGGGTATCGAATCACTGAAAGTCATCAGGCTGAATTGAGGGGGGAAGCATGGCTGATAAACCGAATTCCCTGGTGATCAATTCGCCGTATGACAAGCCCGACCAGTTCTGGTCGCAGGATGATAATGGTCGCGTTGCCGGTGTAGAGAATGGTCGCAGACCCGCCGCCTATGAGCTTTACGATTCCAGAAACAATACGCGTCGAGTTGAGGAGCTGGAAACGGTCAATCGAATTCGACACCGTGTAGATGAGTGGCGAGAGGCTGGCTGGCCGGGGGTGACGAGCGTTTCCCGCGAGCTACTCAACCACTGGGACTCAAGAGGCGAGTGGGATTCTGAATCAAAGCGCTGGAATGGTGGCCCAAGGCCTTATCCGTTTTACTTTTGCCAGCTTGAAGCCATTGAGTCTTTGATTTGGTGGCTGGAAGCTCCGGAGGATTACCGCCAAGGGATTTTTCTGCAAGGCGACGGCGGTCCCTGGGAGCGCATCTGTAACAAAATGGCGACAGGCTCTGGCAAAACCTCGCTAATGGCTTTGATCATCACTTGGCAAACCCTCAATGCCGTCACCTATCCGAAAGACAAGCGTTACTCAAAGGCCGTTTTTGTGGTGGCTCCGGGTCTCACGGTGAAAAGTCGGCTGCAGGTGCTTCATCCGGGCAACGAGAACAACGTATATGACGAGTTTGTGTTATGTCCGAATGAGGCAATGCGCCAGAAACTAAATCAGGTGGCTTTGGTTATCGAGAACTGGCATAGCCTGATGCCCCTTAAGGAGCAGACTCGCTCCGTGGTGAAAAAGGGTAAAGAAAGCAACGAAGCTTTCACCCGCCGGGTGCTTGGCAAGCTCGCTTCGTACAAGGACATCTTGGTCATCAACGATGAGGCCCATCACGCATACCGCCAGAAAGCTGAGGTAAAGGTCAGCAAGAAAGAAGCGGAGGAAATGGGGATCGATCTGGAGGAAGCGACCCGTTGGATTGAGGGGCTGGATCGCATTCACAAGACCCGTCGAATTCGCCGGTGTTTTGACGTAACGGCTACGCCCTTTTCACCTACGGGAAAGAAAAACACAGAGAAAGGACTGTTTGAGTGGATCATCTCTGATTTCGGCCTGAATGACGCTATTGAAGCGGGATTGGTCAAGACGCCTCGAATTGTTGTGCGGGATGACGCACTGCCTGATGCGAAGACATACGCCAGCAAGCTCTACCATCTTTATCGGGACGATTCCGTAAAGCAGGATCTTGCCCGCAAAGCTCAGCCTACTGACCCCCTGCCGGATCTGGTTCAGAAGGCTTACGCGATTCTTGCCTACGATTGGCAAGAGACTGCTAAGAGCTGGGAGGCAGAAGGCCACACGATCCCTCCAGTGCTGCTGACTGTTTGCAACCGGACGGAAACAGCTTCCCGTATCGAGCATTTCTTCAACAGCGGTGACTGCCTGATATCCGGGACTCAGGACCCACTGGCGACATTGCGTGTTGATTCGAGGGTTTTGGAAAAGGCAGAGCGTGGGGAGAGCATCACCAAGGATAAAGATTATGCGGTGAGGATGGAGGAGATCATCAATGCCTCCAAGCTGCCCGCCGACAAGAAGGAAGAGCTGCTTTCATTGAAACAAGAAGAGCAGCTTCGAGCGCTTGTGGATACAGTAGGCAAGCGAGGGAAGCCTGGTCAGAATCTTAAGAACGTGATTTCGGTAGCTATGCTATCGGAAGGTTGGGACGCAGCTAACGTAACCCACATCATGGGCTTGAGGGCGTTCAGCAGCCAGCTTCTATGCGAACAGGTTATTGGCCGAGGGTTGCGGCGTGTAGCACACGATATGGATGAGAACGGCAAGTTCATTCCTGAATACGTGAATGTATTTGGTGTGCCGCTTTCGATTTTCCAGGAAGTGGGTGAGGGCGGTGAGACACCGCCTCCTCCAAAGCCCAGTGTGCGGGTAGAGGTTGAGCCTGGTAAAAACCACTTCGAAATCCGTTGGCCCAATATTGATCGAGTCCAGACCGTTCTTAAGCCAGAATTGAGGATGGATTGGGAGGCCGTTGATTCACTGACGCTGGATCCAGCTCAAACGCCACTGAACGCTGAAATCGCTCCTGCGCTGACTGGTATTCCAAATCTTGCACAAGCGTCGCAAATCGACTTGGAGAAGGCTGTAGAGGATTTCAGGCTGCAGCACCTGATCTTTCGTGCAGCGAAGAAGCTGTTTCTGAGCAGCAGCGCCGGGTTTGAAGGGGACAAACAGTACCTGGCCGTTCAGCTAATTCGTATTGTTGAGCAGTTTCTAGAGTCTGACAAGTTAGATATCCCAAGCCTATGGCACCAGGACCCGGTTCGCCGCCGACTTCTGTTCGCTCTGAACATGGATAACGTCGTCACGCATGTGAACCGTTTTGTGAGCAAACAGAATGTCGAACGCCTTGAGGCTTTGTTTGATGAGCATCAGCCGATTGGAGCAACTTCCCAGATGCGTCCCTGGCTAACCACTAAGCCGTGCAGGCAGGCCGAGCGCTCGCAAATCAGTCATGTGGTATACGACAGTACTTGGGAAAAGCTGGTCGCAGACGTTTGTGAGAAGGATGAAGCAGTCCACTCATGGGCGAAGAACGATCACTTGGGCTTCAAGGTCCGATACCTGTGGAATGGCTCCTCGCGGAATTTCATACCGGATTATCTCATTCGGTTAAAGAACGGCCAAACACTGGTGTTGGAAGTCAAGGGCCAGGATTCAGAGCAAAATCGGACCAAACGGGCGGCGATGGATGTCTGGGTCAAGGCGGTGAACGAGCAGGGGGGCTTTGGTTCCTGGTGCTTTGACACGGTATTTGACCCGAGTTTGGCGAGGGATGTGATTGCTGCGCATTCCAGGCAGCCTGTTTCTGCTTGATATTAATGCATATAAACCGGCAGGTAAGGCAGTAAGAATGGAATTTTTCACACAGGGTAAAGGACGACTTGTTGGGCGTCATGATATACCCAAACAACTTTGGTCCTCAGCATCTTCAATTATCCACCTGCCCCCCATGTTGGTTGCATCGTGGCGAGATCTTCTCCAAAAGCGAGGACTGCTCGACAGGGCCAAGCAACCGGCGCCCGAGAACCTGGTCGGTGGTTTGACCGAAAAGGAATCAAAAGACCATTTGGTTTGGCGTTTCACAGGTTCATCAGCAAGGGTATCGATGCTGATGCTGGACCCTAAAGGTAAGTTGGAGAATATCTCTGACGCCTTCTATCGCACGTTTTCTGGTAACCGCGTTTTCATTGCCGACATTCCTGCTGGCGCAGGGGCTGCAATCCTTACTGTACTGACAACGCTTGCGGAGCTTCGTAAGCAAGAGCGCATTCCTCGGAATCCTCTGACAGTGGTCATTCTGGCTGGAGAGCTGTCACAATTTTCCCGGGGTTATGCAAATTCAATGCTTGAGAAGGTTAAAAAGGATCTGGCGGATCAAGCTATCAGTATTGAGTTTCATTTGCGGCCTTGGGATGCCCTGGATAAGTTCTCGACTTCAGACCTTGTTCGAAACATGACCCTTTTTAGCCAAGACGCGGCCGCTAGAATGGTGGTATTGGCAAATTTCTCAGGGTTCTTGAATTCGAGTACTAATTGGAAAAAAGCCCAAGCACAGTTCGAGGAGATCTTCCGGCACAGCACAGATGAAATCTATAGCACAGCAATTTGGATCGAGCCTGGAAAGAAAAATGTTACCAACGAAACAGGCTTTTTCCGCAGAGTAACGAAGTGGTTTAAGGACAACCTTCAAGGCAGCCTCAGAACAGAGAAAAGTCAGGAGGAGATGAGTTTCGCTCGTTCAGAGGCACAGGTGAAACATCCGTTGAAAGACCACGAATTCCGGTCGAATCTCACCGTGTTGCGATTCGATTTGCCAAGCGTAGGTGCCGCAGAATGAGGGCTCAGACACTAGCGCTGCGGGCGATCAACCAGTACCGGCGAAGAGATACGCTTGCTTACTTGGGGCTGCGATATTTTCTGAATAATCGGTGCTCTCGGAGAGACCGATGGGCCAATGAAATAGCGACTCACTTGGTCCGGACTAGGAGCAACGCCCCTTATTTCCGGTCTCAGCATTTTAAGGAAGTTGATGACGAGGATCAAATTCTACACAGGCCGATAGATATTCCGTCGCCGACAGAGATGTATGCAGAAGCAGCTCTTATCAATCGCTGCTCAGCGGAACCCGCCTTTCAAGCCCGATCATCTGTTTACAGTTACCGGCTGCCGAAGAACGGCTCGGCCGACGGCATATTTGAGCCCTATTTTAATGGATTTCGGGAGCGGCATAGATCCATTGCAGAAACCAGCCATGGTGAGGATGTCGACTTCCTTTTATACACAGATATCAAAAAGTTTTACCCCTCAATAACGATAGCTAGAGCGTTGCAGGTATGGAAGAAACGCGCAGAGGCGGCAGGTCTTGAGAATGGGTGGTTAGAAGTAGGTGAAAGGATCCTCAATGACCACGGTGTGATCTCCGGACGTTCGGGAGGACAGGGAATCTTAACTGGGCCAGCGTTCAGCCACCTGATCGCCAATCTAATCATGGATGAGGTAGATGAGCAGATGGATTCGCGTTTTCCTGGCCATTATTGGCGGTACGTCGATGATGTCGTCATCGCAGGCACGCGGAGCAAAACAACGGAAGGTAGGTGTGTCCTCGCCGGTTTGTTGGGAGAGCTTGACCTCGAACTTCATACAGGGGACAAAGACTTTGAGGTGTCAGCCAAAACATGGCTAGAAGGGGAGAACGACTTCACTAATTCGGACAGTCGCCTCTGGATGGAGCTCGTTTCGAACATCAAGAAACTGCTCCTTTACAAACCTGGCCTGAAAGATGAGCTCCATCGTGCATTTTCAGCCAATGGAATTCGCCTCCCGTTGTTGGATTACGAAAGCGCTGTCGCAGAGTCCTCGTTCATTGAGCGCACATCAGACTGGGCGCGTCGATATCGTTGGGCTAAGAGGCGGATCCAGGAGGTTTCTGTAGCGTCTTTGGTGCGCCAAGCGCTATTGGCCAGGCACGAGTATAACGAAGCCCTCAGGCGCCATTTGGAACAAGTGCCTGCGAGCGGCTTTGGGCGGAAACGGGCAATTCCGAAACTACGCTATTTTGCAGGCAGGCTTATTTACCTTCTGCCAGATGACCAGCTGTTAGCAATGGCAGCGAATCTGGAGGAGCACCCTGAGCTATTTCTCATCGCCCGGGTTAGCAAAGCAGTTGGCACGAAGGACGTGACGGAGGTTTTGAGTCTGGGCACGAACGCGGTCAACGCAGCAGCTCAGGTACTCCGGACCGGAAAAGATCAAATCAGTTGCAACATTGATCGATTAGATGAAGTGCAGAGTCAAGGTGCCGCGATGCTAGTGATAAATGGACTGAGACTCAATGGTATCGACGGTCACCGAGCTCCAATTAATGATTTTGCCGAGTGGAAGTCGGGCTGCGACTTAATGACCAGTGACGATCCATTCGTTCAGGAGCTAGCGTGTTTACACGGCGCTCAGCCAGATCCACGACATACCGAAATGCTCGATGCAGCATTTGATAGGGATGAACAGCTCGCATTTGATGTCATCACACAGTTGCAGGAGTCGAGTTATTTTTGAAGGCCTGCGACATTTGTGCAATTAGATCCCTGTCGTAGTCAACCTAATGAGAAAATGGTCTGCTCGTGCTTTTGATTTTGTTGGGCAACAGGAGTCCTAAAAAGACAGGGTGATTCATCGCTCAGAATCGATATTGAACCAAGGGTGCCAAGTGCCGATCAAAAGGTCTTCCTCAAAAAATCGCTTTGCAATGGCATTTTCTCCGAAATCAGAGCGATAAGAAAAACCTACTGAGGATTCGATGATCTTCAGCGGATGTTGCTCTTCGGGAAATATGTGCTCGATACCCCAGCGAAGTTGGCACGATGTGGTACTAGGTTGGGCTTTATGGCTTTCAGGGGGGCTTGATGCAGTCTTTCTGCGTACCCGCGCTTTAGATGGAGCGAGAACCTCCTACGGATATTTGTTGTTTTACCAACATACAGGCAAGGAAACACCAAATCTTTTGGCCACCAATCCTCATAGCGGGCGTCGACCAAATTACCTCCAGGGCCCTTCAAAACGACCGATCTGTTTGAGTCCAACAGCGTTTTCCGGTCGGCAAGCCAAGCCACCAGAAGGCGTATAGGCCCGCTTTGTGCGGCAGGTCGATCTTTCTTCCTGAACAAATGTCTTTAATTGCTTGGATGTCTTTAGGCGATTGCATCAGAGGGAATACCTTCTGTGGCTTTTAAATGTCATCCTTATTGTTCTATCTCTATCGTAACGGACTTGTGACTGCGTAATGCTCGTACACCTGTACCCGTAACCATATTAATCAAGTAGTCACCGGATTCGAGAAGTGCCGCTGCTTCCCTAAGGGTGGGGACGTAGACCTTGTTTTCAGCCCGGTTTGTCGTGTTCCCTCTAGTCAACGATGATGTTTTTTGGTTCAGGACGTAGCGGCCTGAGCGGTCGTGCTTGGCGGTGAAGAGAGCGGGTTGCCCTTTCACCTTACCGATGGCATAGATCCGTTTTATCTTGCCCTCATTAATGGCAAAGGGCTTCTCTATGGGCTCTGGTTGGACTGGGTTTGCCGCAGGTGGGATCGGTACCTTGGATCCTCTTGTGGTTGGGATGCGATCTTCTCCACCCGATAGTTCAGTTACACGGTTGAGCAGGCTGATACGTGCCTCATCAAGCTTTTCGGGATTGGTTTTGCCAGAAAGCCGGTCTCGATCCTTTCGCTGGCAGAAATAGGCAATTCGCTCTGCGTTGGCACCAGATGCGTGAGGAAGCCCTGAAAGTACTCGGCCGCTTTCGATAATGCCCGCGCTGGCAAGCTTTTCGAATACAGCGTCAACGCCTTGTCCAAGGGGGATGAATACGCAGTCTCCCGGCAGGGATTCGATTTCCTGTACCAGGCCCTTATGGATCTGGCTCCAGAGGTAGCTGTTTGAAATCATAGCCCTTCCGCCAGAGAAGTTTTGTCCCTGATCAAGAACGGGGTTCCGCAATGCGGAGGTGATGCGTATTCCGGCGAACATGAACGCCCATTCCGGCTGAACGTGAACACCTTTTTTCTTAACGCATCACCCACCGGAGTTTGTACTCCGGGTGTTCACCTTCAGTCAATTTCCTGAAGTCTTTTTCTCATCGATTCTCCTTTCAGAGCCCAACGGTGGGCGTTGTGCATGAGCCGATCCAGGATGGCATCAGCCAGAGTGTTGTCACCGATAGCGGCGTACCATTGATCGATGGGCAGTTGGCTGATAATCATGGTCGAGTGAGTCCCGTGCCGGTCGTCCATGATTTCCATCAGGTCGTTCCGGTGTGCCGGTTCCAGGACTTCCAGGCCCCAGTCATCCAGGATGAGCAACTTCACTTTGGCCAACTGATTTAGGGTCTTCTGGTAGGCCGTTCAGACAAGCCTGATGCCCCAATGCACAGCCGAGGTAAGTTTTACCGCTGCCGCAGGGGCCAGTGATCAGCAGGTTCTGGCCACGCTCCAGCCAGTCGGTCTGAGCCAGCTGAGCTACCTGGGCTTTCTTGAGGTTGCGCGGGTGCTGGTAGTCGATGTCCTGAACCGTGGCTCGGAGTTTGAATCGAGCCTGGCGCACCAGGCGATCCTGTTTCCGGTGGTCCCGGCTCTGGAACTCCCGGTCAAGCAAGAGCTCCAGGCGTTCGGTGAACGACAGCTCGTCATAAGTGCCCAGCTGGTTCTGTTGGTGTTCCAGGGCGGCGGCCATGCCGCCGAGCTTCAGGTCTCTCAGTCGTGTCAGGGTTTGTAAGGTGTTCATGCGGGGATCCTAGTGGAAGCTCTTCGGGCCACGGATGTTCTCGTGGTTCTGGGGCAATTCTGTGTGCAAGGGCAACTGTTCTGGCAGCTTGTCGCGATTGCTCCGGAGAATGGCCTTGATGTGTTTCAGCCGGCCCAGGCCTTCACGGTTGGCAATGCGACAACTGGCATTCAGGCGCTCGCTGGGATATTCCTTGCTCAGGTTGAGTAACCCGAGACAGACCCGGTAGGCCTGCTCCGGATGCTCCCGCTCCTCCAACCGGTCACTGACCCAGATCAGGGTGTCCGGGCCGATGTCCCGGGCCCAGCTCTTGAGGCGTCCGGGTGACCACTGCTGATGTTTTTGATGGCGGGTGGGCATGTGCCCTGACTCGGTGGTGATGCCGTACTGGTGACTGCGAGGGTGACTGGCGATCTGTCGCTGCCGGAAGTAGATCTGTATCAGTCGCTCACTGGCGTGGAGGTCCACCCGCTCGCCCACATATTGGTGCGGCACCGAGTAGTGATGTTGCTGGAACTCGATGTGGTAGTCGATGTTGACCCGGCAACGTCGGATCTCGACATACTCATAGGGGTGTTTGGGTAAGGCCCTCAGGGCGGGCTGATCAAGTGCCTTGAAGGCTTCCTGCCGGTTGCCTGGCAGCGCTCGGAAGGGGCGACTGTTCAGGTCGTCCAGTAAGGCCCGGATACACTGGTTCAGGTCGGCCAGGGTGAAGAAGGTGTGGTGACGTAACCGCGCCAATATCCAGCGTTCAACGATCTGTACGCCCACCTCCGCCTTGGATTTATCCTTGGGCTTGTAGGGTCGTGCAGGCAGCACCGCGACCTGATAGTGCGCCGCCAGTTGCTGGTAGCTGGGGTTCAGGTCCGGATCGTACCGACAGGCCTTGCTGACGCCGCTACGAAGATTATCGGGGACGATCATCTCCGGAATGCCCCCATAAAACTCAAAGGTCCGCACGTGACTCAGCAGCCAGTTCTGCAATCCCTGACTCCAGGTTGCTTCCGCATAGGTGTAATTGGAAGCCCCCAGCACAGCGACAAATACCTGGGCCTCGTGGATCTCGCCGGTTTGCGGGTTGATGATCGGCACGGTGGGGCCGCAATAGTCAATGAAGCACTTCTCGCCGGCCTTGTGGGTCTGGCGCATGGAGCGCTTTTGCTGCTTTTGCCACTGCCGGAAGCGGTCGCAGTACTGAGAGTAGCTGTAACACCGGTTGGGGTGCCGGGCGGTGTATTCCTCCCACAACAACTGCTTGGTGACGCCTTTGCGTTTAAGTTCCTGATGGACCGTTGCCCAGTCCGGCACCTGATAACGGGTAGATGTGGTGGGATCAGCACCGGGGTAGAACATGGCCGCCAGGCGGCCATCGTCCAGATTCTTGGGAAGGGGCCAGGTGATCTCTAAAGCCTGGGCTCGGCTCAGGAGCTTTTGGATAGACCCGACACTGGTCTTTGTACCGGCACTGATCTGCCGGATCGAGAGCCCGGTTTCCAGTCTCAGGCGAAGCACATCTCTGATTTTGCGCATTGGAATTCTCTTTGCTGGCATGCCTCTGATCTCCGAAAAAAGAGCCAGATTAGCAAACCGTTGAATAAACAATGCGTTAAGAAAGATTCTGGTTGAACGTGAACACCGATTCCGGAAACGTGAACGCGGATTCCGGCATGGTGAACAGCGATTCCGGAAAATCACCGAAAACTGTTCATCTTCGGCCGGAATGGCCGTTCAGGTTAAACCAGAATACGTGTTCAGGTTCCTCCAGAATGGGTGTTCATGATGGGCCGGAATATGCAGCGATCTTGCGTGAG
>Ga0307940_1000603_pt1 | contig 22981 bp, 23 predicted proteins | sample OrgLakmetagen124_FD_201835 | JGI IMG/M metagenome (GOLD analysis project Ga0307940, IMG submission 201835) | Saline water microbial communities from Organic Lake, Antarctica - #124 | ecosystem: Environmental > Aquatic > Non-marine Saline and Alkaline > Saline | place: Antarctica: Organic Lake... | reverse complement strand
CTTCCCCATCCGCATTCTGACGGAGGAACGCCTTGATTTCTTCAGCATCACCGCTGGACAGGATACGGGCAGTGTCCATTCCCATCCCAGCATCCAAACCACGGATTGTCTTCAGGTAGGCCTTACCGGCTTTCTTCGCCGCTTCCTCGGTGATCTCCCCACTACCGTCCATGATTGACTTGGTTAGAAGGTATTCCATGTTGGGTGAACCAAACTCGGTGACAAGCTTACGCATACTCCCGAGGTCAAACTCATGGGGGATGTAATTTGGATTCTCTTCCAGTGTGCCGAAGCCTTTCACCGGACGGCCAAACTCCTGCCGATAAGCCATGGGCTGGTTCAGGTCAGTACGGTACTCATCAAAGATCTTCCGCATGACATTCCCCTGCTTCACGACAGATGGATGAGCATCTTCCAGCAGACCTTCAACATAATCGGTAACCTGCCGGTTGAACACTTGGGCCATCTCTTCCTTATAGAAGGGCTTCCAGGTTCCCTCTGTGCCTTGGTCTTTAATCCACTTGTTGAAGTTGGGCTGATACCCACGCATCCACTGAGTGGTAACCTTCTGCTCCCTGAGGCGCTGACCTTCGGAAGCACTAAAGGCAACGGCAGCTCCCCTATCGGTATACCCTACGCCCTCTTCTGCCAGAGGCTTGAACATGGCACGAACACCAGGGTTATCCGAGGACATCCCGAGGTTCATCGAACTGAATCGAACAGAGCTGAAGGCAGACTTAGGGGCAATGTTGGGGTCTTGGGCCAAGGCTGAAGAGAAGTCTTCGATTCCCTCATCACCTTCCCGCAGGGGAACCTCACGGGAGAGCCTCATGGCACCGGCACTATCGAGGTCAGCCGCTGGCGTGTAGGTTGACTCACGGAACATACGGCCTACTTCTTCTTCCGCCGCCCTCTTCAAGCCTTCACCAGCATTCCTCAGGCCATCAGCTTCTGCTCGGGTAGAGGGGTTCCGAGAGATAGCTGCTAAACCTCCCCCGATCCCAAAGCCTAGACCTGCAGCATAGAGATAGTTCATGTTGTAATAGACAGGCTTCTGAGAACTGATAGCTGCCTCAATGGCTAAGTTACCAGCCGCAGCCGCCGTACCTGCACGAGCAATCCGAGCAACCCTACTGAGTCGATTAGCTGCCGTACCCACTAAACCGGCGGGGCCAAGCACAGCGGAAGCAGCAGCACCTATCCCCCAGGCTGTAGGGTCAGTCATTGCTGCACCCATACGGAGGCCAATACCGGTGAACCCGAGCTTCGCTAGTTCTTCCTCGCGGGCAAAGTCTTCCCGATACCGCTTGCTTAAGTACTCAGCTTCTTCTGCTGACTCAGCCTGTGAGATGTAGCTGAAGGCATCTTCCGGTAAATCCTTGGAGAGATCTAACAGTTGATCCTCAGACATCTCATAGTCTGGATTGGGGGTGAAGCTCCGCTTACTGTTTAAGGCAAGGCGGGGAATCCACTCTTGTTGAGTAGCGAGATCAACACCTTGCCAGAACCCAGGCTCCTCCTCTTCGGTTTCTACCTGATCGGCTTTCTCATTACGAGTCTGCTTGATAATCGGTAGGGACTCTCGGGCTTGCTGCTGACCAGCGGTGGGTTGTCCATAGTCTGGTGCAACATCCTTGAACTGGTCTTGTCCACGGAACATGATTTCACCGAACGCCTCATAAGGCTGTCCAGCGGGTTGGCGTTGATCTGCCATGGTTTCTCCTGTTAGGTTTATTACATTTCGGGCAGATACCTCCGGATTTGCTCACGGACGGTCGGGTTAACTGCGAAGGAAGTTTCGATTGGGCCTGTGGTGCCGTTACCTACCTCGACATTCTGTTGACCTTTCTGAGACTGAAGGAAGGCATCAAAGTCGATCTGGGTGATTCCTGCATCACGAAGCTTTTCGATCCCTGCTTTTACGTTAGGATCAAGACTCTCAGGAAGCTTGATTTGGGTAGGCTTAGGCTCGTCTTTAGAGTCTTTCACTGCCTTGTCCAAGGTATCCTTCACGGCCTTCGGGAGCTTCTTCTTCTGTTGAGGAGACATGGATGAATACTGCGGTAAGTGAGTCACGTTGGCTTCTTTGAGCGCATCAACTACGCCGTCACCTAACTTCTTGTATCCCTGAGTGATCAGGTTATCGTCAGCCAAGAGGTTTGGAGCTGTTAGAAATCCGTTGACTAGCTCGCTGGCTCCGTCAAGGAATCCATCTACGTTCTCTTGGCGATCCATGTAGGCATCCGCTTCTTCATCCGATAGGTTCAGTCCCTCCTTAATCTTCTTCCTCTGCTTCTGCTTCTCAATTTTACTCAGCATAGCGTCCACACCCTCAGTCTTAGACGGTAGGGCATCAGCCGCTGCCTGTCTGCGCTGGGCTTCTGCTTCACGCTGCAGTTGCGACAAGGTGAACTGAGAGTCAATCCTGTCCATCAGAGGGCTGGCAGTTGTGTTATCAACCAACGTCCACACACCAGCAGATCCTGAACCCCCTAGTGGGAACACAGCGATATCCCCAGCGTCCATACCTTCATCCGGATGCTCATCGACATACCGTTGGATCTTCTCTTCGGCAATCTCTTTGAAGTCATTGGGTACGTTCTTACCCTGTGTGGGTACGGCCCAGCCGTTGATGAAAGTGTGTTCTTCCTTGAATCGCTTGGTAGCTTCTTGAAGACCGGTGGGGCCGCCTGAACGTGCAATGTGTCGGCCAATCTTCCGGAGTTCTGTGGATACGTAAGAGTCATTCTTAACGCTTCCCCATCCGTCCATCCAACCATCCAGACTCGCAACAGCAGTATCGACCTCATCGTAACGGGCCTGGATTGAGGGGTTTTCCTCGATATCCTTATTGACCTGCTGCTTGAAGGCACTGGCTACAGAGTCATCAAAGGAAAGGCCCATGTACTGCTCACCGATACGGATTGCCTCATAGACATCCTTATCCTTCGTGGTGATCATGGAGTCCCGTAAGCCTGGGTTGCGAGAGGAAAGCCTCTGGTATAGCTGATAGCCTTCCTTGAGCTTCGGCGGTATTGATCCTCCGTCTAACGCACCGGCTGCCGAGAGAGCGCCTGAGGCATTCTCAAGGGTACGTTCCCATTGTTCATTCTTGAGGTTGGGATTCTTGGAGTAGATCTCGGTGAGCATGTTGAACGCCTCCTCACCTGGATTCTCAGAGCCTTCTACCTGCTTGTGAATCCATTCGTTCTCCAGGTAAGCCTGAGTCTCTTCGATCACCTCTTCGCCCGTCATCAGTTCCTGCTCACCGTTATCCTTGGTGACAACCATATTGGGCATGTTGTGGGCCTGACCTGCGAGTAACGCCTCCATACCGGCATTCACCATGTCCATACGTTCACGGTGCTGGGTTGCACGAAGAGCTGCGGTGTCCTGCTTCGCCTTCAGTTCAGCACGTTGACGGTCTTGGGCATTCCGGTTGTTGCGGATGAGGGATTGAACCTTCGCATCCGACAGAGCGCCGGGGTTCTCTTGGTGCCACTGTACGAGAGCATCCTCATCCATTGTCCCCTTCTCGGAGGTATAGAAGTAATCCATACGCTCATCAAAGGTTCTCTTCCGGTTGTCATCTTCGTAGTTGCTGATACTTTCAGATAGGATCTTGGAGGCCTCGGCCCCTACCTTCCCACGCTTATTGATGATCGCTCCGATTCCCCCGCGATCATCTGTGAGGAGCTTCTCAACGACATCCTGCTGACCTTCCCGTGCATACTTCGCGGCCAGCTGCATGACAACTGAATCTTGATCGCTGTTGCTCAGGTTCAGGAGCTGCTTGTGATCCGGATAGTGGGAACGGATAGCCTGATAGCCATCCTCTATTGCTTGCTCCCGAGCTTCCGGAGTCTTCGCGCTTTCCAACCGGCCAGCAAACTCAGCCTCAAAGGTTTCATAAACCCCATCCAGCTTGTCTTTCTGATACGCCACGGCAGTACGCTTGGTAGCCTCACCCCGAAGTGTGTTCAGGGTTTCTTCCATGGCATCTGAGAAGCCACCCTCTACGAGAGGATTCTGCTGGATACCTTCAATATCAGCTTCCATGTTCTGAGCGATGAAGTCTTCAACTCCACCTTGACGGGGATCGTAGGTGTCATTGAATTTGGCTGATAGCTTCCGGCCCTCATGAAGACCTAACCGAACACCGTACTGGCGCTGGAAGGCTTCCTGAAAGTAAGGATTGTCATATTCAGCCATCTCACCGCTGTCCACCAAACTCTTGGCATCCTCGATGGTGAGCTGCTGGAGTTTTACTTGAGCCTGTTGCTCGGCCTCCTTGCGCCCCTTCTCAGCCATATAGGTGCCAATCTTCCCGAGAGTCGGCGAGAGGTTACCTAAGGCTGTGGCAATTTGTTCTGCCTGAGTACCTACTGGACTGCGACCTGGCCGTTGATAATACTGACCTGCGGAGGCTGTGGGTCGTAGGGACACCTGGCGGTTCGTCTGTGGGGTTCGACCCTTTCGACCGTCCTTCCGGTTCCTGCTGGAATTATTCCGTTGGAGAGTCGACAGGCCAGAGATGTTAGCCATTCATTATCTCCTGATGCCGGTTAGGCTTTTGGTTTGGTGGATTCATAGTTCATGTAGCTAGAAGCACCACTGTTCACGATGCCGAGGCCTAACGCTAATTTGGAAGGCGCACTGCCCTTCTGCATGGAGTTGATCCGATTGATGGTGCCAGTCTGAGCAGAGGTCTTTCTCCGTTGGAGCTGACCCATAGTCCACTCAAGGTTTCTGGTAACTGTGGATCTGTCGCGGGCAGCGGCCCCTGAGATATCCCCTAAGCCTAAGGCTACGGAAGTCCCTCTGACACCAGACTCACCCGCACGAACAATGGCCGAGGCGCGTTCAGCGCGTTCTTGTCGAGCAATCTCTTCTTTCCTTTCGGCGGAAGCTGCTTGCTCCTGAGACTGGCGAGCGCCTATGTCGCCGTATTCTTGAGCGAGTGCCTTGTAGGAGTTCGTCCGGTTCTGTTCATACCGTTTGGTCTGCTGTTCCGCCTTGGCTCCGGCTACCTGATACTGTTGGTATTGGCTTGCGGCAGAGGTAGCAAACATTGCTCCTGCTGCGATTGATGTAGGTGTACACATTTTATTCTCCTGAGGATTTCGTCATACGGGCAAACTCATAGAAGCCATGGCCGTTGAACTCGACTCTCCGGAGGAGCACAAACCCAGCCCACGTGAGCCATCGGATGTGAACAGCGTTCTCCTCATGAACCATATTGCCCAAGACCGCATAGCCTTCGGCCATCTTGTCGATCCACTGTGATGTCTCTCGTAGTAACCTCACCCAACACTTCTTGATTTCCGGAGAGGCCATCATCCAGACCAGTCCGAGGACAGGAGAGGGAGAAGGTGACGTACCAAAAATGATATGTGGCACATCCTCCTGGTCTACTGCAACGTAGGTCGGATCGGGAGATCTCACGCCTGTCAGGAGGCTCTCTTTTGGAACCCCCATAGACGCAAGGATCTCCCGTTTGTCAGCCTCCCTTAGGCGGTCTGCGAGAGACAGCGCATCAGCTTCAGTAGCCAATCTCACTGTCATAGTTTTCATTATCAGACCCTCTTTGATCTGGTTGTGTAGTAGGCCTCCCAGTCGGCACTCAGAAAGGATGCGGGAAGGTACGAGTCGTTTATCAAATCGATGGTCACATCGGAGTTTCGGGCAAGCACAGGGAACGGGAAGGTGCCATCATCGATAGACACAACACCCAGGGGACTCTTTGCAGAGCCAAGCTTTCGGCCCGAGAAGACATACTGATAGGTAGGCCGTTGGTATGGCGTAACCTCAACCCTGAAGTAACCAGCCTCAGCAAACTGTAGGTTCACCTTGCGGATCTGTGTGCGGCCTGAATTGACCGTAGCCTGTCCACCACCGGTAGATTGCTCACGGAGGGCCAGTTGGGACATCCGGTACTTCGCTGCATAGTTCGTACCAATGACAAAGTATTCATCACGGATGTCTCTATTCCGGAAGGTGAGTCGAGTGGTTGCCCCTGTGTTGTCAATCTCAGGAGTCATCGCCACGCCTTTCTTGAACTGACCACCCTCACCCACGATAACCAGAGTGACGTCCTGACCCTCGCTCACTTTATAAGGCAGGGAGAGTGAGGTATCTGAACCGTTGAACGTAGGGTTAGTCACCCTGTTCTCGCTGATCAGTCGATCCAGATGGACAGCACAGGGCATTCCCCATGACTTATATCCAGGCTCCAGTGAGACAACTTCAAGGTAAACCCCATCATCCCGTTCAATCACCAAGTACAGGTCTGACTCGATAAACTCACAGTTAAGGATTCGTTCTCCCTCGGGGATTGTCCACTTCGACCATGCCGCTTGGATCTTCTCATTGCCTGACCAGTAGTACCGGTAGACGTAAGCAGCGTTCTGTTCTTTGAAGCTTAGCAGTACCAGAGCATCCTCGTTGGAGCTGGCCGCAATCTTAAAGACATCACCTGGGATGTACTTCGGGACATGGCCTGTTACATCTGCAGCTTCCTGAACCTCCGTGTTCCGGTTAACGAAGTATTCCATCACACCTGAGTAGCCACCCCTGTTGACCGTGAAGTAGACGAATCTACCTGCAGCCCCAGGTTTAGCCAAGAGGGAAGCCTCATACTCAGTCGTCTGGTTGATCGATACGGTATCCGGAGTCAGGACAGTCGAACGTCCAAGCTGGAACTGAGTCTGATCAGAGAACAGTAGGAGAGTCTCATTGAAGGGGACGGCGTGACGCAGGATTGAAACCTTAACGTGGGACACCCCGACATCAATCGGGTCATCATCCAGAACCTGTGTGGCTGTACCTCGGAAGAAGTTGAAGAAGTCCGTGGCTTTGGACATCACCGTGTTTTCACCGGCAATCACCCCGAGCCTATTCCGATGGAAGAACACACCACTCAGGGACGTACCAATGAACGAAGGGAAAGGGTTGGAGTCGGTATCACCCACCTTCCGGCCTGTCCAATCGATTTCTCTGAAGGTGAACTCACCGTTGGCCTCTCGGATGAGAGCGTGAGGCATCGTACTGGCAGCAAGCTTATAGGGCTGCTCCTGCTTGATCGTCTCTGTCCATACACCGTCGGAATACTGAACGTAGTAGTTATCAAACTGTGAAGACTGGTCACCACTGACCTCAACTTCAAACCCTGGATAAGCGTTAGATGGCAGATCACCAAATCTCTGAACCTTTCGGCCAATCGCTTGGATCGCTGTGTTACCCAGGGAGTCGTTAGACTTAGGCTCACAGGCACCGGTAGGGTTGTTGAAGTAAATGACCGACCCTACGAGATCTGAGGTTATCCCACTGAGAGCTGTGTCAAGCTTAGCCTTTAGCTTAGTGGCAATGTAGTCAGTCGCTATCTTGGTAGAGTGTATGGATTCGCTACCATCTGGAGTTGTGTAAGACACTGAGACTCCATTGATCGAGGCCGTATAGGTTGCACCATAGGCCCCTTGCTTAATCCAGATCATGGCTTCCGCCGGTCTTGCAGCGATAGTCTCAGGGGATTGCTCTGTGATCATCTCCTTGTTCACGATGAAGGTGTAATCAGCCACCGTGATCGTGTCGAACTGTTCAGCCGGTGAACTGACTGAAAGGTATCCAACCCCGTCCGGCTTATTGACGACCATCTCATAGCCTTCAATGTCAAACACACGGGTATCACCGTTGTAAACTGTTACAATATAACGCTCATTCTTGTCCCTGTTGATCACATGAACAAACGCATCGCCAATCTTAGTGTCCAACATCTTGGCTACGTGGCGCATAGCTGGGCGTTTCTTCAGACCCTCCGAGATGGACGACAGGCAGTTCTCTTGTATTTCACCTTGAGAAGCCAGCCGGAGAGTCTGTGGCTGCTGACTTACGCCATTCACCAAGTTAGGAATACTGGCTGTGATAAGGCTCATCGATTTAATACCCTCAGGATTGATTCGTTACCATTAAACACATTGAGATCCGCTGTTCGGGCCTCGGCATTCTCCAGTTGAACAAGCATCCGGACTTCATGTTGAGCCGTGTAGCTGTCCAGTTCGGCAGAGCCAACGACTCTCCGCTGGAAGATCCGTGCAGCCCTCACTGAGATATACCCTTTGGCATATTCTGGTAGATCCTCAAATGGAAGCTGAATGATCATGTCTACCTTGACAGTCCGATCAAACTGGTATGTGTTTTCCTTACGGTTATACAGCCGGTTACCCCGCTGAACCGCTTCGATATTACTATCAACTCCTGCTGTGTCTACCTCCAGGACATTCGGTGGAAGAACGATTGTCTTCTCAGGGAATGTAGGGGATAGAGGAAATTCAATCTCAGTGTTGAAGTGCCAGCCTCGGGCCTGAACCTCACGGCTTGTCTCTTGGAGGATCTGGAAGGCAATGGCCGCATCCACGATCCCGTTATTCTCAAGCGCGGAGACAGGCGCTTCACCGATAGTTGTCAGCATGGAGTTAACAGCTTCTAGCTCTGTGGTTGCTGAAAGCATAAAAACACCTAATGTCAAGTTTTAAGCAAAAAAAGGAGGAAGGCCGATTAGACCTCCCTCCTTGCTTGGAGTTTAAGTTTGTTCTACTGGATGATTAGCCGGTGCCGGTCTTCAGCTCGATGGCTGATTCTGGACGCAGGATGCCTGAACCCAGGGCATACTTGGCTACCATCAAGGTGCCTTGCCGAGAGATCTGGTACTCAGACTCCATGCCCAGATCCAACAGCTTCACGGTGCCAATGGCAGACGGGTGCATCATCAGGCCGACAGTGCTAGTGAAGTCACCGGCATACTTATCGTTAGTGCCAGCAGCTACAGTACCGGAAGCGATGTTACCGCTCGGCAGGTTGTTGGTCTTCACGATAGTCAGGCCAGCTACGCGGATGACATTGCCACCTGCATAGGAACCTTCACCGCCCCAATCACGGTTCAAGACCTTGGTGGAACGCGCCATTGCATAGAACTCTTGAGGACGCACGAACAGGTAACGCTGACCGTCATCTGCTACGTCTTTCTCATCGAAGATCTGTGCGGCATCGAATGCCATATCGGCAAGATCATCACCGGACGGGATCGCGGCTGCACCAGTGTAAATCTCAGTGCCGCCGAACTGATCAGCGTCATCGATAGTCTTCGCTTCCCGAGACGCCAAGCAGCCCAACTGAAGCAAATGCTTATCCAGCGTCTGACCCAGCTTACGGCCCATCTCACCGGAGTAAACCGAACGCACATCGTAGTGGTTCTTGGCTTCATCGATGTTTGCAATGAACTGCGGAGAGATCAGCAAGTCATCAATAGAGATCACTCGCTCAGCGTGTTTCAGCTTACCACCAGTGATCTGAGCGCCAGGAGTGTGGTACTCAGCTTCCGCTCGGCCCATAACAGGGAACGATGCAGACTTACCGTTGGTGATGGTACGGACTTGATGCTTGTCCAGCATCACAGTGTTTTGTTCAAATGAGGTCAGAACCTCACCGGAGAATACTTTTAGAAACAGCGCATCGGTATCACCCGCGCCATTGACTTGACCTAAGCGAGATACAATTGCATCAGCCATGGTAAATTACCTCATGTGAAAGATTGCGTGGAGTAGTTGTTTCCTTCGTTCCTCCGAACAGTCATTCATCACGCGGTCACTCCTGGTTATCCGACTCATCGGGCCAAGGTTCTAAGCGGAAGATTCTGTAGGGTTACGAATTGCTCACCGGCCTTGCTGCCAGTGCGAGCTGTACGCCATTCACATCGAGCGGTAAGAACCTCCACGTACCTCAAGCGGGGGAGGCAGAGGTGGAGGGATGTAACTAAGAGAGAGAGGAGAGATAGAGCGAATAGAAGAACCTTTAGTCCTTCCTTAGGTGTGGGGTATTGCTATCTACCCCCAACCTTCTTCTTGTCGTAAGACCTCATAGCGCCATACCCGAGGTAACCTGCGGTGAATGTTGCCCACAGTTCCTCAGGGATCGCTGTGAATCCCTTTGAGACATTATCGAAGAAGAGTGTCATCTGTTCTGGATAGGCCACACCAACTAATGGAGCAACGATAACCAGTGAGAGGATCACCAGATAGAACACGTACATGAACGATGGACGCGCTCGGGAAGTCCAAGGGTCATCGCTCTTAGCTTCAGCCAGAATCGCGGAGAGCCTGACAGACATCTGTTCAAGCTCACCTTCCTGTTCAAGCTTCGTGAGTTCCTGCTTGGCTCGTGCCTTCTCTTCAGGGTCTGGAAACATGCGGTCGATTACTTTCCCACCGATGTCAAACAGACCTCCGACAAGAGCTGCGGTGCCGACAGCCATAAGATCTCCTTACAGGACGTTGGACGCTGCCAGCTTCTGTTCGACTTCTGCTCGATATGCAGGGTCTTTCTGGTAGCGTGGGTCAGACATAGCCGCAGTCACCTGGGCCATCGATTGGTATCCACTGGTGCTGCCGTTGCTATTGCCTTGACCGCCCATCAGGCTTGGCTCTTTGGGTCGAGCTTGGCCGTACTCATAGGCGACAGCTTTGACTGCCTGTTCCATCCGGCGGGGATCACCTGATTCAACTTCGGCGTTGTACTGATCAAGGAAGGCACCATCCAGATTCGCGGAGGCCCACTCAACCATGTCACCGAAGGCTTCTTCACCACCAACTTGGCCCATGATCTCAGCGCCCATCTGAGAGGCCCGAGCTTCTTGGCCTTCAATGAACTGCTCGACCATGCTCCGAGGGATACCGGCCTTCTCCAGAGCCTCATAGCTTTCATCAGCCAGAGCGCCCTTCTCAAAGTATTCGGCACTCAGGGATTCCATATCCACACCTTCGGCGCGGTCTACGGCTTCCTTCGCAGCCTCATCGATTTCTTCTTGCGAACCCTCAGATGATTCCTGCGCTTCATCGTCCTGTTTACCACCGGAAAGCTTGGACTCCAGGTTACGATAGGCTTCTGCCAGTTCGTCTTGAGACTTGAACTTGCCGAGGATAAGCTCATCTTCCGGGTTCTCCTGAGTTTCCGTTTCCGCAGGTTGGCCTGTCGGGTTTACGGCTTTCTCTTGGGCAGCATCAAACTTCTCTGCCATGGCCTGATCGTGGCCTTCGGGTGCTTCGGTATGTTCGTGATCCACATTTGCACCTGTGTTTAAAGCTTGTACCATGTCTATCTCGCCTCCTTGTTAGACCAGTGCGGTTGCACCGGAGGGCATCTTCCGGAGAGTCTTGCCGTCTGTGCGTTTGGCAGACTTCTCTACCGGCTTTTGGGTTGGTTCCTTAGGAGCCTTAGAAGACTTCTTCCGGACTTCCTGTTTCATTTCTTCACTCACTAGGGGGAGCCTCCATTGTTGGGCCTTGCGGTGCCATCTTCTCGGCGACCTTGCCGCCAGACTGCGCCATCTGTTGTTGCATCATTGATTGCTGTTGAGCTTGCTGTTGAGCCATCTGTTCCTGTTGGACTTGCTCTTGGGTCTTGATTAACCCATCGGTCTTAATCCCCAGGGCAGTTGCTCGGCGGGTCATGTAGTCAGGGAAGTCCACGTACTGAGCCAATAGGTCTGGCGGTACGATGTCTGCCATGCCTTTCACAAACATGTCGAGCTTATCCAGATCATGTCCTCGACCAAGGGCTTCAATACCCGTAGTGATGGACGGACTCAGAGCTTCATCAGGCATCTCAGGGATTACCTTCTTATTCTCCAGGACGTAGATCAGACGCTTGACCAGCGGCAGTTGAAACTCTTGACTTAGGATCGAATAGACACCACCTAAGGCAGCTTCCAGTTCGTTCGCCATGTAGCGGATTTCTTCCGCTGTTACTCGCTCGGCATTGCGCTGGATAGCAGAGTTCAACAGGAACCCATAAGACAGTCGCTCGGTTAACGTACCGATAGTCTGATAGGCAATGCTGAAGTCAGCCTGTTTGTCCATCTGCAGGGTTGTGATGTCTCCGGCGTTACCAGAACGGATTGCACCATTCGGAGCTTCTTGCAGGGTCTTCTTCTGAGTCGTCCCGTTGGGATTAACCAAGAAGAGGATTCGTGCGGCAGCGGCAGAGCCTTCAACGATGGTCTTGGTGAGGGCTTCAAGGGAGCTTAGATCCCCGTAGTATTCCTCAACAAAGCCACGGCCATAGTCTTCACCGTCAATCTGCGTATAACGCAAGGGTATCCACGGGGATTTATCGAGCGGATACTCGCCGTAGGTTTCCTTCAGGGGTAAGCCGTTAGCTTCCTGAATGACGACCCATCGGTCTGCCTTGCGGGTAATGCGAGTGTAGAGATCAACTTCCTTCTTTGCTGTGTCGGGGGTTGACTGCTCTTGCTTATCGAGGGCTTGTCGTATTTCTTCTGGTAGAGTGACGCGATTAATGGTTTCTTTAACCACGATCTCTAAAGCCGTACCTTCGGGATCACGTTGGATGACATAACTGTCCAACTTGAAAACCTTTGCCCCACCCTTTGGGTTCATGTAAAGCAACACGTTGCCTGACACGATCAACTGTTTGAGAGCTTCACCAGCCGATACACGGATAGCTGACTTCTCGATCTCAGCGGTGACTTCATTCTCGATATCACCGAGGGCTTTCTCCAGATCAGCCACAGCGTCTGACTGTTCGGCTGCTTCACGGATCTCAGGGTTGTTAACCTGTAGACGGAAGAAAGGAGAATTGGGAGGCATCAAAGCCATCAGGAGCTTGGAGGATAAGTTGTTGACTCCTCGCGCTCCCAGGCTCTGAAAGGGGCTTTTCAATTTGCTTGATCCGTTATGACCAGACTCGGGCATAAGCGAAGGGATGGTAATCTTGGCCGCATCCCTCGCTCGTCTGAGGAATGGGTTACGGTCGGTTTCCAGAAGAGCGTACAAGCCTTTAGCTGTTTGAGCTTCAGGCATTGATACTCCTGTTGATTATCTTATCGGGGAACGTTCAGGCCAGACTTACCGCCGCCTTGAGCGCCAGCCTTCTTCTTGACTTGACCTTTGTTGCCTTTCAGTCGGCCATCAGAAGCATCACCCTTAAGGGCAATCCGAAGACCGCTGCGGCCTTTCTTCTTCCGGTTGATGGTGGAGGCCTTATCGACATCGTCAGAGGAGGCACCATCACGCCCGTCCTTGGCCGTCCAGCTTGTGCTAGAGAAGCTTTGGGTTCCGGTCTTCATCTTGGAACGGACAGTATTGAAGCTGCTAAAGCCTCCTTTACCATCATCATATTTTTGGCCATAGACTTCGCCAGGAGCCAGAGTCTCAACGATTTCCTGCTTTTGGCGGTTTGACATATCCCTTCGGTACATCGGAATGGCGCTCACATAATCGTAGGTCTTCCCTTGGTACTCTAAGGGGTTATCAGTCTTTACGAAATCATATCCAATCTCACCGAGCATCTGGCTGGGCTGCCGGTCCATGTAACTTGGGGAGTCCCAATCGATAGCAGAAGCTTCACGGTATTGGCGCTGCCGGGTAGTATTGGTGACCTTCTTTACGCGGTTATTCCGACTACGAAATTCGGCCATTAGCTACCTCCTTTAGATCCTGGGAGGTTCAACCCGCGAGATTGGTTCTTAGGAATCCGTAAGCTATTCCGGCCCGTCTTCTTTTTCTTATCCTTCAGGCCAGGAGCTTCAGGTGTTGATTGCTCTTGGGCTGCGGAAGTTTGCGTCGCGGGCGGGGCTGGAGGAGCGGGTGGCTTGGGGGGTTTGACAGGTTTTGGCTCAGGTACGTCAACGTCTGGCATACACATTGGCGTGGTTACTCCTTCATGATGTTAGCGTTCTGCTCCTCAAAGATGAACTTCAAGAACTCAACGAACTCCCGCTTGCCCTTGTTAATCCAGATCTGACGATCAGAATCGGAAACATCAGGACACTTATCAGGAAACTTCTCATCGAGTTCTTTCAGTAGATCTTCAGGAACTCTTGTAGATAAACCCATAGTTCCTCTAATAGTTAAACCTAAAGAGAGGGGTTTCCCCCTTTGGATCTCCTTAGGTGTGGGTTAATAGTCAATCAGGTAACTTCACAACCGCCTGAACCACAAGCTACTTCACCTGCTAGGTCAGTGTTGTCATGCTCCTCATGGACATTCGTCAGGTCGATCTCATGCAGTCTCTTGGACAGATGATCAAAGTCAGACTTACTGATGTCTTCAAAGGGTGCCTGAACGTATGACCCGCCGTGGTATGGAAGAACAGCGATGCCGTTGTATTCATGGCGATGGCCCCACATCCAGTTACCCACCGCATCCCACTCCTCGTCTTTCACTGAGATAGTGCAGGACACGTTATGGGCATTCTTTCCGGCGAGGTGGCCCGTTCGTACCCACTCGGTGTTGAACCGTGAGACTCGCTCAAGAAGATCGCTGGGGTCTTCTGTCCGGATGATTGATCCTTCAGGGGCTTCCTGAGGTATGGATATGACAGCCATTGAATCAGGTCGGAAGTTTTCGTCTTCCACCAACTCCGGATGGTTTTCGATAAGGTAGCCATAGAGAGGTTCATTCTTACCAATTCGCATTCTTCGGATGTAGTGGTGATTGTGCCAAGCGTGGATTCCAGAGGATGATCCAAGCACAAGCGAGCTAGTTCCTGATGGCTTAACAGTTGTGGTGCGGGCCGCTTTATTAATCCCAATAAGTTTGGCAACACGAGCATTCTCCGAAGTGACAGCTTTCGCTGCAGCTACAAGGTCAAGGCCAAGGACAGCGCCTGAGGCTATGCCAGTCATGCCGACACCGATAAGAGCGTCTTCCTCAGTCGTGGCTTTCCAGCGAGGGTTAAGATAATGGAAGTTGGTGTATCCAGCTTGGAGGGTTCCAATGAAGGCTGCTGCCCGAGAGCGAGCTTCCAGATCTTCCTGATCCATAACATCAGTCGCATTAATCTCAGTCAGGTTGCAGAACTGGTAAGGCTTCAGAGCGATCTCACAGCAGGGGTTGGTTCCCCAATCGGGATCGTTCGTGAAGTAAACTCCTGGCTCCCCCGATCCTGAGTTCTCGATTTCTTTCCACAACCTCTTAAACTCAGACTCAGGGACTTCAGCCCGAGGGAGGATCGCTGAGTTATTCGCTCGGCCACGCTGGGGATTGTCGATGTACCACTCACCTGACTTACAGGTCAGCATTTCGTCATCGTGACGGTCGAACAGGCAGATCAGTGCAGCTCGGCGGATACCACCGGCCAACACAGCGTCAGCTATGAAGCACAGCATATCGTGGACTTCGATAGTCTTGAGCTGAGTTCCCTTGCCCCGAGACTTCAAGGCCTTCTTCATGACATCTTCGATACGCTTGACACACTCGGCCAAGGGTTCAGGCCCAGGAGCCTGACCACCGGAAGTGATCAAATCGGCACCCTTTGGACGGATGTCAGAGAAGTCGAACCGTGGAAGAGGCTTCCCATAGAAGTAAGCTTCAACCAATACCTTGATGGCATCGGCCCAGCCTTCAATGGAATCCCCTACGAGGAACCGGCGCTCACACCAATCAGGGCCAGCCAGCGGAGGTAGTTGATCCACATGGCGTGACTGAACTGAGTAGCCCATGCCGGTGCCACCCAACAGCAGGAACATCGCTTCGGAGAAGATTGAAGGCATCTCTGCTGGCGCATAGGCACAGTTGAAGATTCGGGAAGGTGCCTTGAAGATAGGCGCACCCCCGAACTGCATGGAGCGCATCGATGGGAGAACCTTACGGTCAGCTACGAATGACATGTACACCTGAGCTATCTCATCGGCCAAGCCAGGGTACATCTCCATGTGCATCATGCAGTTTCGCTGGAGGATTTCATCGTAGGTTTCACGGCGGGATAAGCTGGGGATGTACTTTGCGTATTTGGAAAAGACGGTAATGTCACTTAAGATCTGAGTTGTCTTATGCATGGGGGTCCTTGTTAATGTGAATCCTTCACGAACACTCCTCCGGACATCTTGCCGGTTCGTTTGGTTATTTTATTGAGGGCAGACTCTAGGCAGGTCTGAGCGGTTAAGCCATGGAATCGGGCTTGGATAATGCAGGTCACCAGGACATCACCGAGTTCACTCTCAATGGCTTTTCGGTTGAGGCCCGCCGGTTCATCGGTTAGAACTTCGATGTCCAGTTCCTGCACCTCTTCCCGCATCTTGCCCATTTGGGCGATGGCATCAGACTTATCAAAGATGCCTTTCTTTTTTGCCCAACGACACACTTCTACTTCTTGAGTTTCAAATGGAGTCAAAAGGATTCTCCTCGTCTTTTGTTTTCCAAATGGTATCGAGCCTGAACGACCTGCCGCTTACCAAAGAAGACAACCTTCTCGGCATCGTAGAGGTCAGAGTTTCCAGGCTTGCCATTACCAAGACGGGCAGCAGCTTTACGCCATGTCGCTTTGAAGACGTTCGCTTCAGCGGGTGTCATCTCCAAGGATTCGATAATGTCGTTGCACTCGGCGGTGTAGGGCTTAATCCCCGGGGAGGTGGGAAGCTGCACGTACACCTTGTAGTAGCCATTAGAACCTCCCGTTAGCTTTCTTTCGGTTTCCATAACTTCACCTTCTTCTGTTTAAAGTTGTAGTCTTCGGCGCGGAGAATCTTTGCTACCCTTGCCTGTCTCAGAGCTTCTTCTTCACACAGCCCTGCTTTGACAAAGTGGGAAACGACTGCTTCCCATCGCGATCCAACAGCACACTTCTTCCAACGAAGTTCCGTGAGGCCTTTCCGTTTGCCAGACTTGAACTCATGTTCATACTGTTCCCAACCGAACGGGTCATTAATGATTTCCCACGCCGTTTGTTCGCCCACGCCAGGGCATCCCGAGAATCCATCGACTGCATCTCCCATGAGTGTTTGAACCAGATGAAAGGTGTCTGCCTCTTCCTCAGTCACAACCAAGTGTTCGTCCCTGTGCATGACGTAGTGCTTACCAGGAACAGTCAGCAGGTCTTTATCCTTGGTGATGATCACCTTGTCCCCTTTCAGGCCTTTCCAAGTGGAGAGGATTCCAAGGACATCATCAGCTTCAAGGCCAGGACGGATGACGGTTTCATACTCAAGCTCAATGTGTTCCTTCAGGAGCTTCAGCAGCATGGGCCTCCGGATGCCCTCACGGTTAGACTTGTAGGTATCCAGAATGTCTTTCCGGAAGTTCCCCTTGTCGGACAGCGCAATGATGATCCTGTCGGCTTCAACCTTCTCGGCACACCGTTGGATCTTGCTCTCCATCTTGGCGATAGCAGGGGCTTCAAGGGCGTGGAGAGTCCATGTTCCATCACCCCAATTGATAGGCTCCTCTGCGGCGGCGGCAGCTTCATACGCGAAGATGTCACCATCCAGGAGTGCTATGGTTTCAGCCATCAGATGACTCCTTGATGTTCATACAGGACTCGGCCCTTAGGCGTTTGTCCAATCAGGTGATAGACCTCGTCTGTCCATCCCTGCTTGGTGATCGTTGGGATAGTGATATCCATGACCGGCCATGTGACAGCCATGTGCGATCCATTGGACGGGCCTCCAATCAGGACGGCTTGATACTCTTGATCTTCATGTTCTTCAGGCATCGACTAAAGCTCCCCAGCTAACAGGGAAGAACGGGCGGATGCAGTCATCCACTTCTTGAGCCAGCTCTTGGATCTCTTTCTGAGCGTGAGGATCCTTGCGCTGACGAGTGAACCGGGCGAATGCTGCCAGTGAACCAGTCCAGATCCACTGAACCTGAACACCCTGAGGGAGAACCAGTCGGGCCTGTTCCGGAGCAACACCGTCTTCGATCATCTGTTGGTAGATCTCAATGGCTTCCTTACAGGTCACCTTGTAGGTATCCATCCAGAGCTTGTTGTGTGGGTGTGTCCCGGCACTGCCCTGCTTGGCATTCTTAGGAGCCGAGCGGAACTCAGTGGGAACATATAGTTCAGGCTTACCGCTGATGTACCGGCGGGACTCTTCATTCTCAACAAACCCTTGCTTATGCTTGAAACATTGGGTCCGAATCGGGACCGGAGCTTTCATCCGAAGGGTGATCTGTGGGTGAGCGAAGGGTGTCCAGTGACCGTGACTACCCAAATATTGGATCAGGGCATAGTCTTCCAGAGAAATCGTTGACTTTTTGTCGATCTCTAGCGGTTTTGCATAAGCCAACCATTCATCAAACAGTCGATGATTGGTATTCACCTCATAGCTGGATGAAATATATTGACTCTCTTTCGCAAACGAGACACGGGCCGCGTCGACAACCCGCAGGTCATCACCCATGACATCCATCAATCGAGCTTTCATAGAAGATTTCCTTTTGGAATAGAATTGATAAGCGGTAGGTAAAACGTGAAGGTTTACCGGAGGGAGGCGAGGCTCCGGCCAGCGGATAGTTACTTGTTCATCCATTGTTCTCCCCTAGTGAGTCTCAGCCCAGGTCAGTCCGGATTTGGACTCGGCATCTACAAGACACTTCCAATTGAATTGACGGCCAGCCTCTTGGAATGACCAGATGGCTATAGCCTTGAACTCTTCCACCAGCTCTTTGCGAACTTGGCACTGGAACTCATCGTGGACATGGGCAACCATCGCCCAATCCTTTCCCCAAACCCATCCATCAGCGGATAGTTTCTCATACAGATTTACTGTGGCTTGCTTAACGAGCAGCCCACCGGCTGACTGTAAGAGTGTGTTGAGGGCTGAGTGTGCGGATCGAACGTGAAGCGTCCGACCGTCGATACCAACCAGATGTCCGCGCTTTTTTACGGTCGTTGCGACTTTTTCTTTGAGTTTCTGTAAGGCGGGAGTCTTCTTGAGGAACTGGTTCTTCAGCTTCCGGCCAGCCTTCGGGCCTTTCCCTACGATCTGTCCAATCTTCTCGTCACCGGCCCCATATAAAAATCCATCACTGTGTTCGATAAGGTTCGCTATTCCTTACCCGTTCTCTTATGAACTGCTACATGTCACCACGTAGGTCGGACTATATCATCATCCTCTTTCGAGGAGCTGTGCGCTTCGAGCCGCTTGGCCCTACTCCCTTTCGGGATAGTCTCTGCACCTTCCTAGAGTAACGCACATGTTATTTATTAAATGCTAACCAGCATTCATGTTCGATTTGATGGCATCGTTTGCATAGCATCTCAAAGTTTTCCTCGACATTGTTAGTCCTGTCGTGGTCAATGTGATGTACGCACCACTCATATCGAGAGGCATGAGTTAGATCCTTATGACAAGCTTGGCAGTGCTTTATAGTTTCCCGCAGATGCTGTCTTATCTTATAGAACTGGCCCATCCCGTTAACATAGTGCTTATTGTCTTTGCCTTCCTTATTGCCCCCTCCTTTTCCTAGACCCACAGAGGGATCTCCGTCAGCGGTTCTCTTGCTGAGAGCATATAAGGAGTTTCTTTTACTATGACAGGCTCTATTACAATATTTACTCTTACGCGGCGGGAGAATCCCACCACACATAACGCAATTCTTCATGGGCATATTACCTCCATGTTGATGCGCTACTCTAGGCTTGGCTCAGGATTGTCTACATCTGTAGGTGTCCCCTGAGTTCACACAGTTTTAATCGAGAGGTTTCCCTCAAGTCATCCTGGAATTTTAAGATGAAGGTCTTCGCGTTGTCCCGAGTAGGTAGACCAGCAGCCTTCTGATTGGTGGTGTGGATGTCAGTCCCTTTGGACTTGTCTCCTGTCTCAATGATCCGAGCATACTTGCCGCCATCCCATCGAGCCATGAAGTGAGCCAGACAGACCAGCTCCAGTTGGCTCGCATCGGAACCTACCAGTTCAAACCCTGGATCTACGGTGAACAGGCTTCGACAATCGTGACCGTACACAGCACCAGTAGAAGGAACTTGGGCCATATTGGGGGCGGAATGTGTGCAGCGGCCAGTAACGGCTCCGTTGGTGTTAACACGGCCATGCATCCTCCCGTTTCTTTCCAGCTTCAGCCATGCGGCATCTCCTTCAGCCAGTTGTCCAATTCGTTTATCGAACGTGAATCGTTTCGCCATAACCTGAGCTTCCGGATAAGGGAGTTGCCCAAGGATCGTCTCATCGATCTTCGGCTGGCCCGTCTCTGTGAAGTCTTTTGGTTCCCAGCCATACTTGGCGATGAGTCGGGAAGCGATCTGTTGGCGTGACCCAGGGTTGAACTCTTGGAGGTTCACTTTGGTCAGCGGTGTGCCTTCCAGATAACCCGAGCGTTTGTTGCTTCGCTTCGGCGTGAAGCCACCCTCGTTGACGTACCACGGCGGAAAGATTCCATCGAGTTCCTTGTCGATCTCATCCCGCTTACCCAGCAGATCCATGTAGAGTTCAACGGCTTTCTCTTTGTTGAACCGAAACCCGAACTGCTCTTGCAGGTGAATGACATGGGCAAAGTTGTGTTCCAACTCGATGGCTTTCTGTGAGTAAAGCTTGGCCTTGATCTTGGCCCAGAGCGCGAGGGTTACCTCAACGTCCTGCTCACAGTATTCCTGCATCGGAACATTCCACTCGGCCCACGGGTCCAGCCCTTTGTCCTTCATGATCTTTGCGTAGTCACCCTTATGGAGACCAAGGCGATAGCCCCACGCTTCCAGTGAGTGAGACCCACGGAGCTTTGGGGGCAGCTTCTTCTTCTTGATCAATCCAATATCCCGTTCAGCCAAGTCAGGCCAGATCAATCGGGATAACAGTAGGGTGTCCACCAGCCTGTCTCTGGAAATGGTGAACCACGGGTAGACCTTCCGGATGGCATCCATGTCGAAGCCAATGCCGTTGTGGAAGACCACAAGACCATCGAAATCCATCAGGTATTCAAGTCCTGCCTTGACGTCCAACTCGTAGTAATCGAGCGGTGAGTCGTAGGTAGCGTTGGCGTGGTTGTGACAGGTGTAAGCGTTGGTGGGTGTTTGATCACTCTTGAGACATAAGGAGTGGACCCGGTCCAGCTCTGGGATCAGACCGTTGGTTTCACAGTCTGCCACCATTGCTGGGGTCGATTGGATATTCAGCATGATACGTCCTCTCGCTGGAGTAACTCGTTGACGGATAGATCAGGTTAAAAATCGGAGGTGGTTCCATCCTCGGATCCAAAGCCGTGATCTTCAGGTGCTGCTTCCTTCGGTGACTTCTCGTAGAGCATTCCTGTCTCAGAGTCGTAGCCTAGAAGGATGACGTTACCTGTCGCTTGACCGGTGTATCGGTCTTTCAGTATTCGGAAGGTTGTGGTGCTGGCCTCCTCCGGACTCTCTGCTTGCTGGTCTCGTTCCAGACCGAACATGAAGAAGCTCCAGAAGCCAATGGCCCGTGAACCTTTGAAGTGACGGATCATTACCCGACCACCTTCCTCGTGAGGCTTGCCTTCCGGTGTGGCCAAGTGAGAGATGTAGTGGATAATGATGTTCAGTTCCTGGGCCAGTCCGGCCATGGACTTCATGATCTGCTCAAGGGATTCCTTCTCGTTGGAAGGGTCCGCCATTGCAGTCAGGTGATCCAGATAGAACAGGTAAACACCTTTCGCAGCCATGTACCGGATCTTGTTCTCAACCCGATGCCACTCGCCGTTACCCCATGAATCGTAAAAGGTAACCTTCCCTTTCAGCTTCTGGATCTCGACGTCTTTCTCGTCTTGAGTCCAATCCCCATCAGGTATGTGGAACTGCTTTTGTGCGGCCTTACCGGCAATCCGTGTGGCTGTCTCGGCAGGTTTCTGCTCAAGATAGATGACCCCTACCCTTTCGCCCAACGTGTTGATGTCGTATTCCATCTGCTGGGTGAACAGGTCAGTCTTGCCCACACCGGTCCCGGCACCGAAACCGTAGTTCTCACCACGGCGGCGTCCATAGGTGTAGATCGTCAGAGTTGGTAGGAACCACGGAAGACCCCATTCGACAGGCTTACTGAGTTCTTCGAGGATGTCATCAATTTCAATCAGACCATCCGGACGGAACTCCTGAGCATTCCACATGCAGCCAACCAGGTCTTTGTCTCGACCCATCTGGAGCATATCGCTGGCGTCTTTCTCGGGCAGCCGAGCGATCTTCGCCTTGCCGGGTTTCATCAGTTCAGCAGCAGCACGAACATTCTCCTGCCCTGCCTCGTCCATATCGAAACAGAAGATCACTTCGTCAAACGAATGGAGCCACTCGATGTTGGCCTTGATGGGATCCTCATAGTTCCCCGCCCCACTGGGCAGAGAGACGACCGGCCACTTGTTGCCTTGGGCCTGAGACAGACTCATGGCATCAATCTCACCTTCAACGACAACCACGCGCTTACCACCGGATTGCCACAGGTGTTGACCAAACAGTTGAATGTTCTCAATGTCAAAGTCACCAGTCGTGAAGAACTTCTTGTTGGCTCCACGGATCTTCTGAGCGACCAGTCTTCCGGACTGATCCTTGTAGGGGGCGACCTGGACTGTGCGTCCTTGCCCGTCTTGAGCAACACGGTAGCCAAACTTCTTGCAAGTCTCCTCGCTGATCTTTCGTTTACGCAGGGCTTGGAACTCTCCACCCTCGATGAGTTTGTTTCCCACCTTTGGCTTCCTCCTCTGGGTCGGTTGCTTGTTGGGTGATGAGTCTTCGGCCCACTCATTGATGTTGACCTGACAGACGAAACACTTCCCCCACCCTTTTGCATTGATCGAGTAACCATCACTCGACCCACACTTAGGACAGGGGATGTGACGCTCTACCCAATCACTCATCTTCGCCTATGAGAGATGCGATACGCGCCCTCACGGTGTTCGCCTTCCGTACATCGTTCAGTCGAAACGCATAGCTCCGCTGCAGTTTATCCACGGCTTCATCTTCCTGGGCCATGAGGTCAGTCTGTTGTTCAACGTACTTTTCCAGATTGGTGATGGTCTTCTGGAGGTTCTTCAGGATTGAGTTCAAAGTCAGGTTCATTGTAAATAGTCCTTATAGGTAACCGAGGATTGAGCCAAGAGGGGCGAAGACGATGCCGATGATCCGTGCGGTCTCCAGCCCAGTGAGGGTGTCTCCACCGATGAGCTTCAAGATGTTATAGACCCAACCGAATGCTCCCAGGAGGAGGATCCCTAAGACGATA
>Ga0307940_1000596_pt1 | contig 23181 bp, 18 predicted proteins | sample OrgLakmetagen124_FD_201835 | JGI IMG/M metagenome (GOLD analysis project Ga0307940, IMG submission 201835) | Saline water microbial communities from Organic Lake, Antarctica - #124 | ecosystem: Environmental > Aquatic > Non-marine Saline and Alkaline > Saline | place: Antarctica: Organic Lake... | reverse complement strand
TGCGCAGATAGCCGTCATTCGAAGTAAGCTTTGGAACGACAGCTTCGTTCGCAGACCGACGTGTCAGCCAACAAAATGCTGCGCTCTGCACGAATGGCCGCAATGACGTGCCGCACTGCAGGAATTTTAAGAGGCGGTGAAAGGCAGCAATGGGCCGTTCATGTAAAAATTTGACGGATCGGCTTTGTCCCATAAACTATGCTTTTTGCGACCAGCGCCAAAGGGCAAAAACCCCGTCCCAAAAATCGCTTCAATAAAAAATCCCACAATATCTATGAAGTTGTGGGATTTTTCACGAGGGCGGGCTCGGTGTCGTCGATCGGCGCGATCTTGAACGGTGGGTGGACCAGGAACGCGACGTCAACAAGTAGTGCGTGACCGAGCATTTCGCATTCATCCATATCCATATCAATTTTGCCCGCTTCGATCTTTTCCATCCGGTCGCTTGCCATACCAGTTTTTTCTGCGAAGGCCGCGACTGAGTATCCTCGGAAGTGCCTCAGGGCTGCAATATTGTGTCCGATGCGGCCTTTAAGGTCCATTAGGTTTCATCCCTCGCGCGCATGATAGTTTGTCGGCTGACGCCAATGTCACGTGCAATGGCTGCGACAGCGTTGCCTGCTTGTAGGCGGATATTTACGTCCAGCTGTTGAGCGGTGGAAAGGGCAGGGGGGCGACCCATGCGTTTTCCTTCAGCTCTCGCGCGGACAAGACCTGCCTGTGTGCGCTCAATAAGAAGGTCGCGCTCGAACTGGGCCACGGCATTGATCACACCCATTGTGAGTTTTCCAGCTGAGCTGGTGAGATCCACGCCACCCAGTGCAAGGCAGTGAACACGAATACCTAGCGCCTCGAGTTTTGCCACGGTGCTGGAGACGTCGATGGCGTCACGCCCTAGCCGGTCAAGCTTCGTCACGATCAACACATCGCCTTGCTCCATCTTGTCGAGCAAGCGAGTAAATCCGGCGCGTTTGGCAATCGCGACTGAGCCGGACACTGTCTCTGCAATGGTGCGGTGCTGTTCCACAGCAAAGCCAGCGGCCTTAATCTCTGCGATCTGATTTTCGGTTTCCTGTTCTATGGTGGAAACGCGGGCGTAGGCAAATGTTCTGGACATGGGGTTCTTTGTTAAGAAATCGGTGTCCGTAAGTGTATGGATGTTCTTAAGTGCGTCAAGCTAAGTTTAGGACATGGGGTAGGGGGATGTCCGAAAGGGAACGGTTTTGAACGCCCATCCGAAGGTTGATGATCCTTATCAACACCCCCATTTCCAAACTCTGTTTTGACATCTGCCAGCCATTTTGCGAAAGCTCGTCTATGCCCTCTGAATTCCAACCCCAAACCTATGCCGATACAAAAGACAAAGACGGGTTCGCTGAACCCGTCACTCCAAGCGATACGATGCGGCTTTTGACCGCCTATATGCGTACCAACATTCTGTCCTTGGTGCAGTTTGCAGTGAGGGAACTGTATGATACCATTGATCAGTCGCCGATTTACTCAGTCGCCATGGCGCTCGACGAGGTTTTAAAGGTGACGGTAGAAAAAACCCCAGATAATACGCTGACCCAAAACCCCTACCATGTGGTCGAAGGGCATCGTTTTGATTTCACGGTCGATTACGATCATGATTTGAGGCTGCTCGCACATCACGTGCAGCGCATAAAGGTGATCATTGCCGATATCGAAGACACTTCAGGGTTAGCTGGTTCATAAACGGATCAGAACCGTCGGGATTATGAGCAGAGGTTTTGAGCCTCAATACTCCCCATAATTCAGAACAGTGGAGCAGGGGCTCAAAAACGTCCCAGACTGTGTGTAAACTCGGCTCACGCGCGGCATAAAATGGCCGCGGCGATTGACCTGGGGTGTTTTGCCAATTTTGACCGCTTGGGGCCCTAAACCCCGTAAAATTCCGTTATTGTGTAGTTTTGGGGCTGTTTCTGCCGGAATTGGCAGGCAAAAGTCCCCATCAAGCGTGGATTGCTCGCATGAGGCCAGCAATGCCCACAAGGGTCAAGGCGCGGCGGATATTGTAGGCCAGCGCTGTCAGACTGAACTCTCCTCTGACATTCTCGATGCGGCGTGTGAGGAAGTTCCTTTGCCCCATCCATTGCTTGATCGAGCCAAACGGGTGCTCGACGCTCTCGCGACGCTGATCCATCACTTCGGGGTTTGCGGCTAGCCGTTCCGCCATTCTATCCAGGATGGCCTCATTCGCGTATCGCGTGACCTTTCGGAAGGCAGCATTTGTGCATCGCGCCCGCAGGCTGCATCCCTTGCAGGCTTTCGTGTTCACATAGCCGATGGCATCATTCTCACGGATCTTACGCTTGTATTTTGGCAGCAGTTTCTGGCCGCCCGGACAGATCAGAACGTCAGCATCAGCGTCATAGCGGAACTGCTCTTTTGTGAAGAACCCATTTTTGACGGCGGAGCCGCGCAGCGGCTTTGGAACATACGGCGTGACGCCAACCGCTTCGCAATCCTCAATGTCTTCGATCTTGTAGTAGCCACGGTCAGCAACCACATCGATATGATCAACGCCCAGATTTTCCCGCGCGGCATTGGCTGTCTCGGCCAGTAATCCCAAGTCGCTGACGTTATTGTGGACCTGTTGCTCTGCAATCAGTTTGTGCTTGGTATCAACAGCAATCTGGATGTTGTACCCAACGCCAATGCGGCTTGAGGAATGCATCGCACGCGCATCTGGGTCCGTCAGGGATATCTGATCCTCACCACTGGCTTCCAACTCTGCGCGGTGCTCCTCAAGGCGGGCGCGGCGGTCCTTGATGGCTGCGATCTTCTCTTCCAGATTGTCCACGCGCTCCGGTGGCGTGGTGTCGTCTTTATCCGCTTCATCCAACTGTTTGAGATAGCGATTAAGCCGCTCGTCACTCTCGGCCATGGCCTTGGCCAGTTTGCCCTTGGTAAAGTTGCGCTGACCGCTGTTTACAGCCTTCAGCCGGGTGCCATCGACGGCAATCAGCTCGCGGCCAAACAAATCAAGGCTACGGCACAGGACCACAAACTCACGGAAGACTTTCCGAAAAGACGTTTTGTTCTCCCGCCGAAAGTCAGCAATGGTTTTGAAGTCAGGCCGCAACTGACGCATCAGCCAGATTACTTCCAGATTGCGGTGTGTCTCGGCTTCCAGGCGGCGGCTTGAGCGCACCCGGTTCAGATACCCATAAATATAAAGTTTCAGCAGATCGCTGGGATCATACCCCGGTCTGCCAGTGGCCTTGGGGAGCGCACGATCAAAACCCGCAGCCGCAAGATCAAGACTCTCGACAAAGGCCTCAATGAACCGGACCACGTTATCGGGCCCAACATAATCATCCACGCAGGCAGGCAACAAAAGCGTCTGTGCGCGGGAACTTCCTTGGATGTGTGTCATGCAAAAATATACCATTTCTGCATCCCGCAAGGAATCCTCAATTACACAAAATCAGCCAAAAAACGCCGGCATTTTTAGGTGTTGAGTTTCCACACAGTCTGGTCCGTTATTGGCACTGCGAGTGCAACAAGTAGACGGTCGTTTGCATGTTACACTTAGTCTTTCATGCTGGGGAACAAATGCGTCCGTTATCCTTCCTCCGTTCGGATGGCTATGTCAGACATTTCGTTGGCCAGTTTCAGCATAACGTTTGAATGTACATTTCGATCTAAGTTAGGTGTGACGGACAAATAGGTTATTGTCACCTGCGCCAGCGTAATTGCAGTCATTTGGAGGGGATCAACAAACCCTGAGTTGCTTGGGCCAACTAGATTTCCGAACTCAGTGCTTTCAGATAGCTCTCCCTTAGCACGATTTACGAGTGCATCACTCATGAGCGGCTGTTACTATTTGAAACTGAGAGTTTTGATTGAATGAGGGGAAACAGGCATGAACGCTGTTGAGATCGAGGAAGCAATATCGGCATTTGCCGAGCTGCCTTTCGATGGCGATGAGTTTCCTTTCTCGTTCCTGCTGGCATTTGGAAACAAAGCCACAACCATCAAACGCCTGCAAAGCGGATCATCTAACAAGTCCGACCAGGGCGGCATACTTCAGACCAACAACATCCACCTCAAGGTTTGCACTGAGGGCGACGTCACAAAAACACTGGCGCAGCTCAAGGCCAGCCCTGCCACCACAAAGGCCAAGGCGAAATTCGTGCTGGCCACGGACGGCTACGATCTTGAAGCCGAAGACCTGACCACAGGCGAAACGATCGCCTGCGCCTACACTAACTTTCCTGACCATTTCGGTTTTTTCCTGCCCTTGGCAGGGATCAGCACCGTCAAGCAAATCCGCGAGAGTGCCTTTGACATCAAGGCCACCGGCCGACTTAATCGGCTCTATGTCGAGCTGTTGAAGGACAACCCCGAATGGGGAACAGCCGCGCGCCGCCACGACATGAACCACTTCATGGCGCGGCTGATCTTCTGCTTCTTTGCCGAAGACACGGACATCTTCAGCGAACCCGATCTGTTCACTGGCACGATCGAGCGAATGAGCGAAAGAGACAGCTCGAATACCCATGAGGTGATCAGCGAGCTCTTCCGCGCCATGAACACCAAGGCCGAAGATCGCACCAACGCAGGCATTGCCCGTTGGGCTAGTGTTTTCCCTTACGTGAACGGCGGGTTGTTCTCGGGCACTACTGACGTGCCGCGCTTCAGCAAGATCGCGCGGTCTTACCTGATCCATATAGGCAGCCTCGACTGGACGAAGATCAATCCTGACATCTTCGGCTCGATGATCCAGGCGGTGGCGGATGATGAAGAGCGCGGCGCGCTTGGCATGCACTACACGAGCGTGCCAAACATCCTGAAGGTGCTCAATCCGCTCTTCCTTGATGATTTGCGCGAAAAGCTGGAAGACGCGGGCGACAATCCCCGCAAGCTTTTGAACCTGCGCACCCGCATCGCTAAAATCAGGGTGTTCGACCCAGCCTGTGGATCGGGTAACTTCCTTGTCATTGCCTATAAGGAAATGCGCAGTATAGAAGCTGAGATCAACAAACGGCGCGACGAGGCTGACCGGCGCACAGAAATCCCGCTAACTAACTATCGCGGGATCGAGTTGCGTGACTTCCCTGCCGAGATCGCGCGGCTGGCGTTGATCATCGCCGAGTATCAGTGCGACGTGACCTATCGCGGGCAAAAGGAAGCGCTTGCGGAATTCCTGCCTCTCGATGCCATGAACTGGATTACCTGCGGCAATGCCCTGCGGCTCGACTGGCTAAGCATCTGCCCGCCTACAGGAACAGGCGTGAAGCACCATGCCGATGATCTCTTCATGTCACCGCTCGACCAGGCGCAAATCGACTTCGAGAACGAAGGTGGAGAGACCTACATCTGTGGAAACCCGCCGTACCTTGGCAGCCAATGGCAAAGCACAGAGCAGAAGGAAGACCTACAGCGCATCTTTGAAGGTCGAACCAAGAATTGGAAATCTCTCGACTATGTTTCCGGTTGGTTCATGAAGGCTGCTGACTTTGGGGTTCATACAAAATCAGTGGCCGCATTGGTGTCCACAAATTCGATATGCCAGGGGCGACAAGTTGAGACCCTTTGGAAGCTCATATTTGAGACAGGCCACGAGATTCCCTTTGCCCACACAAGTTTCAAGTGGGCGAACCTAGCCAGCCACAACGCTGGTGTCACAGTTATCATCGTGGGCGTCGCAAACGATGCGAAAGCAGCTCGACGGCTTTTCTCTCTCGATAGCAATGGTGAAACGGTTGTGAAAGAAACCGACAACATAAACCCTTATCTTATCAGCGGCCCAAATGTTCTGGTGCAGCCCATCTCAAAGCCGATGAATGCACTCAATGAAATGAGTTTTGGGAACATGCCAAATGAAGGCGGCTTCTTGCTCCTAACCCGATCGGAAGCGGATGCGGCCATTGAGCGACACGGGGTCGATCGTAAATTCTTGCGCCCGTTCGTTGGTTCGCAGGAGTTTATCAAAGGGCAAGAACGTCGCTGCGTTTGGGTGACAGACGCAGAGTACCAGGAAGCGAAAGAAAACGACTGGCTGAACGAAAAGTTTGAGGCCGTTCGCAAGCAGCGGTCTTCTTCGAACAGGGCAACGACGCAGCAGCTCGCAAACACGCCTTATCGGTTTGGTGAGGTTCGACAAAACGGAGACGAGAGCATTATAGCTATTCCCGCTATCAGCTCTGAAAACCGTGAGTATCTACCTTGCGGCTTGCTGCCGCCAGGAACAGTCATGTCGAACAAGTGCTATGCACTTTTTGATGCGCCGATCTGGAATTTGGCGCTCATCGCTTCACGCCTTCATTGGGTCTGGATTGGAACTGTTTGCGTGCGAATGCGAACAGACTTCAGCTATTCTAACACTCTTGGCTGGAACACCTTCCCCATCCCAAAGCTGACTGAGAAGAACAAGGAAGACCTGACCCGCTGTGTCGAGGACATCCTTTCAGCGCGCGAAGCGCATTTCCCCGCCACTATCGCTGACCTCTACGAAGTGAAGGATGGTGAAAGCAAAATGCCTGCCGACCTACGCGCCGCTCACGATCGCAACGACGAGACGCTGGAACGTATTTACATTGGGCGCCGCTTTCGCAACGACACCGAGCGGCTGGAAAAGCTCTTTGAGCTCTACACTAAGATGACCACCAAGGTGAGCGCTGCATAGCATGTTTGAACCTGTCCCCTATGCCGACCTAAATTCACGTCAAAAGGAAAACTACAACTTTCACAAGGTTGCGGGCGAGCTTGCTGACTATGGCTTCAACTGCCTGCGCTTGAATGATGATTGGCAAGGGGCTGACTTTCTCGCCTGCCATGTTGATGGCGTGATTTTCCTAAAAATCCAGCTCAAGGGCCGCATGACCATCGACAAGAAATACCTGGGCAAAGACATCCACATTGCTTTCCTCAACGGCGAAGATTGTTTCGTCTACCCTCACGATGAAATGCTTGAGCGGATTTTGAAACTCGACAAAATCGGAACTTCTAAGTCGTGGCTCGAAGCTGGTGCTTATTCGTGGCCACAGCCCCCCGTTTGGGCAAAAGATATTTTGAACGATTATAAGGTTTAAAGATGACTATTAAGAATGTTCCCTCAGTTTCAGTAACCTACGCGCAGAACGGCGGCTCGACCAAATCGAACGAGCTTGGCATGCGGGCGATGCAGGAGCGCGCCTTTGAGAAAAGGGGCGAGCAGTATCTTCTGATCAAGTCGCCGCCTGCCTCGGGCAAAAGCCGTGCGCTGATGTTCATCGCGCTAGACAAGCTGGCGAACCAAGGTATCAAACAGGCGATCGTCGTGGTGCCGGAAAAGTCGATCGGGGCAAGCTTCAACGACGAGCCACTGAGTAAGTTCGGCTTTTGGGCAGATTGGACGGTCGCGCCGAAATGGAACCTATGCAACTCACCAGGGACAGACGGCGGCAAGGTCAAATCGGTCACAGCTTTCCTTGAGAGCAGCGATCAGATTCTTGTCTGCACCCATGCCACCTTCCGCTTTGCCGTGGAAAAGCTTGGAGTGGAGGCGTTCGACAATCGGCTGATTGCTGTAGACGAGTTCCACCACGTTTCAGCAAGCGAGGACAATATTCTCGGTAAACAGCTCAATGAATTCATAACCCGTGATCGTGTCCATGTCGTTGCAATGACCGGCAGCTATTTTCGCGGTGATGCAGCGCCAATCTTGTTGCCCGAAAACGAGTCAAAATTCGATACCATCACCTACACCTACTACGAGCAGTTGAACGGCTACAAATACCTGAAAACGCTCGATATTGGCTATTTCTTCTATTCAGGTTCCTATGCCGACGACATCCTGAAGGTGCTTGATCCAAACGAAAAGACGATCCTGCACATCCCGAACGTGAATTCACGCGAAAGCACGAAGGACAAGCATCGGGAGGTCGAGCACATCATTGATGCCCTTGGCGACTGGCAAGGAGCAGACCCGACGACAGGCTTTCAGCTTGTGAAGACGCCAGAGGGGCGGGTTTTGAAGATTGCTGATCTGGTGGATGATGAGGCGGTTAAGCGCGACAGGGTTTCGGCCGCGTTGAAAGACCCCGCGCAGAAGAACAACCGTGACCATGTGGACATCATCATCGCCCTGGGCATGGCCAAAGAGGGCTTTGACTGGATTTGGTGCGAGCATGCGCTAACGGTCGGCTATCGGGCGAGCCTGACCGAGATTGTGCAGATCATTGGCCGCGCAACCCGTGACGCGATCGGCAAATCACGCGCTCGCTTCACCAACTTGATCGCTGAGCCCGATGCAGCCGAAGCAGCCGTCACTGAGGCGGTGAACGATACGCTGAAGGCGATCGCCGCCAGCTTGCTCATGGAGCAGGTGCTTGCCCCACGCTTCAACTTCACACCCAAGAGCCCCAAGAGCGGGCCGGTCGAAGGCTTCGACTATGGTGAGGGAGGCTACGACCCTGCGAAGACGAATGTCGGTTTCAACGAGGCAAGCGGCCAGTTCCATATAGAGATCAAAGGGCTGGCGGAGCCGAAGAGCAAAGAGGCCACGCGTATTTGCCAAGAGGATTTGAACGAGGTGATCACCGCCTTTGTTCAAGACAAGACGACGATCGAGCGCGGGCTCTTCGATGAAGAGTTGGTGCCCGAAGAGCTGACGCAGGTGCGCATGGGCAAGATCGTCGGGGCGAAGTTCCCTGAGTTGGATGCCGAAGATCAGGAGGCCGTGCGCCAGCATGCGGTAGCCGCTTTGAACCTAACCCAGAAGGCAAAGGAAGTTGCTCTTTCTGCTTCAGATGATGCGCAGGCGAACGGTAACACGGCGTTGATAGACGGCGTGCGAAAGTTTGCGATGGACGTGCGCGAGCTCGACATCGACCTGATCGACCGGATCAATCCATTTGGCGAAGCCTATGCGATCTTGGCTAAGACCATGAGCGAGGAAAGTCTCAAACAGGTTGCAGCCGTGATCTCGGCGAAGAAGGTGCAACTCGCACCAGAAAAAGCGCGGGATTTGGCGCGTCGCGCCGTGAAATTCAAGCAGGAGCGCGGACGGTTGCCGTCGATCACATCGCCCGATGCCTGGGAAAAGAAAATGGCTGAAGGCGTGGCCTACCTTGCGCGCATGAAGCAGGAGGCCGCCAATGGCTAAAGAATTTACTCAAGAAGATGATGCTCTACTAGCCGAGCTTGGCGTTGAGGTTGAGGCAAAGAAAGCCGTCAGCCGCACCCCCCGCGAAGAACGCATCATTGCCGGTTTTGAAGAGATACAGCGCTTCACTGAAGAACACGGGCGAGCCCCGCAACACAGTGAAGACCGAGATATTTTTGAGCGCCTTTACGCCGTTCGTTTGGATCGTATCCGTGAGCTGACTGAATGCCGTGAGCTCGCTGATTCTCTTGATCATCAAGGTCTTCTGACCGGATCGGCCCATAAATTTCCAACTGATACGGAAGAACTTAATGATGATGCGCTTCTAGCTGAGCTTGGAATCGAGGTCGAAGCTCCCACGATCACGGAGCTAAAGCACGTCCGATCAACCGCAGAAAAGAAAGCGGCTGAAGATATCGCGAACCGCGATAGATGCGAAGACTTCGACACCTTCAAGCCGCTCTTCGAGCAGGTGCAGAAAGAGCTGGATATTGGCCTGCGTGACACGCGGCCTTTCGAGATGAAGGCCGAGATAGAGAAGGGACGCTTTTTCATAGTCAGCGGGCAGAAAGCTTACGTTGCTGAGAAAGGTGAAATCACGACCACGGAGCATGGACGTACCGACGCTCGTCTGCGCGTGATTTTTGACAACGGCACCGAGAGCAACATGCTCATGCGCTCGCTTCAGCGTGCTTTGAACAAGGATGAGGCAGGGCGACGGATTACCGAGCCTACCGCCGGACCTTTGTTCTCTGATCAAACGATCGACGGGGACGAGGCGAGCGGGACGATCTATGTGTTGCGGAGCAAGGCTGATCATCCGCTTGTCACGGAAAACCGAGAGCTGGTGCATAAGATCGGTGTGACTAACATGAGCGTGGAGAAGCGCATCGCGGGGGCGCATCTTCAACCCACGTTCTTGATGGCCAATGTTGAAATTGTTGCGACCTACGAGCTCTACAACATCAACCGCACAAAATTGGAAAACCTGATCCACCGCATTTTTGAGCCTGCGCGGCTTGAGATTGAGATCATGGATCGTTTCGGGCGGCCAGTCGCGCCTCGCGAATGGTTCCTTGTGCCCTTGTTTGTAATTGAAGAGGCAGTTGATAGGATCAAAGATGGCACAATTAGAGACTGTGTCTATGATCCGCGCCATGCGCGTTTGAAGCGTAGAGGTGAATCATGATGTATGAAAAAGAGATCAAATTTTTTGATGAAGTCGCACTGGATACGATTGTCGTCCCTGCTCATCCGAAAGGTTTCGAAGAGGTTTTCCTAGGCGAAAAGCGGTGGCCGAACCTGAAAATTGACCAAAAAAGAAAAGCTTATGTGCGCTTTATCGCCGTCTATCAAACTAGGCCGGTTTCAACGATAACGCACTATGTCGAAGTTGAGAGATTTGACCCTCTAGAACAAAAAGGCCGGTATACAGTTATTTTTAAGGGCGAACCAAAAGGTAATTACTCACCCCCCCCCTCTGATTTTTGGGTAGCCTTTAAGGCTCAGGCCAGAGTTAGGGTTATGGTTTTCCACGCTGACTGACCGCTGAGCTTTGCGGTGTCAGTGACGGACCTAACGGCGCAATCGCCCTTGGCGGCCCATTCGGCCCAACTGGCCCGAACGTGCATATTTGGGCGTTATGAGGAACAATAGGTGAACTTGAGGAATTGCTGACTTTCGCTGCACTATGCACGAACTGACACAGTGCGGACAAAACGGACCTTGCCGCCAACGCGGCCAACGACCGCTTTTCAAATTCGGTACTTGAGGGCCTTCTAGATTTGTAAATGGGTTGCTTGGCAATTTTTGGAATTGAAAACGACCAACACACGATCTGAATATTTTCTCTTTTGATCCTATTGCGGTATCGTTGCGCATGATTGAGCGCGACGGAAACAGACAGACTTGTTCGACTGATACGGCACACGCCGAGACCGGCGACGAGTCCAATGATGCGATTGAGGTGTTCATATCTGGTGGCGGAATGCTGTTTCCGTTTCGCCAGGGCTATGCGGCAATGGGCGAGCTGCTGGGCAAATTCCCCCCAGAGGCATGGCGTCATGACGAAGCTGTCTTGGGTGGCCTGGTTCTTTACCTCTTGAAGCATGGACAGGCCGTGCGGGCAAAATCGTATCTGACGGCGACCAATCTGAAGTTCGAAAAAACGTATAAATTTGATGTGCTAAACTTGCTGCTGGCCCTGCATCTTGGTGAACCAGTGAGCGGTGAAAAGCTGAATGGATGGCGGCGGCTAGAACGCGAACTACCAGTCGTTGATGCGCTTATGCTGGGTCTTTACTATAACTCGATGATGGCGATGTTTGTGCGATTGGGGCGCGTAAACGATGCCCGTATCGCGGGCCAACAGGCGATTTCGTGTTTTCGTGAGGATGGAAATTCCTATCTTGAACACTTCATTCATATCCATCTTGCCGATCTCGATTTGGTCGAGGGGCGTTTACGTGCTGCGCGCCGTGGCTTGGTGACAGCGGAACGGTGCCTCGCGCAATCAGGGGTGCGTTATGGCAATGAACAGGCGCTCATTGGGGTGATTAGGCTTGCGATTGATTATGAGTTTGGTCGTTTTGAAAAGGTAAGAGACGAAGCCCCCGATTTGCGAGCAAGCCTGATGACAGGCGACAGTTGGTCAGAACTTTTTGTCCAACTCGCGCGCATTTCTATCTTGAGCACTTATTTTCTGGAGGGGCTTGGCCCAGCCAAACGTGCCTTGGAAAGCCTGCAGGCAGATTATGCCCGCCGCCACGGTGGTGTTGCGGCCTCTATCGAAGTTCTCGCAGCCTTGCTGCACAATTTAGATTGGCGGCCCAATGAAGCCGAACAAATTTTCGGGTCTGTCGATACAACGATGATCCAAAGTACCTTGGGCGAGGTTTTGTCGTCCGAAGTGAGCGTTGCCCTTGGGATAGAGACAGATATCAGACATCTCACGCCACGTGGTGCGATTGTGTCCACGCTGCAAAAAGCGTGCGCCTTGAAAGGGAAGGAACGCCGCAAAGCAATCGAAAAGGCATTGATGCTTGCGATCTCCGAAGGGCAAATCGCCCCGTTCTTGGAGCAGCGCGATGTCTTCTTAGGGACCAGCGCAAAGCTGTCTCAAAGTGCGTTCGCGCGGGGAAGGCCCGACCTCGCACGTATGACCTCTCTTGTTTTGCGACGAGTCACCAAAAGCTACGTGGTGCCCCAGCCCCTGCGTGACTTGGGATTCTCTTCACGGCAATATCGCGTCGCTGCTGCGTTGCAATCGGGCGCAACAAATAAGCAAGTCGCACGGTATTTGGGTATTTCTGAGGCGACCGTCAAATATCACCTCACATCCTTGTATCGAATGACGAAAAAGAAGCGGAGATCAGAATTTATTGATTTTATTTACAAAATCGAACATTTTACAGATTACTAGACTTTTTTGTTCAATTTTCGACTAATTTAGGCGCGCAAAACGCATCAACCCTCGGCCAAGCTAGAAGCTGGGGATACTTACGCATGTTTATTTATCTTTTCAGGCGCGCTTTGACGCTTTTGCTGGTTCTATTGGGGCTAGCCGTTTTGATTTTCATCATTGCCCGGATTGTGCCGGGTGATCCGGCGCGTATCGCGCTTGGCCCAATGGCGACCGCCGAACAAGTCACTGAGTTGCAAAACGAAATGGGGTTGAATGACTCCTACCCCAAGCAACTTTGGACCTATCTTTCTGGGTTGGCGCAGGGTGATCTTGGCAAATCATTGCTGACGTCACGCCCTGTGATGGATGACATCCGTGCGGCGTTACCGGCCACGCTTGAGTTGGTCTTGTTCACAATAATTCTGCAAATTACTGTGTCGATTCCCCTGGGCGTGATGGCCGCTGTCTACCGAAATACATGGGTAGATAACGTGTTGCGGGTCGTTTCCCTGATCGGCGTCGTGACGCCCGGCTTTGTTTTGGCAATTATGCTGCAATTGGTCGCGGCCTATTATCTGGGCTTCTTCCCGATCACGGGCAGGCTCGATGGCGGTATTGATTTTTCTGCGGATGTCACCGGGCTTTTGCTGATCGATGGAACCTTGGCGGGGCGATTTGATGTGGTCACGGATGCTGCCCGGCATTTGTTCCTGCCGTCTATTGCACTGGCTGCCGCGGGCATTGGGCAGGTTATGCGGATCACACGCACAGCAATGATCGAAGTTGCATCGCGTGATTTTGTAGAGGCCAGCCGTGCTTACGGCATCCCTGAACGTGTGGTGACGTGTCGGTACATGCTGCGGGTTGCGTCGGTCGCGCCGTTGACAATCCTCGGCCTCGAATTTGCATCGCTGATCGGCAATGCATTTATTGTGGAGTTCGTCTTCTCGTGGCCCGGGATCGCCAGTTACGGGGTGCGCACCATTCTTCAGAAAGACCTGAACGCGGTCATCGGCGTCGTCCTGGTTTCAGGCGTGTTCTTTGTGGTGGCTAATCTCGCGATCGACATCCTGTTGGGGGTCTTGGACCCAAGACATCGCCTGCGTGCGGGGCGAGACACATGAGTGTCATCGACGACCACGAAACCCCCGACCATGGGATGACGGCGCGGCAAATGGCGTTCTTTCGCTTTCGACGCAATCCATTGGCCGTGATCGGCGCGTTGATCGTCCTGAGCGTGGTGATAATGGCTGTCTTTGCACCATGGATCGCTCCGTCACCCGAAAGTGCCGGGTCCTTCGTTAATTTCCGCAACCGTCACGCCCCACCCTCTTGGGACAACCTGATGGGCACAGACAACGTGGGCCGCGATGTTTTTAGCCGCGTTATTTATGGCTATCGCGTGTCGCTCGGTTTGGTTGTCGGTGTGCTGGGTGTTGCCGTACCATTTGGTGTCATTCTAGGACTGGTTGCTGGCTACTTCGGCGGTTGGACCGAAACCATCGTCATGCGCTTCACCGATATTATGCTGGCCCTGCCGCCCTTGGCGATGGCACTGGCGATCACGGCAGTTCTGTCCCCCAATCTGGTCAACGCGATGATTGCGATCACCTTGCTGTGGTGGACATGGCACACGCGCCTGATCTACCGGATCGTCAAAGGCCAAATGAACGAAGATTATGTTGAGGCCGCCCGCGTGGCGGGTGCGTCGCACATGCATATTCTGTTCCGTGAATTGCTGCCGAACTGTATCTCGGCAGTGGCGGTGAAAGTCTCCCTTGATGCAGGCTTTGTGATCCTGTTTGGCGCATCGCTGTCTTTCTTGGGTCTTGGCATCCAGCCACCTACCCCCGACCTTGGCACGATGGTCGCCACCGGATCGGAGTACCTACCAGAAATGTGGTGGCAAGCGATCATGCCGGGCCTTGCCATTTTATACGCGATCCTTGGGTTCAACCTGCTGGGCGACGGCCTGCGCGACATGTTGGATGTTGAACTATGAGCCGGCTTTTGGACATCCAGAGCCTCAGCATCGGGTTCAGCGCGTATGGGCAGTATCGACAAGTCCTGCACAATGTTGATCTGCACGTAAGCGAGGGCGAACGTGTCTCGCTGATCGGGCAATCCGGATCCGGTAAAACGGTCACCATGCGGACTATCATCGGCACGCTGCCAATGCCGCCGGGCAAGGTCGAACAGGGCAGCATATTGTATGACGGTCGCTCGCTGCTCGATTTGAACGTCCAAGAACGCAACCGCCTGAAGGGCACGGGGATTTCGATCATCCTGCAAGACCCGATGCTGTCGTTTAATCCTGTGCTGACAATCCAGCGTCAGATGGACGACATTATCCGCTACGCAGACATCAGGTTGGAGCGACGGCGCACCAAGGGCGAACGTCATGCGCACATGATCGAGACATTGCGCAAAGTGCAGCTACGAGACGGCGAACGCGTTTTAGAAAGTTATCCAATCATGTTGTCGGGCGGAATGCGGCAACGGGTGCTGATCGGCATGGCCCTGCTCAATCAACCAAGCCTTTTGATTGCAGATGAGCCCGGCACAGCACTTGATGTGACAACACAAGACGAAATCCTCAGGCTGCTCAACACGCTTGTCGATGACGAAGGGCTTTCGCTCCTGTTGATCACGCATAACCTCGGGGTCGTGCGTCAAATGGCGGACCGTGTTTATGTGATGGAACGCGGCCACATCGTCGAAACCGGGACGCGAGAGACGATTTTCGAAGCCCCGCAACATGCATACACACGTAAACTGATGGCAGCAGTCCCACCGCTGTACGGCGATAAGGTACAGACCGTGGTCCATCATGGCGCCGACCCTATGATCGACGTGCGCGCTGCGACAAAGGATTTCCAAACGCGAGGTGGTTTGCTGAACCGCGCCACAGCCAGCTTTCGGGCGGTCAACGATGTGTCATTGACCGTCAACCAAGGCGATATCTTTGGCATTGCTGGTGAAAGCGGGTCAGGCAAAACGACACTGGCGAAGATGATCATGGGGCTGACGACGCTTAGCCATGGGGACATCACGATATCCGGTAGAAACGTGGCTGGATTTGCTGGCAGCCAAGAATTTCGCAAGTTGGTGCAGATCGTCTACCAAAACCCCGGCTCATCGCTCAATCCACGCCGCACTGTGGCCGATCAATTGGCGGTACCGCTTAAGTTCACAGGATCTGATAGCACGGCGATCAAGACCCGCATTTCCGAATTGCTTGATCTTGTTGATCTGCCGCAAAACTACGCCAGCATGTACCCGCATGAGCTGTCAGGCGGGCAAAAGCAACGGGTAGCGATTGCGCGGGCTTTGTCGGTGAACCCTAAAATTCTGGTGTTGGATGAACCGACCTCCGCTTTGGACGTCCTTGTGCAATCCACCGTCATCGACCTGCTGCATCGTTTGCGCCGCGAGTTTGACCTGACCTATATCTTTATCAGCCACGACCTGAGCCTGATGCGCAATTTCTGCAATCGCGTGGCCATCATGCTGCGTGGCGAAGTCGTCGAAACTGGGCCGGTGGCCGAGATATTCGACGCCCCCAACCACCCCTACACGCGCGCGCTTCTGTCAGCGATCCCTGTGATTTCTCCCGAGGAAGACGCGCTTAAACCCAAAATTACACAAGAAGAACGGGCGAGTGTCCTCGCGACCTCAACCTTATTGGAGGACGAATAAATGTTGCGAATTGGCGTAGACGTGGGCGGTACAAATACTGACGCCGTGGTGATGCAGGGCGACAAAATTCTGTCGGGGGTTAAATCCCCCACAACAGAAGATGTGATGAGCGGTGTTGTGGACGCCGTGGAGCGCGCGCTGTCTGATGCAGGTGCCGACAAGGCGCAGGTTACAGCCGTGATGATCGGCACGACACATTTCACCAATGCGGTTATTGAGCGTCGCCATCTGGCGAGGACTGCAGCTGTGCGCCTTTGCTTGCCAGCGGCACAATGCCTTCCACCCATGGTCGACTGGCCTGACGACATCCGCGAGGTTGTCGGTGGCAGATTCTGGATGGCCAAAGGCGGCAACGAATTCGACGGGCGCGAGATATCCCCCCTCGATATGGATGAGCTTGATGGTATCGCGGCTGAAATTGGCGCAGCGGGCATCAAAAGCATCGCAATCACCTCCGTGTTTTCCCCGGTAAGCGATGAGATGGAGCGCGGCGCGATGGCGCGTTTGGCTAAAATTTTGCCCGACGCCGACTTTACCCTGTCCAGCGAGATTGGCCGGCTGGGCATTTTAGAACGTGAAAATGCAGCCATTATGAATGCGTCATTGCGTGCTTTGTCTGAGCGCACGGTCGATGCTTTTGGTCGCGCCCTAAAAAAGGTTGGGCTGAATTGCCCATACTATATCACGCAGAACGACGGCACCTTGATGAGCCGCGAATTTGTACAGTCCTATCCGGTGCTAACCTTCGCGTCTGGCCCAACCAACTCGATGCGCGGGGCCGCATTTTTGTCAGGTAAAACGGACGCTATCGTCGTGGACGTCGGCGGGACGACGACGGACGTGGGGGCATTGGTCAAAGGGTTTCCACGACCTGCCAGCACGACAGTTGATGTCGGTGGCGTGCGCACAAATTTCCGCATGCCGGATGTCTTTGCCATCGGGCTTGGCGGTGGCACAATGATCAGTGGTGACGGCGATACCCTCAAAGTAGGGCCACAATCTGTTGGTTACAAACTGACCACTGATGCGTTGATCTTTGGCGGCAAGACACTGACCACATCGGATGTCGCCGTTGGCTTGGGTCTTGCGGATTTCGGTGACAAGAACGCGTTATCCTCGCTAGAACCAGCATACCTGGACGCCGTCAAAGCCCGCATCAATGAGATGCTGACAAACGCCGTCGAACGCATGCGCGTCTCACCCGATCCGATCCCTGTCCTTGCCGTTGGCGGAGGCTCAATCCTTGTGCCTGAAAAGATCGGGGACCTGCCCGTCATCCGCCCAGAACACTTCTCGGTCGCGAATGCGGTCGGTGCTGCAATCGGTCAAATATCAGGTGAGGTGGATCGCATCTATTCCCTTGAAAACAAGTCACGCGAAGACGCCTTGGGCGAGGCCCGCAAAGAAGCCACCGACAAAGCCATCGCCGCAGGCGCGAAACCTGAAAGCATCGAATTGTTGGATCAAGAAGACGTGCCGCTGGCCTATCTGCCCGGCAATGCCACGCGCATCCGCCTCAAAGTCGTGGGTGACATGAATGACTGATGTCTTGCGCGAAGTCACAGACGCCGATCTTGATGCGATTGAAATTGGCGCCGCAATTCTTGGCACTGGTGGTGGGGGCAACCCCTACATCGGCAAATTACGGTGCCGTGAAGAACTTAAGAAAGGGAACCGCATTCCGGTAATCCCTTTGGCCGAAGTGCCAGACGACTGGCTTGTGGTGTCTTTGGGCGGGATCGGCGCGCCGGTCGTCGGGGTCGAGAAGATCGAAGAAGGCGAAGAATGCCTGCGTGCCTTGCGTGCCGTCGAAAAGGAAATGGACGTTAAGGTTGACGCGCTGATCTCGGCTGAGATCGGCGGGGCCAATTCCATGGAACCGATGTTGACAGCAGCCCAAGCAGGGCTGCCGGTCATTGATGGCGACGGTATGGGGCGTGCATTCCCAGAAATGCAGATGTGTACATGGTCAATCTATGGCCACCGCGAAGCCCCCGCGGCGATGGCTGACGAAAAAGGATCAATTGTTGTTATCCGCGACACGCCTGACGACGTCTGGTTAGAACGCATCGCGCGTGCCGTTGTCGTCACAATGGGGGCAGCGGCAGGTCTGGCGACGCAACCGATGCGCGGCGACTTCGTGAAACGGGCGGCGGTGCCAAGCACGATTACGCAGGCGCTGAACCTTGGTCGGGCCGTGTTGCTGGCAAATGAAAACAACACAGACCCAGTTCAAACAGTGATCGACCAAGAAAACGGGAAGCTGTTGATGACGGGCAAGATTGTGGATCTTGAACGGCATCTGAAAGGTGGGTTCTCGGTCGGGCACATCTCGCTAGAGGGATTTGGGGCCTTCGAGCGCGACACAGGCCGCATTGATCTCCAGAACGAATTTCTGGTGTTCCGTCGCAATGACATCGTTGAAGTTTGCGTACCCGACCTTGTCGTTGTGCTCGATAGCGACACGGGTCTGCCCATCACCACAGAGATGTTGCGCTACGGCCAGCGGATCGCCGTGCTAGGGCTGCCCGCGCATAAACTGATGCGCTCAGCCGAGGCCCTTCGCGTCGTGGGACCCGCAGCCTTTGGCTATGACGACATAACATTCGTCCCGATGGAGGGCACATGATGGAACAGATCAAGACAATCACACGGGCGGACATGGCCGATGTGGCGCTTGGCGGTGCATTCCTTGGCACCGGCGGTGGTGGCGACCCCTACATCGGACGTTTAATGGCCGAACAAGCGATTGACGCGAACGGCCCCGTCACGGTTCTAGACGTCGAAGACATCGATGATGATGCGCTGATTGTGCCGGTTGCAATGATGGGTGCGCCGACTGTCATGCTCGAAAAATTGCCGCGCGGGGACGAAGCAATCGCCGCGCTCCGCTCGCTCGAGTCCGTCTTAGGGCGCAAGGCGACAGCGATTTTCTGCATCGAGGCGGGTGGACTGAATTCAACCATTCCGATTGCGGTCGCGGCGACAGCAGGCCTGCCCATTATTGATGGCGATGGCATGGGGCGCGCGTTTCCCGAGCTCCAAATGGTGTCGATGACGATGTTTGGCGTGCATGCTTGCCCTATGGCGATGGCCGACGAAAAGGGCAATGCGCTGGTGCTGAACACAGTCGACAACCTTTCGACCGAGAAATTCGCCCGCGTTATCACTGTTGAAATGGGCGGTGCGGGGATGATTGCTCTTTACCCAATGACAGGTGCACAGGCGAAAGAGGCCATCCTACGGGGGTCGTTGTCGCTCATTACCAACATCGGGCGGATCATCGGGTCCGAGCAGAAGGCAAATCGGAACCCGGCCGACAAGCTCGCAACTAATCTCAACGGGATGCGACTGTTTGAAGGCCGTGTAACAGACGTCGACCGCCGCACGGAAGGTGGCTTTGCACGTGGACAAGCAACGATAGAGGGTCTGGACGCCTATCAAGGAGGTTCCATGACTCTCAGATTCCAGAACGAATTCCTGATGGCGGAACGGCAGGACGGCACGCCCAGTGCGATGACGCCCGATTTGATCTGCCTGCTTGATCTGGAAACAGGACAACCGATCACCACTGAAACGATGGCTTACGGCTATCGCGTGATCGTTTTTGGCCTGCCATGCGATCCGAAATGGCGAACGGACGCGGGGCTGGCTTTGGTCGGGCCAAGGTATTTTGGCTACGACATCGACTATCAGACAATTGAAAATCTCAACATGTAAACGAATATAATGGAGGTACTACAATGATCAATTTCAAAGCAAAGTCACTTGGGACGGCGGCTGCAACCGCGCTGATTTTGGGCGCGGGAACGGCAATGGCGGACAACGTCATCACGGTGAATGCGACGCAAATTTTCGGCACAGTCGATCCTGCCAAGGTCAATGACTACACCGAGTATATGGCGGGCGTGAACCTATATGAGGGCCTGACCACACTGGACGGCACCGGCGCCATTCTGCCGCTTTTGGCCGAAAGCTGGACCGCGTCTGACGACGGACTGACATGGACTTTCACGCTCAAAGAAGGCGCGACGTTCCAGGACGATACACCGATTGAAGCCAAAGATGTCGTCTGGTCTGTGAACCGCTTGCTCGCCATCAATGAGGGTCCTGCCTATCTGTTTGAGGGTATCCTCGGCGAGGGGTCCGTTACCGAAGTGGATGCGCGCACGGTCCAGTTTCAACTGGCTCAAACCTACGCACCTTTCCTGACAACGACACCGATCTTGTTTATCGTCAATTCTGACCTTGCTACCGAAAATGCGACAGACGCGGACCCATGGGCACAGGACTATATTGCGAATAATTCTGCCGGTGCCGGTGCCTTCATGCTCGACAATTGGGAACGTGGCGCGGGGATGACGATCAAAGCCTATGAGGGGTATCATCTCGGTTGGGACGATGACAGTATAGATGAAGTACGCTTTGTCATCACAAACGAAGAAGCGACCGTCAAGGCGCTCGCGGTTGCAGGCACGTTGTCGATGTCAGCCGATTCACAAGCGCAAGAGACCTTCGACAGCATCGCAGCGCTGGACGATTATCGTGTCGACAGCTTCGCCACAGCGAGCAACTTTTACTTCAAACTCAACAACAATCGCGCGCCGACGGATGATGTAAACATTCGCAAGGCCATCGCCTATGCGACAGATTATGAAACGATCCGCGACGTTATCCTTCCCGGCGAGCCACTGACGGGTCCGATGCCACCGATCTTTGCAGATGCCTATCCCAATGACATTCCAGCACCGGTCTTTGACCTTGACAAAGCGCGGGAATACGTTGCGGCGTCCAGCTATGCCGGACAAGGCCCAATCGACATTGAAATCATGTATGTTGCGGGCCTCGCTTTCGAGGAAGAAATCGGTCTCTTGATGAAATCAATCCTCGATACAATTGGTTTCAACACAATCCTCAAACCAGAGCCGTGGAACCGCATGACCGAACTTGCGGGCGACGTCGAAACAACGCCCGGTATCAATCAGGTCTTTTACGGTGCGACCTATCCGTCACCTGACACATACTTTTTCCCGCAATATCACAGCCGTGCTGCTGGAACATGGGCGTCAATGGAATGGGTGCTGAGCGACGAAGTCGACGCGATGATCGATGAAGCGCGCGCAACAGCTGATGTTGCCCGGCAGAATGAGATCTATCAGGCGTTGCAACGCAAACTGGTTGATGATCAGGTTGGTGTCTTCCTGTTGACCCAAACAAGCCAGCAAGCGTTCCACAACTGCCTGCAAGGATTTGTGTGGGTGCCTATGCAGAGCTTCGAGTACAACTTCCACACAATGAAGTGGGTTTGCGACTGATCACTGCGCCAATCTAAAGAGCTAGGCAGGCATCATTCGTCTGCCTAGCTTTGCCGCTTGTTGTGATCCGGATGTCCAACTGACTGATTACCCAATTGCGGCGAATGTCCGAAAGGGCGGGCCACAAAACCGCATGCCAATCCGTCGATGAAGTGCAACAATAGGCCGATTTATCGGAAGTCCCTTTGTTGGTTTACCCGAACCGGACACTCGCTGCGACACAGAAAAATGGTAATAAGGGCTCGTTGCCGCCATTCGCCGCGCGATACACGAACGACCGTTATCGGAGTTTGGAGCTAAATTCGTAACTGCCCAGTATGACTGGATGAGCCTCTGGGGCGATCAGATATTCAGCCGAGGCGCAGTTGTGCGATCAACTGATCTGACGGTTTCATCAGGGTTTCGATGACAGACCAACCCTGCTTGCGGGCGGTGCATGTCACAGTGCGTAAGCAGCAGAAAATCTCGGCCCCCCTCACGGTGCGGAAACAGCCTGATACTTTTTGCCTGACTTTGCCCATACGCAAATCCCGTTCAGCTTCATTATTGGTGAAGGGCGCGTTGGGGTCGGTCAGAAAGCGGATGACCTCAGCTTTGCGCTTTTGCAGGCGCAGCGCGAGGTTGTGGCCGGTTCTGCGTTTCGGGCGACCCCGGCGTTTTCCAGCCTTGGAAATGGTTTGCAAGGGTGGTTGAGCTTCATGGAAATCCACCGCCTGGGTGAGTATTTCATCGTAGCGCTGCAGGAGCTCACCCATCACGCCGGCCCCAACTGTGCAATCATCGGTCCGGGTGTCTGCCATGGCTTTAGCTTCCAGCAAAAAGGTCTTCATGTCGGTGGCCCACGGCTCTTTCTCAATCACGATCAGGGCCTGGAGTTCGCGAAGATGATGGGCATTGCACAAGGCGTGTTGGACGCCTTCCATCTTGAAATACGGGGCCCAGTGATCGTGCACGACAAGCCCGCAGACCCCCGTCAGAAGATCGCCTCTGCGTGACGAGACGCGGAAGTGGCTCAGGAGGGGCGAACAGATCACATGCAGCCACTGTGTTTTGCCAGCCACGCGAAAGCCGGTCTCATCCAGATGCTTGACCGCCACTAGCGGCCCACTCAGCCCTTTGAATATAGCCTTCGCGAAGGGTTGAAGGCGATCAGCTGTGCGGCCGATAAGCCGGGCCAAGGTAGCTGGAACGGCTGAAAGGCCAAACAGATCAGACAACACCAGAGAAAGACGTTCCTCCGGGATGCAATGATAGGTTTGCAAGTAGCTGGCGATGCCGGCGATCCGAGGGCCGTATTGAACTGGCCCCGCAACACCCTCAGGGAAGCCCCCGCGCGTGACAGCATCACACTGGCCACACCGACACAGATGTACCCGGTGCTCGGTTACCTCTGGCGGCGGCGGAGCTGGCAAATCAACCACCTGACGCACCACAGTATTCTCTGTCGTGCTGGCTGAGAGTGCCGCGCCGCAAGCGTCACAAACCTGTGGGTAGTGATGGATGATATGGTCAGGCGTCGACGACTGTCGCAACGTCTTCCCCTTATGGCCGGGCTGACCGCCGGTTTTGCGGTCGGATTTACCCCTCAAGCTTTGCGTCCGCTTCTGGGCAGGTGGCTTCTTCAAGCCGTCACTCGACGGGGGCTGGCT
>Ga0307940_1000592_pt1 | contig 23297 bp, 23 predicted proteins | sample OrgLakmetagen124_FD_201835 | JGI IMG/M metagenome (GOLD analysis project Ga0307940, IMG submission 201835) | Saline water microbial communities from Organic Lake, Antarctica - #124 | ecosystem: Environmental > Aquatic > Non-marine Saline and Alkaline > Saline | place: Antarctica: Organic Lake... | reverse complement strand
CACAATGCCTAAACAAAATCTCGTGCTAAAACATAGAGCTGACAAAAGAAAATTTTGGCGTTGAATAATTCCAGATATTTCTTGATTTTAATGAATACTACCATATGTAGTTAACTGCTGACCTCTAAAAACATAAACACTCACGACGGATTAAAATTTTCGCAACAAAGCAGATATTAGTTCCCCAAGGCCTTTGGCGGGGCAGGCGTTTCACTCCTTAAGCCTCTCAATTGTAAATCGGCAAGTCTTCGGGATAATTTCAATGTTTCGCTGAAGCTCACATTGAAATACAATTGGTACAATAGGTGCTAACACGTCAACGATGTTGTATTGCTAACTTTTCCCTAATTTTACCGCCATAATTAACGATGCAACTTTTAAAGGCCAGCGCTTGTCAAACATTGACAGTGGCCGATAACGTGCTAAAAGCGATCTGATTATGAGTAATACTATGCTATATCCTTTTAAGTTTAAACCTGTTTTTAAGAACAAAATCTGGGGCGGTCATAAAATTAAGACAATACTGAATAAAGACTTCTCTCCGCTGCCCAACTGCGGTGAGGTGTGGGTTCTTTCGGGCGTAAAAGGTAATGAAACCGTGATTGAGAACGGCTTTCTTGCCGGCAACAACCTGGCAGAGATTACTGAAGTGTACATGGATGAGATCCTGGGAGAGCCCGTATACAATAAATTCGGCGAAGAGTTCCCTATCCTGGTAAAATTTATTGACGCTGCTGACGATCTCTCCATACAGGTGCACCCTGATGACGAGCTGGCCAAAAAGCGTCATAACTCCCTGGGAAAAACCGAGATGTGGTATGTGATGGACGCCGATCCCGGCGCTAAGCTTATCACAGGATTTGAAAAAGATGAAACTAAAGAGACCTACCTCAAGCACCTCCGCAACAAATCCCTTATGAATATCCTGCACAGCGAAGAGGTGAAGCCCGGCGACGTGTTTTATCAGCCGGCAGGGCGCGTACACGCTATAGGGAAAGGGGTCCTTCTTGCCGAGATACAGCAATCGTCGGATGTTACTTACCGCATCTACGACTATGACCGCAAAGATGCCAGCGGGAACACCCGCGAACTGCATACCGACCAGGCGCTGGATGCCATCGATTTTAAGGCATATCCGGAATACAAAACACACTACGACCAGAAGCTTAACCAAACCACCGAAATAGTGCAGAGCCCCTATTTCAACACCAACCTTATGCACCTGGATTCAGCTTTCAGCAAAGACTATGAGGCGCTGGACTCCTTTGTGATACATACCTGCGTGAAAGGAAGCTATACTGTGATGTATGGCGAAGGGGAGCGCATCAGCGTGAAACAGGGCGAAGCAATACTGCTGCCGGCGGCAATGGGAAAAATCACTATGATTCCTGAAAAAAAGGTGAAAATACTAGAGTCTTTTATGAACCTGGAGCCGGAAAAAACTATTAAAACAGAGATAAACCAGAAAGATACCTTATAAATCCAATAACTATGAAAAAAGTATTTGCGATAACCATACTATTCCTTGCCTGCTACGCATCTTCGGTGCAAAGCCAGGAAAGAGTTCTGCCGTCGGTAGATATTCAAACCGTGTATGGAGAGTCATTTAGCACCTCCGAAATAGAAAATGATGGCAACCCTGTTATCCTGACCTTTTGGGCTACCTGGTGCAAGCCATGCCTCACTGAACTGAACACCATCAGTGATGTGTATTATGACTGGCAGGATGAGACCGGGGTGAAGCTGGTGGCAGTATCTATCGATAATGCCCGCTCTTCGTCGAAGGTGCTCCCCATGGTTAACGGAAAAGGATGGGATTATGAGGTGTATCTCGACCCCAATGGCAACCTTAAGCGTGCTATGGGCGTCAATATGATTCCGCATACGTTTCTGCTCAATGGCAACATGGAAGTGGTATGGCAACATACCTCCTTTTCGGAAGGAGGCGAGCTGGAGCTGATAGAAAAAGTTAGAAAAGTAGCTAACGGCGAAAGCATCCAATAACTCCATCATGGTATTAAGAAAAGCAGCACTTACAATTATCAGCATTTTGGCAATGTGGGGTGTCCAGGCTCAGTTCAACCCTTCAGAGGCGCAGGTACACGGAAATTTCCAGATAGATGCACAAACCTATCAGGAGGACAACAAGATAGGACTATCTGCGCAGGATATCGACGGTAAAAAGTCAGGGCTCAACGGGTTCGGCAACATCACCTACCGCTATGGTGACTTTACGGCCGGACTGCGCTATGAGGCTTACCTGCCACCACTAAATGGTTTCGATGCACAGTATAACGGGCATGGTATCGCTCACCGCTATGTTAAATACTCCGGTGAACTCCTGGACATTACCGTGGGAAATTTCTACGAACAGTTCGGAAACGGACTGGTATTCAGAAGTTATGAAGAATGGTCGCTGGGCTATGACAACGCAATGGATGGGGTGCACATTACGCTGAAACCGGCCACAGGCATCACCCTGAAAGGGGTTTACGGAACACAACGCCATTACTGGAATGATTATGAGAACGGAAACCGCGGTATTGTAAGGGGGGTGGATGCTGAAATCAACTTCAACTACCTCTTCAGCGCCCTCAAAACCTCCAAAACACGCATTATGTTAGGAGGAAGCTTTGTGAGCAAATATGAAAAAGATAATCCCTTTTCGGATTATAAGTTGTCGGAAAATACTGGGGCTTATGCTGCAAGGCTTAATCTGCGCCATGGTAAGTGGAGCCTTCAGTCGGAATATGCCTATAAGATTAATGATCCTAACAGCCGCAACAACTTCATATTTAAAGACGGGGAGGCGCTATGGCTTTCAGCCAATTATTCGCAACGTGGCCTGGGGGTTATCGTCGCGGCAAAGCGAATAGATAATTTCAGCTTCTCTTCTATGCGCAGCCCTTCAGCAGGAAGCGCTCCCGATATTAATTTCCTGCCGCCACTGGCCTACCAGCACGCTTACACCCTGCCGGCCATGTATCCTTACAACACCCAGCCCAACGGCGAGATGGGTGTTTCAGGGGAAGTGTTTTACACCATCCCCCGAAAAACTGCCTTAGGCGTAAAATACGGCACTAAGTTATCTATGAATTATGCTTTAATCCATGGCCTTGATAAAGAGCCGGTTCCCGGGCAGGATCAGGTTAATGTATCAGGAACAGATGGGTATCAAAGCGACTTCTTCAAGGTTGGAGATGTTAAATACTATCGCGACCTCTCTTTCAGAATAAGTAAGAAAGTGAACACTGACATCAAATTCACCACGGGGTACACTTCGCTCGACTACAATATGGAAGTAATTGAAGAAGAGATCGAGCAAGGAGATAAGATATATAAAACACATACCGCATTTCTCGATCTCACCTACAAACTGGAGCGCAAAAAAGCGCTCCGGATGGAGCTGCAGTATATGTCTACGCAGCAGGACTCCGGCAACTGGGCGCTGGCAATGGTGGAGTACAGCGTAGCTCCCAACTGGTTCTTCACAGTGCAGGATCAGTACAATTTTAATAACCCCGAGAGCAGCAACACCTATCACTACTATACTTTTGGGGTGGCTTACGCCCATGAGGCCACACGCATCGCTGCCTCTTACGGGCGCCAGCGCGAAGGGATCATCTGCGTGGGAGGTGTTTGCCGCCAGGTGCCGGCATCCAGCGGCATAAGCCTGACGATAACTAGTAGTTTTTAATTTTAAAAGGATATACCGATGAACCATAAATACATCATTATCATACTTACTCTTTTCATCCTGATTTTTATCGGCTGTGATGAAATAGAAAAGCCTTACTTACGCGAGAGCAACGGCGGTAATGGTGGCGATCCACCCGAAACAGGCCTCCGGAAAGTGCTCATTGAAGAGTTTACCGGCCACAAGTGCGTCAACTGCCCCCAGGCACATCAAATCATCGATGAGCTCAAGGAAGAGTTTGACGAGGAGCTGGTCGCTATCGCCGTCCATGCCGGCTCTTTTGCAGAACCCGACACCGATCCTGAAAGCCTCTACACCAACGATTATCGCACTGCGACAGGCCAGGAGCTAAACAGCACTTTCCAGGTGCAAGGCTATCCCACGGCGATGATAAACCGGAAAGAAAACGCCTTCCTTTATTACAGGTCTTCCTGGAAAGCGGAGGTCAGACAAATAATGGGTGAGCAAGCTACAGTAGGTATCGAGATCCAACCGGAATACACCGAAGGAAGCTCCACATTAGGGGCAGACATCAAGGTAATGTTTACCGAAACACCGGAAAATCAGGTCAACCTGTGCGTGTATATCACCGAAAGCGGGGTGATCTCCGCACAGCTCAACAGAAATGAGGAAGTGGGCCCTACGCCGGATATCGTTGATTATGAGCATAATCATGTGTTAAGGGGATCGCTTAACGGCACCTGGGGCGACCCTGTGACAGAGGGCGCCGTAGTTAGCGGAATGGTTTACTCCCACACACTCGGGGGCTTCGCCCTGAGCGACGAGTGGGTACCACAGAATATGGCTGTAGTAGCCTTTGTCTATGACCAGGCCACTCAGGAAGTCCTGCAGGTAGAGAAAACAAAAATTAAATGACGGGCGTTGCCAGGATGTAGTTTCTTCGGATTGGATCTGTTAACAGGAATTTTTGTACTTTCGAACATCATATGGATATATTACTACTGTATCTTTTTATCGCGTTAGGGGTCTCCTTTTTGTGTTCTATGCTGGAGGCTGTCATCCTTAGTATCACTCCCAGCTATGTGAATATGCTTGCCGATAAGCAAACACGCTACGGAAAGCTCCTAAAACGCTTTAAAGACAACATCGACAAGCCCCTCTCGGCTATCCTTACCCTTAACACTTTTGCCCATACCATAGGGGCTGCCGGGGTGGGCGCGCAGTCCCAGATAATTTGGGGAAAAGAGGTGCTCTCTATTGCTTCGGCTATTCTTACCATACTTATCCTGGTTTTTTCAGAAATAATTCCCAAAACAATCGGTGCCATCCATGCGAAATCGCTGGCGCCATTCACCGCCTACACGCTGCTCATCCTCATCTATTCGCCACTCTATCCCTTTATCGTAATCAGCCAGTGGATCACCAAACGGATAAAGGGTAACCACCAGGAGGACCTCGTAAGCCGCGAGGAGTTGACGGCTATGGCACGCCTGGGCTCGCTGAAAGGGGTTTTCAGGAAAAACGAGACCATGATGATAGAAAACCTGATGAAGTTCGATCATATCAAAATCAGGGATATCATGACGCCAAGGGTGGTGGTGCAGGCCGAGGATGCCAACAGCAAAGTGGCGGATATGGCCGCAAAAGTATCGGATATGCCTTTCTCCCGCATCCCCGTGTATGAAGGGAACCGCGAAAACATTACAGGCTACATCCTGAAAAACGATCTGATGCAAAAGCTGCTCAGCAAAGAGCAACACAAGCAGCTAAAATCGATTAAACGCCCTATCCTGATAGTGGCAGAGTCTCTCTCCATCTCTTCCCTCTACGAAAAAATGGTCAAGCAAAAAGAGATTATAGCGCTGGTGGTTGACGAATATGGCGGAATGGCGGGGATAACAACCATGGAGGACCTGATAGAAACAATCTTAGGACTGGAAATCGTGGATGAATCCGATAATATTGAAGACCTGCAAAAGCAGGCCAGGGATAACTGGATAAAGAGAGCCAGACGCTACGGTATCCTGAAAGACGACAACAACAAAGATAAAAAAGGTGAGGATAGTTAGTTCCATGTATAAACTGAGCATGTTTGCTTCAGCATCTCCATTTTATATGGAATTACTTAGCTGCTGAGATTAACTTTTAACAGGATTTCGGAGAAGAAATTCCTTCTTTATGGTATGCTTTTCTACTGACTACGCCGGATAGTATTTTTACCGGCCTGAATGAACTATTGTTAACAGAGGTGTATTGCAAAAACTATTAATGTATGGCCACCATTTGGGGAATAATTTGTACATTCGAAGCGTTTCAAGAGTAATGTTCACAAAAAATTATAGTTATGTTCGAAGAAAAAACGTATCGCAATAGAAGAAAAAAACTAAAACAGAAAATGAAATCCGGGATTGTATTAATCCTGGGGAATGTTGATGCCGCCATGAACTATCCCTCCAATGGATATCATTTCCGTCAGGACAGCAATTTCCTCTACTTTTTTGGACTGGACATCCAGGGATTTGCCGGAATAATTGACATCGACAATAACAAAGACATTGTTTTCGGCGATGACGTGGAGATTGATGACGTTATCTGGATGGGTGACCAGCCCACGGTGAAGGAGCTTTCCGGCCAGGTAGGCGCCGACGGATCCGCCCCCTACAAGGAGCTGGCTACTTACCTGCAGCAAGCCGGAAGCCAGGGCCGTAAAATCCATATATATCCCACCTATCGCGGCGAGCAGGTGCTGGAGCTGAGCAGCCTGCTGGATATTTCCTGTAAAGAGGTCGCCCGATACGTCTCGGAACCCTTGATAAAAGCCACCGTAGCCCTGCGATCAATCAAAGAAGCTGAAGAAGTGCAGGAGATTGAAAAGGCCGTGGATATCGCCTGGGAGATGCACACCACCGCCATGAAGATGGCGCATCCCGGCACCATGGAGCGCGAAATAGCGGGCACTATCGAAGGGATCTCGCTGGCAAAAGGAGGGCCGGTCTCTTTTCCTGTCATCCTTACCATCAACGGACAAATCCTGCACAACCACTACCATGGCAATCTGCTTACAGAAGGCCACATGATGGTAACAGATGCCGGCGCGGAGGTGCCCACACACTATGCCAGCGACATCACACGCAGCGTGCCGGTAGGGGGTAAATTCACCCCCCGCCAGAAAGAGATTTATGAGCTGGTGCTCAAAGCCAACATGAAAGCTATAGAGCATACCAAACCCGGCATCACCAACAAAGAGCTGCACCTGATGGCCGCCAAAACTATCGCCTCCGGGCTCAAAGACCTGGGCGTGATGAAGGGCGATATCGACGAAGCTGTCAGCCAGGGTGCCCATGCCATGTTTATGCCCCACGGACTGGGTCATATGATGGGACTGGATGTGCACGATATGGAAGGACTGGGCGAAGATTATGTGGGCTATGGCGATGAGATGAAACGCAGCTCGCAGTTCGGACTATCAGGGCTAAGACTGGCAAGGACACTACAGGAAGGCTTTGTTTTTACCATAGAACCCGGGTGTTACTTCATCCCCAAGCTGATAGACCGCTGGAAAGCCGACGGGAAGTTTAAGGAGTTCCTCAACTACGACGTGCTGGAAAGCTACAAAGACTTTGGAGGGATACGCATAGAAGATGACGTGCTGGTTACCTCCGATGGGTATAAGGTTTTGGGTAAGCCCATCCCCAAAACGGTAGCAGAGGTAGAACAAACCATGGCTAACCGTTAGAGCGGAATTAATAAACTGTTAAACCCTGCTTGCCTGTTGCAGTGCAAGCAGGTTTTTTATTAGTTTTAACCCTCAAAAATATAGCGACTTATGAAATTAAACTATCAAAATAAAAAGGTATCCTATTTTGAACAGGGTAAAGGGAATACTATCGTGCTTTTGCATGGTTTTTTAGAGAACAAAACAATGTGGAACGCCTTTGCTGAGGAGCTCACCAGCGCTTTTCATGTGGTTACCATCGACTTGCCGGGTCATGGCGAGAGCGATAATATTGGGGCAGTGCATGGCATGGGGCTGATGTCTGATATTATCAACACGGTGCTGAATGCTTTAGAGGTAAAAGAGGCTATCGTTGCCGGCCACTCGATGGGGGGTTATGCCGCGCTGGCTTATGCCAGTGTGTTCTCCCACCAAACGCGGGGGCTCGTCCTTTTCCATTCTCATGCTTCTGAAGACACCCCGGAAGCTAAAAGAAACCGCGACCGCACGGCCGAACTGGTGCAGGAGAGCCGTCAGCAATTTATCAGCAGGTTCATCCCCGATTTATTTGCCGAAGAAAACCGCGAACGGTTGTCGGAAGAGATAGAAAAGCTCAAAGAGCAGGCCCAAAGCCTCTCTAAAGAGGCGATTATCAGCGCCCTGAAAGGAATGCGCAACCGGAAGGAAATGCACACTTTCCTTAAAAACACTACCCTCCCCGTGCTCTTTATTGCCGGAAAACAGGATGTGAGGATCCCTGTGCAGGACCTTTTGCAGCAGGTAGCTCTCCCGGCACACAGCGAGTTGTTGCTGCTTGAGCACTCGGCACATATGGGATGGATAGAGCAGCAGGAAATAACACTGCCGGCGCTGAAGCATTTTGCAAAAAGGATTTATAATCTAAAATAAAAGATAGCGATGAGCCGTAAAGTTATCCTGGTAACAGGCAGTACTGATGGAATAGGTAAAGAGACTGCCCGCCGGCTGGCGGAGCAGGATCATATAGTGTGGGTGCATGGCCGCAACCGTCAGCGCGCAGAGCAGTGCGCCGAAGAGCTCACCGCCAATACAGGAAATTCGGATATCAGAGCAGTGCATGGCGACTTCTCCTCGCTGAAGGCGGTGAAAAAGATGAGTATGGATATGATGCGGCAGACGGAGTGGCTGGATGTGCTTATCAACAATGCAGGTATGATGACCTCCTTCCGGGAGTATACCATCGACAGGTACGAGAAGACCTTCCAGGTCAACTACCTGTCGCCATTTTTGCTTACAAACGCCCTGCTGCACCTGCTCAGGGCATCGCAGCAAGGGCGCATAATCCATGTAGCCTCTATGATCCATGCTAAGAATATCGATTTTGATAACCTGACTTTCAACAATTCGCTCGATGGTCAGGAGGCTTACAGCGCCACCAAGCTCTACAATATTGTTTTCTCCAACAAACTTGCCCGGCTGCTGCAGGGCAGCGCTGTCACTTCTAACAGCCTGCACCCCGGAGTTATCAATACCAAACTGCTGCGCCAGCACTATGGCAGCATAGGCCAGCCGGTAAGCCAGGGGGCTGAGACTTCTGTTTATCTGGCCACCGAACCCGGCGTTGCCAGGCATTCAGGAAAATATTTTGTTAACAGCCACCTTGCCACACCGGCTAAAGCAGCGCTGGATCGCGAGGTGCAAGACAAGCTGTGGGACAGGACATTGCCGCTGGTATCTAACTATTTAGACCAGTAATTACTCATAAAAATGCATCTCCCGCATATAGCGGTGGACGCTTTCAGGAAGAAAATACCTCACGTCTTTACCCTTATGGATGGCGTCTCTGATAAAACTTGAGGCGACCTCAAACTGCGGCGCCTTAATAAACGTTATTGCGGGATGCCCCTGGTAAGGGTTTTCATAACTCCCGGGACGGTTATATACCATCAGGCGATAGTTTTCCAGGATCTGCTCATAGTTTTTCCACTTATGGAAGGTGGGCAGCATATCCTGGCCACCAATCAGCACAAACTCCTTGTCGGGATAACGCTCGGAGAGGTAAGTGAGCGTATCTATCGTGTAGGAAGGCCGGGGCATATCAAACTCCACGCCGGAGGCAAAAAAGCGCGGATCGTCTCCGATAGCCTCCTGCACCAGCCGGTAACGATGGTGGTCTTCGAGCAAGGTATTTTTCTTCTTAAAAGGATTTTGCGGCGATATTATAAACCATATACTGCGTAAATCCGTATACTCCACAATGTAATTGGCCAGCATCATATGCCCGTTGTGAACAGGGTTGAATGACCCGAAAAAAAGTCCTGTTTTTTGGTTTTTTAGCTTCATAACAGCAGGATGTTACAGGTTGAGGTGATCTTTTACAATCTGGCTCGCTTCTTCTTTGGCCCTTTCCAGATTATCGTTGATGATGATATCATCGAACCGGTTGCCATAGGTGATCTCCTTTTCGGCTTTAGCCACCCTCTTTTTTAAGCTCGCTTCGTTTTCTGTACCTCTCTGCCGCAGTCTTTTTTCGAGGTGTTTTATGGAAGGGGGTTGGATGAATACAGCCCTGGCCCTGTGGCCATAAATCTCTTTGATATTCAGCCCCCCTATAACATCCACATCAAAAACCACTACTTTATCCGCACTCCATATCCGCTCCACCTCCGTTTTCAGGGTACCGTAAAACTGGTGCGGATATACCTCTTCCCACTCCACAAATTCGCTGGCGGCAATTTTTTGTCTGAAGTCTTTTTCTGTAAGGAAATAGTAATGCACCCCCTCCTGCTCGTTGCTGCGCTGCTGACGACTGGTAGCAGAAATAGAAAAAGACAATTGCGGAAAGCTATCCAGCAAGTGCCTTACAATGGTTGTTTTTCCTGCTCCGGAAGGCGCCGAAAAAATCAGCAGTTTCTTCATAGCTATAAAATATTAAACAGTTGCTCTTTCATTTTCTCGAGTTCATCTTTCATCATCACCACTATATGCTGTATGTTGGTGTCGTTGGCCTTAGACCCTATGGTGTTGATTTCGCGGCCTATCTCCTGCCCTATAAAATTAAGCTTCTTTCCGTAAGACTCGGGCTGGTTCAGTGTTTTCCTGAAATAATCGCAGTGATTTTTCAGGCGTACTTTCTCCTCGGTAATATCCAGTTTTTCAATATAGTAAATCATCTCCTGCTCCAGCCTGTTTTTATCATACTGGCCGTCGCTAAGCATTTCGGTGATATCTCTGGTAAGCTTCTCTTTGAGTTTATGAATGCGCTCCTGCTCATGGGCAGGGATTTTCTCCAACAGCTGCTCAATATTGCCGATATGGAGAAGGAAGTCCTGCTCCAGCTCTTTCCCCTCATCGCGCCTGTAGTCTGCCACCTGTTGCAGGCACTCGCCGATGCCATCCTCGGCGGCCTTCCACTCCTCAGGATCCATAGAGCTGTTTTCATTAACCAGCACATCGGGCAGCTTAACCAAAATAGGCAGAAAATCAGAAAACTGAGGATTGCCGGTAGCTTCGGCTAGCGGCTTCAGCTCATTAAAATACTTCATCGCCAGCTCCCTGTTGATAGTGTAATTGTTATCGGCGCTGAAATTCTCCACAAAAATGTTGCATTCTATTTTTCCGCGCTGCAGCTTCGATGTTATCATTTTTCTGATAACGAGCTCCTTCTCCTTATAATTGGCAGGGATACGTGTGAAAATATCGCCCTGTTTGCTGTTAAGTGATTTGATCTCTATGGCTATTCTTTTTCCTAATATATTGCGCTCGGCCTTGCCGTAGCCCGTCATGGAGTGTAGCATGTGATATAATTTTCAGCAAATATACGAAGGAAAAGACTATCGGCAAGCACCTCCTCTATAGCTACTGTTTCCGCGAAAGCGTTACAAGCACAGCAAAGAAAAAACTGTGATGCAAAACTGTTTTTTTCTAATTGAGGTGTAACCTTATTTACTGACTCTAATCATATACATTAGTCTGAGAGTAATACCCAAATTGAGCGATTCTCGCTCACGATAAAGAAATTGTAAGCATTTCACCTTCCCGCAATTCTGCGGGACAGGCTACCCATTCGGTGAAATACAACAATTTCTAAATCGTCCGCCTGGCGGATAAGTAAAGCGCTTTTTCACTTTCCCGGAAAATAAGTCGGGACAGGCTGTTCAAACCGCTCAACTTAGGTGATAATTGGTATAAGGGCATGAACACTGATAATAACAGCTTGCTGTTTTGATGATAATGCATTACAGACTGGTCGTTTTGCATTTTAATAGCCTGCAAGGATTAGCTTCTATATAGCGAGGGTGAACATAATCACGGCTTTTGTTGTATTAAAAGAACTGTTTATCAGTTTTCCCATAAATGTTTTACTTATGCAGACGAGAAAAACACAATCGAACAACCACTGGCTACTCATTTTTTTATGGCATCACAAGTGGTGGCTGACGGTAGCAATGGTAATTGCCGGTATTGCGTCATATGTTGCAACACTTTTTGCAACACCCTATTATGCTGCCAGTGCTGTGGTATATCCGGCCGGAGGGCAACAGGAGAGCGACCTGCACCTTAAGCAGGGCAATACTTTGCTGCTTTTGCAGTTGCTGGAGTCTTCCTTTGTGGCTGATTCTGTGATTGCTCATTTCCATTTGGCGCAACATTACCAGATAGATACCTCCACCAGGGCAGGGAAAACTGAACTATTGAAGACCTATAACAGCAATACAGATTTTGAGCGTACTTTGTATAAATCCGTGCGGATTACCGTGAAGGATCAGGATGCTGATTTTGCCGCGAAGCTCGCTAATGGTATTGTGGAAATTACTAACCATATCAATCAAAAAATATACAGACAAAACACCAGGGAGAAAAAGGATTTCTTTGAGGAGGATTATCGCAGAAAGCTCGAAGAGGTGCAACAGCTTACCGAATCGTTGACGCGTTACCATTCCGGAAAAACTGCTAAAGTCATGGACATGCTTCGCAGCGATTTACAATCGGTTTCCGAAAAAACAGAGCGGCAACGTAATGAGCTGAAAACAATACGGAAGCGCTTTCAGGTGCATGACCTGAATAGCCACCTTGACAATATTAAAAGGCAATACGACGAAGCCAGTACCGCTTATTTGGAAGCCAAAGCCCGGAAGGGTGTCTATGAAAAATATAACAGGCAGGACTCTCTCATGATGGCCGAGGTTGCTGTTGAGAGAAACAGGAACAGAAAGGAGCGCCTCAAAAAGCAACTGGATAAGCTGATGCAGGCAGAGAGTGAGTACAACTGGCTGACAAACAAAATTGCGCTGAATCGCAGGATATTTGAGGAGTTGCGGATTAAGCTTTCGCGGATGGCTGCAGCGCCTGAGCCTGAATTAAACACAACAGATCTTAGTACCAGGAAGAAAAATCTGGAACAGCAACTGACCCGACTGGGCCAGCTTAAAAGTAAATATGAGCATGCCAGATCTCAGTATAACCAACCCGTACCGGCAGCGTATATGTTTAGCAGGGCAAAGCCTGATTATGAGATCGTGTATCCGCAAAAGATACTCATAGTGGGTGGGGCTGTAGTGCTGACTTTTTTGTTGACGTTGAGTATTTTATTAATCTTTAGAGGACATGCTTACAGAGATAAAGCGTAACCGTTACGCCAATGCGTTTATGGGGGGTTCCCTGGCCGCATATATCGTGATTATTGTGTATGCTGTAATTACTGCCAGTGAGCTTTGGCAATGGGCTGCCGCTTTAATCCCGCTGGCCTTGCTGTTTCTTTTTCTCGCTTTTGAATATCCTGTAGGTTACCTGTATGGTCTTTATTTTTTTCTTCCGCTTTCGGTAAATATCGAGGAAATCGGGATGGGAACCGGGTTGAGCATCCCCGGGGAGGTGCTGATAGCACCCCTGTCCCTGCTTGTTCTGGCCAACCTGATAGCAGGGGGCTATATCGCACCTGCTGTTAGAAAACACCCTGTTACTATAGCCTTAGGCGTCAATATTCTGTGGATGATGATAACAGCTTTTACAGGCACCATGCTGGTGGTTTCCCTGAAATATGTGGTGATGAGAGTGCTGTTTCTGCTTGTCTTTTATTTATTCGTTACCCATACCTTTAATTCGCTCAGGCGGGGGGTAACGCTTTTCTCCTTTTATTTATTACCGGTAGCTGCAGTGGTGGGATGGGCCGTAATACGTCACGCCCGCTTTGGGTTTATTCAGGAGGTGAATGGGCATGCCCCGCAACCATTTTTTGCAGATCATACGGTTTACGGCGCAACGCTCGCCCTTATCATGCCGATAGTGATAGCAGCTGCTTTTATGCCACGGAGGGTGCGACGCATTCCGGCCATTTTTTATCATCTTTTGCTACCGGTAGTGCTAACAGGCATTGTGCTCTCTTATTCGCGTGCGGTTTGGATCAGTGTGGCACTTACGGCACTGGTTTTCCTGCTGCTGTGGATGAGGATTCAATTCAGGTATGTGATTTACGGTGTAATTGTGATTGCAGTGGCTTTGGTGGGCCTTCGCGGCACTATCGTGCAGCAGCTGAGCAATGTGGAGAGCCAGCGGGGTACTAACATCACAGAGCATGTCACCTCTTCCGTAAATATCAAAACCAGCGTGTCGAACCGGGAGCGTATCAACCGGTGGGAGAGTGCTTTGGATATGTTCAGCGAGCGTCCTGTGCTGGGGTTTGGGCCCGGAACTTATCAGTTCCGCTATGCACCTTACCAGGATGAACGGTTGATGACCCCGATAAGTACATGGCATGGCGATGTGGGCGGGGTACATTCTGAATATCTCAAGCCCTTGGCGGAATCCGGTGTTATTGGGTTTTTGTCGTTTTTAGCCATTGTGTTTTTTACGCTGCAAAGCGGATTTCGGGTAGTAGTGAAGGCTAAAGAGCAGCATGTGAGGATGTTTGCTGCTGCCTTGTTGCTGGGGCTGATTGCCTATTATATCCATGGTTTTGTAAATTATTTTATACATACCGATAAAATTGCAGCGCTTTTCTGGGCATTTACGGCAATGTTGGTTGTGATGGATATTCGTTATACACGTAACGAACAATGAAGAGTTTTTCATGTTGTTGAAAAAATGCGGGATGGGATGATGGAACAAATGAGAATTATGGAGCATTTCTTACCTGAACATGAAAGCAGTGTCATAAAGACATTGTTGTATTTTGATATTTTTGAGCACCCGCTCAGATATGAGGAGCTCTACTGGTTTGCAGCTCACGGTCAGAAGAAAGCTGCTTTTGATAAAACCCTGAACAGTTTGTCGGCGTCAGGATACATTTATTGCAGCAAAGGGAATTATTTCCTTTATAACAAGGTAAAGAATGTATCGGCAAGAAATAGCGAAGCACCACGCCTAAAGAAATTTTTTAAGATAGCACGCTTCATGGCCTCCCTGATAGCCACCTTTCCTTTTGTGAGAGGGGTATTTCTTTCCGGGTCGCTCTCAAAACTTCGGGCCGGCAAAGACAGCGATATCGATTTTTTTATCATAACGGCTCCCGGCAGGCTCTGGATAACACGCTCGCTGCTCATTCTTTTCAAGAAAGTGTTCCTGTTCAATTCATACAAATATTTTTGTCTGAACTACTTTATCGATACCCGATCCCTGCAGGTGCATACCAGGAACAGGTATGTGGCCACTGAACTGGTCACTCTGATACCGGTCTATAATTACGGAATATATCAACGATTTATCCGCTCCAATCAATGGATAAAAGACTTTTTTCCCAATTTCCCCATGAAAAAGCATGCCCTCATCCGTAACCCTTTCAGCCTTTTCCTGCGCAAGGTCCTGGAGGCGATGCTCGACAATAAAGTGGGAGATAAAATTGATGATTTTTTAATGGAGAAGATGCTGAAGCACCGCAAAAAGAAGTTTGGTTACATGGACAGCGAGACTTTTGACGACTCTTTCTTCACCCAAAAGAACCGCTCTAAGCATCACCCGGTCGATTACAGGAAAATCGTGATGAATAAGCTTGTTGATCGAGAGCGTAAATTTGAAGCAATATATAAGGTTAAATTGCAGTAACTACTATGAAAGAAAAATCAACGGAGCATTATTACAACCGTGTGGCGCAACACTTTGATGAGGATGCGGCACTTTTTGAGGAGCGATATGAGGAAAATGCGGTGTTACAAAAATTGCGACAGGACTTCCGGCGCCGCACCGAGCGTTATGCGTTTCACAATGCGCTGGAGATAGGCTGCGGACCCGGTATTGACATGGTGTATTTTTGCTTGCACTATCCTGATAAAGATTTTTATGCTTTCGATGTTTCCAAAAAAATGGTGGATATCGCAAACCGCAATCTGCAGCATCACGGGTTAACCAATGGGGTAGTAAGGCAAGGCAGTGTAGAAGATATTCCACAACTTTTTCCCGGAAAGAAGTTCGACCTGTTTTTCGTATATTTTGGAGGCCTCAATACCGTTTATGACCTGAAGGGTGCTGTAAAAATGCTGCACCAGGTGGCGGCGCCCCGGGCCACTTTTGTGCTTACTAATGTTAACCGTTATTACCTGATGGATAGTGTTTTCAAGGTGCTGAAAGGCAAGTTCAGCGAGTCGGTAGCCCGCTTCCGTAACCGCTGGAAAGGCTACTCCCCCGGAAGGGATTTACCGAGCAACGTATACAGCTATCGCACCGTAAAAAAAACATTTTCCCCCGAATTCGACATCATAGACAAAAGAGGCTACTCCTTGTTTTTTCCACCATGGTATGGCGCCCGCCACCTGAACAAAATCAAAGGTGTGGGGCCTGCCCTCTGGAAACTGGATGCCTTGCTGCAAAAAACACCTCTCTGGAATATCGGGGAATACACACTTTACATAATGAAGGCGAAGTAAGATTAGGACTGTTTTATAATTATCAAGTGTTTACCTGCTTAATCGTTCATGTATTTAAGTGACATAATAAGCGATAACTGTCTTTCTGGTACTGAAATTTTTCAGGGTTCTCATTGCGTTAATCAGCCAGATAGAAGGGCTAAAGATGCTTTGTTTTTATAGTTGAACACTAATTATTCGCTTTGCTGCACCACTTCTTTCAGTCCCTCTTTCAAGTCAGGATAGCGTGGCGTATAGCTTTGGAAGGCTGCAGGATACTTTGTTGTAAGGTTCAGCGAGAAGGTAAACGCTTCAACAAGTGCTTTCTCATAACGCAGATGTAACCACCACACAGGTTTTTTCCTTACCGGGGCGTCGGTGATGCGGCTTAGTAATTCCGAAAATTCTTTCTGGGCAATGGCCGGCTGGGTGCTGAGGTTGTAGATATTTCCAGGCTTACCTTCCTGCGAAAGATGCAGCAGCATACCGGCCACATCCTGTACATGAATGAAAGCCATCAGGTTAGTGCCTTTGCCGTACTGAGGGACATGGTTTTTGGATTTGGCAGGCTGCAGGAAAAAGGCTTTTAGCCATGAACCGGGACCGTAAACCCAGGAGGGGCGTGCGATAATTACCGGGATTTCTTTGCTTTCCAAAGCCTGCAGGATGGGTTTTTCAGCAATAAAATATTCCCGCTGAAAGCTGATAGGATTGGGTGCAGTGTGCTCGTCAACAAGTGTTGTGCCGTGGGAGCCGTAAACCAGCGTCCCGGAAACAAATACCAGCAGGGGAGGAGCGTCAAGGGTTTTTAAATATGCTACCAGTTGCTGGTTAGCATGGCGGTTTTTCTGCGCTGCCCTCAGCCGGCTTTTGCGGTCTTTGCCAGCAAAGCGCGCCGCATGAAAAATAACGTCTGTGGCAGCCGGGAGGGTTGACCAGTCATAATCCGTAAGGCTGCAAGGAACGGAGGTAAGCAGTGGTGAGGCTGCAGCCGGCGGGGTGCGGTGAACAAGGGTGGTAACAGCAATTCTGTTTCTGAGCAGGTTGTTCACTAAATACTGCCCGATATATCCGCTGCCTCCCAGTACGAAAGCATTTTTTATTGTTTTCATTCCTTTTCTATTTTTCGATAACGTGCCGGTTTGATGCATATATTCTGTTTATACTCCTTGTGTGCCTGATAATTATCTCAGGCATTGCCTGGCTATCAGTTTTTATTTCCATGATGACAGATCACGATGGATGAGAGATTCCAGTGTAGTAATATCTTCCGTAAAATATTTGTTGTAATGCTTTTTTTGCTGCTGCGACAGGGAGGGCTTTGCAAGCGCTGCTCTCTTCAGCAACTCTGTAAAGCGCTGCCTGGTGTTTTGCGGCAGTAATGTGCCTGAGAGTTTTTTCATGGTTTTGCTTCGAATAACACCATAGAGCATCTGATAAAAGCGGTTTTTGGGGAGGCCTCCCTGGTTAAATACCGCACCGGTGGGGTTGGTTGCGCCGCGGCTGTCTATCCCCAGAAATGCTGCGATAGTGTGATAAAAGAAGGCCGGATCTTTTTGCAGGTCATCAAACAGCAACACTTTCACCTGCTCGAAGTGTTGCATGTATTGCCTCACCGCATAAGTATAGTAACCGGCACCCAGGTAATCGTAGGCCGGCACCCACCCTTTTTCCCGGCGCCGGGGCCAGGCGGCCACAGCTTCATCAAAAGGGAGCGTTTCATGGCTGTGGCGGTTGAAAAGGTACTGCGAGTACATGCGTTCCACAGGCTGTCTTAACAAAATAATAATCCTGACTTTCTCTTTTAGTGGATGAATAGTGAGGATGTTCCTGATAACACGATCCACCCAGTAGATATAAAGATAGCTGACCGATTTTTCGCCCGGGATTTTGTTGCCGGCGTGTTTATAAAAGGAAAGATAATGCTGATATGTTTTGATAAGGGTGTTGTTAAGCACGCTGAAGCGATAATCGTTATCTGCAAAAGCAAAATAATTCATTTCATGCGGCGGCATAAATATGGCAGGGTGTTTATCCAGATATCCTGACAGCGAACTAGTGCCGCTTTTGGCTGCTCCCGCAATAATAAATCGCGGAAAATTCTCCGAGCCCTGAGCTTTTTCCATAGCGTGCGTTTATCAATGAAAGACAATCCGGATGGGAAGTTTGTTTATTTCTCAGTAACTGAAGTTTCGCATTTCTTTTAAAATATTGAATATTAACCTTTTATTAAAAGATAGTTTTTATAAATAGTTCTATATCAAATTCTAATATTTTCCAATTTTGCTATACCACTATCTTAGTGAAACTTTGTGCCCTCGTGTCTTTGTGGCTTTCCGGAAGGTTTGCCACTAAGACTCAAAGTAACACAAAGTTATACTATTATTTGATCTTAACTTATTGAAATTCATTATTTCACTATTCCGATTTTTGAGTGCGAAACTTTAGTCAGTAATCTCCATCCGTAGTATTAGGAAGGAAACAATAATGAAAGCGCAACAAGGGCGTTTTAAAAAGTGTGCAGCGGCACTGGCAGCCCGCCTTGTTAGTACTGCAACACCAGTGCCCCGGAAGTTATTCCGTAACAGGAACAAGCACTGCAAGTATAGGTTGCAACAAGGCTTAAAGTGTTAGTTTTCGCGCATCACATATTCGTCATACTCCAGTTCAAAGCGTAGCTTGTGTTTCGACTCCTCCTGGGCCAGCGACAGGAACAGGTTTTTCATCGATTCGTTGGGGGCTCTGTTCGCCAGGTCGTTGTATAGCTTAAAAGCCGCCTTCTCCTTTTTCATAGCTACCATCAGCGCCTCATCATATTTCATATTAGGATGAGGCTGCACGTCAACGGTGTAGTCCGCGATTTTCAGGTCAGCCACTTTTCCTGTGGGGACAGTATAAGTGCCGTTTTCTTTGATGCTCATGATGCGCGACTTATGGCCCATCTCCTCCTTGGCGAACTGCTTGAAGATATCCGCCATCTCTTTATTGGAGGCTTGCTCCGCAAGCGCGGTGTAAAAATCCACAGCTTCTTGTTCCGATTGCATGGCAAAATCGAGAATCTCATTGATACTTTTAAACGTGCTCATCGCTAACAGATTAATTGGTTCATTTACAAAGATAAAAGATTGTAGCTGCGATATCCGTTGTTATATTAATTTAAAATCATTCTATGAAGTGTGCTGTAGCCAAAGTAGCTTAGCTCCGGCAATATCAGCGATCTTTTACTGGAATTGCTGTCTCCTGAATTTTTCCTTGTCGGGATTGCCAGGCTTTTCGTGTGCGGACTAAAAGCTCATTTCAATTGGATAATCGGTATAATGTGTTAAATAAAAATCCCTCCCGGCCAATAGCTTTCAGCCGGGAGGGATGCGATTGTGTTAGGGTGTGGTTTGCGGGCGGTGGATTACAGCGCAATTTTCAGCCCGCTCATCACATGAGTGCCGGCCTGCGGGAAATATCCGCTCATTTTATAGTATTCGTTATTGTAGTGGTAGCGGTATACCCATGCATTCGTCTCATACTTTTCGTCGAAGATGTTGTTGACCTGAAGCGTCAGCTCCAGTTTTTTTACCCATCCTGTTTTTACCGTATAGCTTATCAGCACATCGCTGACCAGGTAGGGGTCCAGCTTTCTTTTTTCGCTGGAAGTGTTGTCGACGTATTGTTTTCCTACGTATTTCGAGAGCAGGTCTATCTCCAGGTTCTCTCGCGGCTGCCAGTTGATCTGGCTTCCGCCGATAATCCGGGGAGAGAAAGAGATATCCGTGGTGCCGAGGTAGTTTTCTTTTTGTTCGCCCCAGTTGTCCCAGTCATCCACGTAAGTGGTAAAGTCCTTGATTTTATTACGGCTCAGGGTGAGGTTGGCATCCCACGTAAGTGAGGGCAGGATGCGCACACCTGTCATGATTTCAATTCCGGCGCGGTAGCTGTCTTCCACGTTGGTCATCACAGGGTCGCCTACATTGTTGATTTCACCGGTTAGCACCAGCTGATCGGTATAGTCCATCAAGTAGACATTGGCGCCTATTTTACCCTTGGTAGTCTGGTAGGTATATCCCAGCTCATAATCGGTCAGGAGCTCACTTTCGGGCACTTCGCCGGGGTCGGCGTCGCGGAAATTACCCCGGCTGGGCTCCCTGTTCGATACGGCCACGCTGGCGTAGGCCTTGTGGTTTTTATTGAAAGTGGCATGGATGCCTGCCTTGGGATTGAAAAACGCAAAGGCATGACTTTGCGTCAGGTCGCGCAAATCATCGTGCGTCCCTGCAATGTTGTAGTTAATATTGCGGTATTGTATATCGCCGTAAGCGCTGAAAACATCCGTCAGCTGGTAGTTTGCTTTAGCGTACATATTAAAGTCTTCCTTGGTGCCGGTGTTGAGGTACCACTGGTAGTCCTTGCTGAAGTGGCTGGCATACTGCGCCCAGATAATATTTCCGAAGTGGTCGCCGTTATATTTATTCCAGGCGCCGCCTAAGGTCAACTCCAGTTTGTCATGGTCATAGGTAAGTGAATAGGTGGTGCCGTAAAAGTCATTGTTCAGCCACTTCCGGCGCACCAGGTCGGTAGTGCTTACCGTTTCACCTTCCAGCGAAAAAGGACTCAGTCCGTAATCCTCAAAATCCTCTTCTTTTTTCTTCTGCTCGAAATAGCCTTCTCCGTGGGTGTAATGCAGGGCCGCATTCAGCAGCCATTCCTGCGAAAAGGCATGCGAAAAGGTTAGCTGGTAGTGATCCTGCTGATAGTTATCCACTTCGTTATCATAGGTGTAATAGTTGTAGGTGCGGCTGTTGGAGTTAATCATGTGCTGTGTCTCCCCGGGAGTATACAGGCCATGCTCTTCATATCGCTGCATTCCTTCCAGGTCGTCGTTGAGCCTTACCAGTGGCACCCCGTTCCATGCCTGGTAGGTGCGCTCTTTGCCTGAAAAGACATTGGCTTTGACGATGGTCTTTTCGCCGAAATAGCCTCCCGAGACAAAGAAGGAGCGCAGGTTGGATTCGGCCCTGTCAATAAATCCATCGCTGCTGATTTTAGACAGGCGCGTATCTACGGCCCATTTACCGTTGATTAGTCCTGTGCCGGCCTTTACGGTATTTTTGTAGGTGTTGAAAGAGCCGGCGCCGCTGTTTATTTCGGCATAAGGGTTTATTTTGGAGTTCTGGGTTTGTATGTTGACCGAGGCTCCGAAGGCTGCCGCTCCGTTAGTGGAAGTGCCTACGCCGCGCTGTATCTGCATGTTGTCTACCGACGAGGCAAAATCGGGCAGGTTTACCCAGAATACGCCCTGCGACTCAGGGTCATTGTAGGGTATGCCGTTAATGGTGACGTTGATGCGCGTCTGGTCGGTGCCGCGGATACGCAGTCCGGAGTACCCCACGCCGGCGCCCGCATCGGAGGTGGCTACTGCCGAAGGAGTGAGCGACATCACATAGGGCAGGTCCTGACCCATATTCACCTCCTCAATTTCTTGCCTGCTCATATTCTGATAGGTGGTAGGTGCATTTTCGCCGGCACGGGTACCCCGGATAATTACCTCCTCTTCCATTACAGCACGCGGCGATAAGCGGAAGGTGATGGTGGTGTCGCTTCGGATAAAGGCAGATTGCTGCAGCGGCTTATAACCCACATAGGTGACCGTGAAGCGGAAACGGTTTTGCCCCAGCGATTTAATCTGAAACTGTCCTTTGTTGTCGGAAACTACCGCACGATAGCTCTTTTCCATGCGGATATGGGCTCCCGGTAAGGGTTCGCCCGTTTCGTGGTCTAACACCACGCCATTTACGGTGTGCTGGCTGATAACAGACAGCGGCATCAGTAAAAGAATAATAAAACGAATTGCTAACTTCATAATTCTAAGTTTTTTCAGTTTAACTTAGAATGGGAAATAGAGGAAAAAACCATTCGGATTTATTTGCTTTAAGCCCTGTTTTGTCCCTACACCGGTACTAACCGGATCAGGTTCGTTGGGTATGATCTCAGCCCGTCAATTAATCGGGCACCCCTATTTTTTGTAAGATCACTGCAAAATTAGTATTTTTCATACCACCTGCCAAGCCGCTCTGTTTTTATTTTCTATTTTTACAAAAAACCACTGCTATGAAAATTGCTGTTATCAACGGACCGAATCTTAACCTGACTGGCCGGCGGGAGAAAGGACATTATGGTGAGCAATCGCTGGATGCGTATTTTGCAGCACTGAAAGAAAAATATCCACAAGTGGCGTTTGATTTTTATCAGAGTAATGTGGAGGGCGAGCTGATAAATAAGTTGCATGAAGCAGGCTTTTCTGCTGATGGCATTATCCTGAACGCCGGTGGCTACACGCACACTTCCGTGGCGATTGGCGATGCCGTTAAAGCTATCGAATCGCCGGTGGTGGAGGTGCACATCAGCAATGTGTTTAACCGCGAGCCCTTCAGGCACGAATCCTATATTTCGGCGGGCGCTGCCGGAACCATCACCGGCCTGGGCATGGATGTTTATGAGCTGGCGTTGAAATATTTTACAGAGGTTGCGGAGGGGTAGGAGCGCTGTTCCGAATGATTATTCAGAAATACAGATTGTTGAGGGGGGATTTTTTTGAACCCCATGGGATTTTTATTAAATTTACAAAACATTAACCGGCAGGCTAATGAAATCATCTAATGACCGGCAAGAAGCAAGCAGGTTTTCAGCAGTAAACCAAAGCGGGTTAAATAATACACTGGCCGCGAAGAGACGTGATAAAACCAACAAAAGGTGTATATATCCACCGAATGGTGATGGATATAAACGATAAAGGTGAATATATAAACAAGTTATAGCCAAGCAAAAAAGACAGATGAGAATACAATTAACAGAATTATTAATATTTAAGAGAAATACTATGAAAAAAATCACATTAGGATTTATGGTAATTGCAACATTAATTATAACCTAAATTGAGCGATTCATGAGCTCGGTGTCCCATTTTTACTCGGCTGGTTAAATTAGTATTCATATTATAGAGGTCACCATTTAAATTCATATCTTTACACCCTAAAAACAAGAGAAAACATGGAAATATTCAGAGGTCAAAACCTTATAGAGTTTACTGAACGCTTCAAAACGGATGAAGATTGTTTGA
>Ga0307940_1000585_pt1 | contig 23418 bp, 21 predicted proteins | sample OrgLakmetagen124_FD_201835 | JGI IMG/M metagenome (GOLD analysis project Ga0307940, IMG submission 201835) | Saline water microbial communities from Organic Lake, Antarctica - #124 | ecosystem: Environmental > Aquatic > Non-marine Saline and Alkaline > Saline | place: Antarctica: Organic Lake... | reverse complement strand
ATCGTACATAGCAATCGTGACATAATACATGAATAAAAAAAATTAGAAATAAGCCGTCCAAGTGGGCGTTTCAAATTTGAATTGACGAACTGTATCATGAAAGACTGAAACGTGCGTGCCCTGTGAAATATATAATTGAATAGATTGAGATCACCAATCACAAAATGTCCAGTTTTAATAAGACTAAAAAAAAAAGAATCTTTTTACAATGCCTCGTTGAAGCGACCGGCTCTAAAATCTTTTAAAGAATTGTAGGGTTGTCCAATTCGCATATTGCACGATAGCTTGATCCCCTGATCACGAAAGTACACGGTTAAAAACCATATAAACTCGTCGCAAAAATTTGAGTTGGGTCGCAAGATCTCCCGTATGGAAGGCCAGTACACCATGGATATGCAAATGCAGCTTCGTAAGGAGGCGATGCTGTTGGTCGCCTCGAAGCACGCGTTCGAGGCCATCAAATTCGATGATCCGGATACTGCGACGAGCGCTTTGTACGCGGTTAATCTCGTGATGTTGATGCTATCCTCCCGACTCACCGTGTTGGTGTCTAAAAAAGACGGTTGTGACCGACAAAACAGCGTGTCTATCGGCTACAACAAGGCCGTGGACTTGGCCTCTTCCCTGGGCATTTCCGTGAACGTAGTGCACAGAGTCATCTGTCGTGGCCCTGAAGTCGACAGGGGCATATTATTCGTAAAACAAAATCCTTATGCACCGTCGTCTTCTACAGAATGTCCCGGCCCTCTGATGTGCGCCACCGTTATCCTGGACTGGAAACACTTGATAGGGATCGGTGTACGGATGGGGTCCAACGGGATACGAGAAGGGAGGGAATTTCTGGACACGCTTGAACATTCCTCGAATATTTGTTCAGATCCGTCAAAAAGTCACGATACATTCCTCACTCGACAAAACAAGGCCATCGTTAGATACATCGTTCAAAAACATGAGTTCATTTCAGTTGCAGACGAAAAGGCGAGGAGAGACGCCTGGCTCTTGACGCTTCTGATAGAACTCTTGCACTAGTCGTGTTTTCTGGCCTTCGCGTACGCAAGAACGTCGTCTAACGCATCCTGTAAGTGCCCGGAAACTATGCCGTAATATATTTGAATGTTTCGTGTAATCACCGGGTCGCGTTCCACGTGTTCGACGTGTTGTTCGAATAGACGTCGGAGAACGTTAATGTCAGGTCGACCGTGCTGCTGCTGGTGGCGAGGCACGAAACGCTGCGGATCCCTTTGTGGATTCGCTTCGATCTCGATCTCGATCTCGTTTCCGTGTTCCGTCTGCGTCTGAGGATGTTGTTGCGGGTGTTGTACTGTACCGGCATCCGCAGGCTTTTTTTTTAACTTTTCCGTCACGGAGGAGAACTTCTTGTTGACGAGTAGGTCATCAAACATCACGCGTCGTTTACTTGACGATACCATATTGTGAATGCTCGATTACCCGCACCACATCATGTGGAGGGAGGAATATAATAAGTGAGCTCCTTCCTAGGACAGGTCCACAAATAAAAATTGGCACACACCTACACACAGGGTGGATACGCACACGACAGTCAGGAAAGTAAAATCAATAGAAGCATTCAATAAAGTCGACGACCGTCATACTTCACTTCCTCGATGAGTTTAGACGACAAGGTCGACAGAAGAAATCTTGATGCGAATCACTTAACACACCAAATGGCGCGCAAGGGTATGTTCTTTAGGGTCGTCAAGGAAGCGGCCGAAGAGACGAGTTCTGACCCTTTTGTTATAAATCGATCATACGTGTCAGACAATATGATGGATTCGTATTTGTTCGACGTGATGTGCATCAGAGACGAGACCATCCTCAGATTTGTCATCATGCACCTGTTTTTGGACCTGAGGAGCCGCGCGGCAGAGGGTGACGTCATCGCCTCTGATTCAGCCACCCCCCTGGATAAGAGGTTGAACAGGTGGACGACAGATGTCGTTAAGTCTTCACAGAAAGGAGCTCCGATTGAACTGGTTCAGGTCGAGGCGTCGAATTGGTCGCGCGTCAGGGCGTCTTCAGCGGATAAATACCTCATAACGCGGATGAGGGCGGTGTGTAAGAGACTCGCCGTGCGATCTCTCGTGACAAATTCCTTCAAACTCGTTGGAAGTATCATGAAAATGTACCTGCATCCAGACGTCGCAGTGGACGACATCAGCCGGGCCGCTTGTCGAATCCACGCGAAGAAGGCTTTCTCGGTGAGCGTCGGTGACAACACGGACGATAAAATGAACAAATGGTATGACCAAGGGACTCTTGACGACACATTTTCAAGCTTTTCCGTGGAGCTCAATCGTGTGCTCAACAAGACGGGGTACCGAATGAAAGATCTGGACGACATTTCTCCGCGTGTATTCACGGATGTCTTGTGCGATGCCTTTGGTGCGTATTCCGACTCTCCAGAATCCAACGCTGCGTTTCATTTTCGATCGGCCCTATTTCGGCACACCTCATTAGGGCTAGTGTACGGAGAGGCTTCGACCGTAACTCCGCGTTTATCCCCGGCGTCGAGTTCAGAGGAAGATGACTACGAGGACGATGAACAAATCTCGTACTGTTCCATCCCGCTGAAGAGCGATACGCTATCCTCCGCCTGTCAGGAGTTTGAGGCGCGATGGGGGCGTGACGTCGCTGTTATGGATCAAACGTTGAACGACCGCGTGAGGGACGCGATCGTCATGCCTCTGCGTCGCAGTTTTAGTAGCAATAATATAGTCGTCGTCCAAAAACCTCTCGAAATCAGGGGCGGCATCAAGCGACTCGACGACAATAAATACATCGTCCGTCGAATCTCTGACACGCACGTGCCCCTGTTGAAAGACGCGTTTGGTCCTGACGATTCAGAGTACACTGAGTGGGTGAGGTCAATCAGCATACGACAACCACCAGCAGCCGCAAACAAAAAGTGGAGCGATGACGTGACGGCAGAGACCGTTCGACTGTTGTGGCGGACCGGTATTTCACTCTTCTGTGATATTGTTTCGTCAAGAGCTTCTTCCCTGGCGGAGGAGGAAAACGGCGTCGAAGAGTGTCTTGCTGCCTGGGCAAACAGAGAGTTGTACAGGTTGGTGCATGATGACGACACGGATGAAATTGAGTGCGTCTTCTGATAGTGCATTCGTTTTAAACACACGTCTTTTTTTCCAGAATTTATTCTACTTCTTTCGTCATCATCTGATCCTGGTCTGGCCGGAGTTTCGGCGAGCATGTCATCATCCATCATACGCGCGCTCCAGTCAGTACACAATTTATGTGTGCGTTCATTAAACTCGTCCTTACTCTTTCCAGTGTTCCAGAATATCAGTGTCAATTAACCAATGATCAAATCAACCGACTTGTCACAACTCCCTACGTTTCCTCCGCCCTCTATGGCACCGCCACCCTCCGTCGCCGCCCCCCCTCCCTCTCTCGCTCCACAACAACCCTCGTTTCTGAACGAGCCCCACCGGGACATGGTGATCCAAAAACAGATGGCCGCCAACCACTTTTCCTTGCCTCAGAGCAGCACCCTGATCCAAGACGATGACGATGACCCCAGTGTCAACGAAGTAGCCCGTGCGTATAATACGTCGGAAGCCTTGGTGGAGACAGAAGAACCTCCTCCTCAGTTCGTCGAAAGATACGAAAACGATGATCCGGATACGTATTACGAAACGGATGTTTCACGAGACGACGGTTTAATGTACAATGAAGATCAGGACGAAGAAACAGTGGAAGGAGGAAGACCGAGCCAGCGGCGGAGGAGGAATGCACCTTCGAAAGGGAAAGGAGGATTTTACGCAGTGCGTTCTCCTCACCCTGTGAGCGGTAAATCGAGAGGAAGCGCGTGGGATGAAGTCAAGCTTGTGGTCGTTCTAATAGTCGTGTTCTTGTCCATAACGTTCATTCCGGTGGACGTCCTCATTGACAATTATGCACCGTCCCTGTCTTCGGCCGGATACGCCCCGATCCTGATCAAGGCCGTTTTGATGGCGGTGTCCATGGCGGTACTGGTGAAGGTGATGGGCCTAGGCTATGGCAGCGGATCCTCTGATCTCCGACGAGACGCCGCATCAGTCGACGATGACTGGGTGGAGGATGAAAACGAGGATTTCGACGATGATTTGGGGTATTGATCGGAAAAATCCTCGGCGATAGGCTGTTCCTTTACCACAGACGCGTCCGCAGGGCAGGCCTCTTGCTTCTCCGCGCGGTATTTGTAACAAGTGTCCGATCCGTCCGTGTATGTGACACGACCCGCGTTGTACGGCGACGGAAATTTGACAATGACTTGTGGTGGAGGCGCGAAGGCGTATATGAACAGAAGCCCCAATGAAAAGGTGGCGATGAAGTAGGTGAAGTTGATACAAGACAGCAGTGACATCATCGCGTAACCTTCTTTCTGTAAAGAGAGCCGATAATTAAAATTCCATATCCGACGGTAACGTTTTTATCCGGTATTAAAAATGAGGTTGCGAATATCGGCGATATTACTGGCGTCTGGCGAACTCCTCCATCTCCACTTGTTATGATATTCCTCTGTATATGGGATTGCACAATAATGTCCAATATTGTACCATGCTAATCATTTTTTATGATGCTTCGCGCATTCTCGATGAAAAAATAAAGAACATCTTATAATCAGGGTTTGTCGAGACAGCCGTCGTTTTTCAGGGAGTAAAAAATGGACCCAGGATCCTACTACATAATGACTTACGGTTCAGACGATGAAAGCGAGGGTGAAGAAGACGAATACGAAGATGACGATGAAATAGAGGTCTTGTTCTTTATTTGTGTAGGAACGTTCGTGTCATTCCACTGCATCTTATTTCGGAAGAATACAGTGAAGCTATTTTCTCGAAATCGAACACGACCATCGCGTAAAAGAAAGCATCGAACACGAACAATGTTTGACGATACCTCGTGTGTGCGGGACTAAGTTCTTTCTTACGTTCTGACGGGGGATCACCCCCCTCTTTCTCGATCGTGGAACACCAAAAGATGTCAGGATACGGCAACTGTGAGTGGAAGAAAGACGATACAGTCAATCCATTCGAAAATGGAACGACTAGATTCGGTCTTCATAATGTGCGTTTATACGGATGACTTTTATGATAGGCCATGAAAAGGATATAAAGAGACGACGTGTATATGGTAAGGGGCGAGAAAGAACGTAGAAAGTTGTAATAAACGACCACTGTACATTTAGGCCAATAAAATGGAACCGTCCGGATAGTAGTTTTAGCTAAAGTTCCACCTCGATGTAACCGAGTTTCTCAGGACGAAAGCTTAGGCTATCATCGTGGTTTCAGAATTAATTTGACCGAGTGTATGAAGAACAATAAAGAAGATGTGCGTTACATCCAGGATCGTTGATTGCGGTTCTGTCCACTACGACTATGACGCATCATTGGTCGGTCAGTCCATCACTTTTTGGTAGCGCTGTATTCGTCGAAAGTCGAAAACGCTTTGGGGTGCCTACACATGGGACAAGCGCTCGTTGTACTCCCCCCGTTCCTCCGCTGCTGTTCCCGCCGCAGGTGCGCATGGACCAGGTTGCGGAGCGTCCCCCGCCTGTGCCGCGCGTCGATCATGTTCAGCACACACTCCCTGCAGATGACGTGACCGCATCGCAATATGACACACGCGTCATATTCTTCTTCGAGGCATATAGGACACGTGTCGTTTTCGCAGTCTTGAGAGCGCATCTGCAGCTGCTTCCAAGTATGATCGTTCGCCAATACCGCGTAACACCCGGGAGATGTTGCCGCTCTCTGCCGTCGATACCAGTCGACGGCGGAAACGACGGTACCGCCGTCTTTGCGCACCTTCATTTTGTCCATGCGTTTTGTAATTTTGTATACCGCCTTTCGGTTGATAGCGGTATATTCGTGTAGCGAACTCCAGTCGTAAATATCAAATTTTTTATCGTCTGAAATAGGTTCTTTCTCTTTAGAACAGGATGAGGAGGGACGGTAACATGTCGCCGTCGCCTTGCTCAGTAGCTGCCAGATCTTGTCTGTCGTCGACCAAAATTTGTGCGACAGCATGTGTCGAATTTCGAACGCGTACACCCGGTCCAGATTCGACACCTGGAAATCGAGCACGCGCAACAGAGCCGTCGTATCATGTTCGCCGTTTTTCTTTTGGTTACATAATTTTTTCCACGTGCGGTAATTGATACACGCGTCGAGTAGACGCGGAGGTAACGCCGGTCTGACTCGTGCCATCCTCGCCTTCCATTCCGCACCGAACTTCATCGACAAGGAGTGAGTCTTGATAGCTTACTACTACAGACCTGTAGTAACTGTACTATCGAGAGAACAGTCATTCCCTACTGCGAGGTCTTATAATTTTTACAGAAGACCCCCTCTCTTTATCCGCAGGTTATCCGGGAAGTTCTATTGGATCGGAAGCTGAGGGTGGTTTGCTAGGGTTGGCCGATTCCGTATATATACGGTTTGAAACCGTATATTTCCACGATCAGGGTATAAGGCTAAAGCGCAATCGGCGGATTGTTAAATATACGGAATCTGCCAACCCTATGGTTTGCTCATCGTACGTTTGAGAAGGCCCTAAGAAAACGCAACGAGTTTACTGTACATGTCATACAGATTGGGGATTCCCGTCAGGCTACAAGGAAAGCACGTGGTGGGAGGTTTTACGCCCCGGTTTTCCGCTTCGTCACGAATATCACTCATTTCATCACTGTTCACCTTCAGACTGGAAACCCTGCCAACGACAAGGCGGACCTTTCCGCGACTCATGTAGCAAAGGATAGCCTGATCTGTTGCATGGACGACGATTAAATAACCATGACCGCCGACCTTGATCCGCAACGCGGTTCCGTGGAACGTGCATACTATTTCTTTTGTCTCGTCGCCGTCGTACGAAACAGTCAGGTTCCGCGTGCTGAACCACGTCAACGAAGACGATGCCAGCATTTTTGACACCGGGAACGCCAAGGTCATCACCGTATGGTCGCTGAAGGACACGTTGCTCAGGCCCCGTCGTACGGGAGTATCATAGCTCAGGTAATAGATGGTCGCGTTCAGTAGACCGTTTTCCTTTTCCGGGCGTTCTTCGTAAACTTCGTCGATGTCTTTCTTTTTGTTGTACGAGCCTTTGTCGTAAAACAGTTGGTCCTGAACCTTGTGTAGTTCTACCTCTACATAACTGTCGCCTGAATACCCGAACTCATACCGATTGTCCTTGAGGGTCACGTGGTACGCAAAGGTGGCGTTGGTACTCAGGAACACGGGACGTGTGAGGATCATGAACAATGTCGCCTGATTGTCCGTCGGTAAGCGCATGGTGTATCTCGAGCTCTCTCTGTGGATGGAAATGTACGACAGTTGTACACAGCATTTATTGAAACGATACATGCTGTTCTGGATGCGGACCAGCGCGTCCTGCGGATCAGTCGGGCCGATCGATGCGCCGCGAGACCCACACACCTCGTAAGGACGGAGACCCGTAGAGGCCTGGGCGTCTTTCACGCTGACGCGATCCAGGGGCGCGGAACCCTCGTCTTCTCCGCATGTTATGGAGCCTCGGACGGTATCCGAAAAATTCATGCACGCGATGTCGGTGACGGACGGCATGAACATTATGGTGGAGGTGTCGTTGGCCCCGCTGGAGTAGAAGTACTTGAAGTAGTCGTTGTATCTGGCGTTCTTGGGGTGGGGTTCTGCGGTGTTGCTGAAGCGCTCCGTTATGATGGCGTGGATCGCTTTTTTATCCCCGTCTTCGCTGGTTTGTACGGACGTCTGGCGAAGGACGGACGCCAAGATCACGGCGACGAGGACTATGATACATAGAATTACGATCATCACCATTCGGCGCTGGGACACGGTGAGGGACGGAAACTGTAGGTTCATCATTGAGACGTGACTCGACACGGGTGGTGAGGGCCGTGCGGCGACGACCTTATGTTCTGTATTATAACATTTATTAGAATATAAATCGATCGTATTACGAAATCCAGGCAGACGCTCGCGATGGTGACCCCATCATCATCCTCTTCAGATACCGCGACACTGACGGCGGCTGTGGCCGGACTCGTGTTGTCGGTCGCATTGGCGTATTACGTGTCCTGGGGGAGGAAGCTGCTGAAAGACGCCCGCGAGCGAGAACGTGCTCTGGCGGGAGACGTCGTCATATCCGTCGCTTCAACGATAAATAAATCACCTTCTTTCGTACGTATTTACGACGTTATCCTCGAACGCGATTTTGAAAAAGACAGGCAGCACCATGCCCATATTTCCCTTGCTTTTAAAGTGTTTTCGACAAGGGACGGCGCGCTCCTCGTAAGGGATATATCGTCGAGACGGACGCTACATGTCGTTATATTCAACACCATCGCCGCCATTTCTTATTCTCCGTCCTCATCTTCGGACAATACCGTGTTCTTGACGCCGCCTTCTTCCGAAGTTAGTTCCTCTACGTCACCTCTGGAAGTTGTCGCTTATTCTCGAACCACATTGAACGAAGCGTTTGACGAAAGTAAAATAAAAAACGTCACCCTGATCGGACTTCCCTGATCCCTTCTTTTCGCATCCTTTGTGGCGAAAAGAAGGGATATCGGCTTAAGGCCAGCGACTTACCATCAAGCCGATTACCTGAATATATCATACATGCAAGAGCATATAACATATACGTTGTGTTTTCGAGAAGTCGACGTGCATTCCGATAAGAAAGGTGTGTGGCGGAAAGACGGCGTCGTGTGCTCGACTATACCGCCCGACTTGGAGTTCCTCCGGTACTCGCAAAGATTCCGCGAAATGAGCGAAGGTTGTGCGCGCGAAGGAGACACCATTATGTGCGTCATGATCACGAAAGGCACGGACGGGTCCGTCAAGCTGAACTACGGTCCATTTCGTGGCGAAGACAGGAGCGACGACATAGAGGCGACCTCCATGATGGCAAACATGCGCCTCTGACTCTGACGTCACTAATTCACGATCCAATTCCGAAACGAATCCACTGTACATTTGGCCAATAAAATGGAACTGTCCGGATAGTAGTGAGCTAAAGCTCCACCTCGATGTAAACGAGTTTCTCAGGACGAAAGCGTAGGCTATCATCGTGGTTTCAGAATTAATTTGACCGAGTGTAAGACGTTGCCTCCTCGTTTGAAAGTGGCATACGGCTCAACTCGATTTGCACCCGGTGGTCACGGACGCGTGTCCGCACCGACGACGTCTGTCTTTCGAGCGTGTCAAAACCGCTTTCTGACTGCGGTGATACAGTCCGTCCATTTAAAAATGAAATGACGATATACCGTGTGTTAATTTCACTCTGATTGTTGAACGACAACCCAAATAAAAAGGGGTTTGTCCTGTTGCTTCGCCCACCCATCCTTCGTGCACGCTGTACCGGAGCCGGGCAAGAACGTTCACCGGTGGGCATCGGAGTGGAAGGAACGTTCGGGTGTGCTGTGGAACACCGAGGGAGTGACCGTGGAAGACGTTATACAAGTGAGTCGGTACCCCGGAGTCACGTTCATTTATCCGTAGTATTCTCGAGCAGGTGATCAGTTCCCTACGAGCCAATCCCAAAACGATTTTGATTGGTCGTTATTATTATCGTCTGTATCGTGTTGTCCTCCTGGTAGTTGCTGAACACCGGTGGCGGTGGGCATCGTCATCGCCAAGTTTCGCCGCCGTTCTTCTTCCTCCTCCTTCCGCTCCGCATCCCTCTGCTGACGCAGTGCGTCCGATACCGCCTTTCTGATGTCGTTAGAAGATACCGAAGGCGTAGGCGGCGGGGGCGGCGGGAGTTTTATAGGAGGAGAAGCAGCCGCCTTGCACTCGGGCTGCGCTTTGGACCCCCCGATGGCACACCTGTACTCCTTGCAAGACGTCTTGTAGTGGGGGTGGTTGACGCTCCAACACCCGCAGCGCTCGTGGGAGGGGTTGTCCACACAGAACCGCGCGATGGACGCCCTGCAGTCGTCCGAAGAAGTAACGATGCTCTGGAAGTCCGTCCAGTCCTTGACGGCGTGGCACATGGAGCAGGTGCGGGGGTCGAAGGGGCAGGCGCGCGCCTCCTCCCGCTTGCGGATCTCCTCCATCAGCTTCAGGTACGTGGGATCGAATCGGCGGTGAATTTCCCGATAATGATCAGAGAGGCGCAGGGATTCCCTGTCAGATATAGCGCGGTCGTAAATACCAAAAGCAGACAGGTTGGCGTTCCAGTTTCGGGTCTCGTTGATGGAGGCGTCCTTGTTGCTAAAGTGTACGGGCGCTTGAGAGACGAGGGGGCTCTGTACCAGTGTCACCGCTCCGCTGTCATCCGACTTGTCGATATCGTACATTATAACTTTGACCGTGCCGTAATCTTTGACGATGACGAACAGGTAGCGATGCGAAGAGTCGACCGTCATCAGGCCGTCTCCCCCTGGCTCGTCCGTGGTACACTCCAATCGCAACCTGTCACCGATCAGCAACCACATGCGCATGCGTGATAGTCTGGTTGTGCCGTCCCGTGACTGCTCCTCCTCTCTCCCCTCACCGGAAGGCTCCATCACAACAGATATTCCGTTCATTCCCATGGTATTCGCGTACAACCTGAAGACCACTATATCACCCTCACCCTCATTCGTGACGTTGCCGTTTCCTTCGTCTTCTCGATAGACGTGAGCGCCTCCGGCCAGGAAGAACACCGTGTAAGGCATATCCCCCCGGATGCCCATGTCCACCGAGTAAGGACCCGACAACGAATTGGTCCTCATTACAAACCCATGTTCTCTCGAAAAAGCTGGCGTCGAGACAAAACTGAAATTCTTTTCCCTCCCGTCGACGTCAGCCTTCTTTTTCTTGTTCTTCACCGCCACCGCGTTATTCCAGGCTTTTCCTCCGTCGTCCGGGTAAGAAGCATCACTGTAGCACGACAAGTAATACACCAACCCGACCGGAAATTCAGAGATGTCTTCGTTTCCGTCGAACTTGTCATAGCCCGAGAGAGATTGAGGTTGTGCGAAAGCTTCTGTGCGAGGAGTCGATAATAACGACGACCTGTTCACGCAAGACAGGAGCAGGAGCTGTGTAATGATGACCATGAAGGCGAGCATCAACGCCGCGAGGTCCCCCTGGTCTCGGATCTTCTGTAGGAACACGGTGACCAGTATCACGCCGAAAACAATCAGGACGACCAACAACATCGTACAGTAAACACGGGGCGCTCGTTTGTTGTACTCTCAGAAAAAAAGATATAACGTCATATCATATATCGTATTGTACTTCGAATAGAGGAGAGAAGAACGGAAGAGAGATGAATCAGACGCCGGACCACGCGGCAGAAGATGCCGAGGCATCTCCTTCTCCTGGTTCTGTATCAGACGAAACTCGCACGATCCATATCTCCAGTCAGGCCATGAAAGGTCCTTACCCGCCGCAGCAACAGAAGGGTGCTGGGGGTGAAGAGGACGAGTATGGCGACGATCCGTTTTCTGAGGGACTGAACTCCGATGATGATTTTGAGCCAGATGAAGTTATGGAACATCAGCGTCCGCCGCCGGCCGGTGATCAACCAGGAGGAGGAGAAACTTACGCGCCGGACGACAAACCGGTGGAAGAGGAAGAGAAAGAGAAGGAACGCACATACCTCGAAGACGAAGACTATCCAAATATTGAAACCGATGGAGGGGGCGATGAGGACGATGATGATAACGATAAATTTCGAGAAAACGAGAACACCGCGACTTTTGATGGAGATTCTGACGCCGGTTCCCTTCAAAGCAGTGGTAGTAGCAGTAGCAGCCGGAGTGGCTCGTACGACGGTAGAGGAGGAGGGGAGGAACATGAAAGAGATGCGAATAGTAAGGGAGAAATACCTGATACGCTAGTCACCCTCCTTCGAGAAGTCATCGAAGCTCGGGATCAGGAGAGGAGGGGAATCGTCGACGTATTGGAGAGTATTTCTGAGCAGCTCGCCAGCATTGACATGAAGTTGGGGCGCGGCTTACAACTTACGAAGACTGGCGGCGGCGGAGTGGTGAGGAGGTAGACATGGACGGGTAGATATATAGTCGTTCAGACACGACTTTCTTTATTGTCGCATGATTACATATAAAGGTGTCGACGCCGCAGAGGGTCGGTCAGAAGAACATATATATACATATATAAGACGTCGCATGCAGGACTCCTCCTTTGCTGCTACTGCTGCGGATGATGTACAAGAACACGAGGTCGACGAAGATGTCATTATCACGACCATCGACGCTGACGAACTTATTAATCCTCTTCAGGGTCCTGTCGAAACGGTGCGTCAGTACGTGAGAGACCTAAACTCGGCGTACGCAAAAAAGTCAGAGGAGGTCGAGAACGTCCGGGCAGACCTCGCCGATTCGGTCGCCATGATCAAGAAGCGCGAGGGGCAGGTCATCACGGCGCGTCATAAGGTGTTGGCCGCCGATCAGGTCATCGAAGGGCTGCGTGTCGAGCTGGCGGAACACATATCCCGGACAGATCAATACGAGACAGATAAAATACGCCTAGAGGAAGACATCACGCGCCTGACGACCGAGAACAGGGAATTCAAGAAGGTGTCCCGCGTGGTCGCCCTGGAAAACGAGAACACACGACTCGTGCAAGAAAACGCGCGACTGCACGACATGCTGACCAAATCCAAATCGGCGGCCGCTGTTTCCGCACGACACATTACAAGCAAAGAAAAATAAAGAGGTAAATAACAAGAGAAGGATAAGACCCGATAAAGGTTCAGAGTCTTGAACATCGATCTATCTTCATGCTCCCGGATAAGGATACGAGTCTGGGTAAAGACCTCGAACGATCGAGATGGGAACACCATCGTTTCGCCGTTTTGTACAACCGTGATGATAACGCGATCGGCTTCACGGTCACCAAACAGGAGGCGGATGCGATATGTCGAAAATTGACGGACCTGCAGTGGGACATGCAAAAAAACGTGCCTGCTGATCTCCCACTAGTCACCTTCGATGACATGATTACGAGGTCGCCGTGAAACATGACAACATTTACGGTTAAGAGTGGTACCGAATGTTCATGGCGTTTATGAGCGTGTTGTTTTTGTTTACGAGAGGCTTAGTGCGCTTGAGCTTGATCTCCCTCTGATACCTGTCTATGCGTTCGCTGGGGATGGGCACGTACTTGTGCGTACTCTGCACATCTGTATCGTTGATTTCTTCCACCTGCTGCGTCAGGGTCATCATGGGCGGGAAATTCACTACCGTCATGCGGTGGCTGGGACAATACGCCCTGAACTCCTCGATGCTGAGATGACCTCCGAACATGCTGAGGGTAAGGCGATGCGGTGCTTGTCGGACCATCGCAAGATTGCCGCCTCTATATTCTTGTTTATTGTGATCACTCTCGACATGGTCACGGTGGCGCTGTTCTCGGAAACGGTGCGCGAGCATGTTGATCATGCTGTATCGTTCCCACATTTCGTCGAGAGAACCCCCGTTTCCGAAGTTGTATGCCGTCGCGCACTCGAGGCTGCAAAAACACCCTTGCACAGAAAAACGTCCGTTCACATATTTCAGCGGGATGCCGTATGGGTGGTTGTGAAAGCGATGGCAGCACCAGTAACAGTGTACGTTGGTGTTGGCAGGCCACTCGTTTGCCTTGTTTTTCTCCTCGAACTCCATCAACAGTCGCATCTGGCGGAGGTGCTGGTGCGGGTGAGAGTGAACGAAGTCAGTGGTATCCCTCGCCAGGCCGGGTTGGAATCCACTAGTCGTCATGACAGGACCGAAGGCGGGAGACGCGCTGCTAGTTGTAGTAGGATGATGGTTGTTGAGCGCGGCGGCCGCTTTTGCACATCGAATATATTCCGTTTCTTCGAATACGGACGGTCGAGACGAGAAGCTTGATTTGGCCTGTTCGTCAAATGCTTTGGGGCAACCAATTGGGGGTCGAAGAGTATCGTCCAGTCCGTAAGAGGTTTCGTCCAAAGCGGCCGGTGCGCATGAAGCTGAATCGTCTTCATCTTCGCGAGCAGTGTCGACGCAGTTGTTGTTGATGTTCAGACGTAGGATCACGTTTTCGTCGTCTGATGTGTAAGCCTTTGAAAGCCGCTGATTGTTGTCCGATTCAAACGCGTTGAAAACGTATTTGGTAGTCCTGACGCTGCCGCTTCCTGTAGCCGTTGCGTCGTCAGCATTCGGAAGAGGTGGAGGTGCCGGGATTCGACCCTTTTTCCCTCCGCGTCGAACTACCGGCACTGGTGGTTCGGTACCCTCTTTCGTATCTGACGACGTCGCCTTCTTCTGGCCAGCACTTGTCGCGGATTTGGTGGTGCGCGCCGTCTTCGCCCTGGGTGTTTTCTGTGGTAATCGGTGTTCTTCGGTCATTTCTATCGCGGAGGTCATATCGGCGGTATCAGTCGGCGGAGGTGAGGTGGCACGGGTGACGACGGTATTCATCACCGGTGGCTTTCCATCTTCAGCCTCGCCGTCATGACCGGCGACGCCCTCTATATTTTCATCTTTCTCATCTTTCTCTTCTTTCAGAAGCTCTTTGTTTTTCTTTCTGACGCCTCCTCCGCGTGCACGCACAAGGGGCACCGTCTTAGTAGGCGGCAGGGTGTCAGCAGCACCGCTGTTCGATACTCCGTCGTGGACGGGATTGGCGGGACATGTCGTGACCGCCGATATTTGTTTAGATGATGTAGGTGTAACGGTGCTATCTTCTTCGGACAGAAGGACGGCGGGAGCGGGAGGCGCTTTTTTTTTACTAGGCATCTCGTGCACGGGGTGGGCGTCGCCTCCTTTGGACTCGTTGTACCTTTCCGGATGATTGTATATAAATCTATGTCTTTATAGTCGATTTCATCGCGTCAGGATGTGATAGCTCGGAAAATAATTCAGTGTAATTATAGCAACGACGAACTACTCAGCGGCATGAGGTTCGAAAGCGACTTCGTCAAGGTGGAAGAGGAATGGGAGTGGGGGGCGGTAGATCGTGATGACGATGCAACCTCTGCGAAGACCGTGTACCTGGGAAATGGCCGCCTCGCATTGTACCCTTCTTTATGTGACGATGTGATCGGAGGTATGCGGGACGCGGCCCTGTCTTACTCGGTCGAAAACGACGAAGCGGCATCCGCCCTGGCAAAAGTGTTCCGCGTGGGACACGTTCGTTTGGGTCGCGTATCGCTGGCGGATACTTTGTACCAGAAGCGGGAGGCGGCTACGCACGATATGTATAGTTCTTCGTTCGAACAGGTACACACGGCCATAGATCGGCGCACCGGTCGCAACATATCCACCGCTAGAAGTACGGTGTACCCTTTGCGGCAGTACCCGTTTTGTTCGATGCAGACCATCGAATTGGTCGTACGTCGACATCCCACCGTTCCTGACATGTCCGAACGCGTCGATAACAACAGCGTGGACATCTACTACGGGGCGGCGTTCCCGTCATCTAACATAGTTTCCGGTTCAGGCACGTTTTCCTCCACCACGGTGACTCTTGACGATTCTGCCAGGCGGATGAGGGCACCCAGTGGCGGTGGGGGCGGAGGATTCGCGACTCCTATTCATTGTTTTGAAGGGCAAGCGATATCCGCAGACGACGGACGTATTACATCATTCGCATCGTGTTATTTATGGGACGATAATCATGTTACGTTTTCCGGAGAAGGAGTCGTCTATCCTCCTCCGGAGGCATCCACTGCGGAAGGAGGAGGAGGACAAAGTAGAGGGGCGGAGGCGGAGGCTCTGTTTTGCCTGCGCGTCCGCTGGTATCCTCGGAGAGGAGGTGCCATCGGTCCAGAACCGGACGAAGGATCAGGTGACGGTTTAAACGTCGTTAAAATGCACGCCTTGACGTGTCACGCGCACGGGGGGACCAAAGAGGAATGCAGGGCGGTGTTGGCGTCGATCCTGGAGGCGCACTGCTCCCCCCAAGGGGACGATCTCCGGACGTGCGCCGCTTCCATCGAAGCGGAACATCTCCGGCAGTGGAGGAGTTTGTGGGCTTCGGACATCATAGTTCGTCCCGTGGTTCCACCGGAGCCCGAAGACGTAGAAGCGACGCAGGTCGTACAGAGGAGCCTCAGGGAAGCCCTGTACCACGTGTATGCTAGCGTGCGCGCGGGATCTGACGTGCTGTTTGACGGCCCCGGTCTGGAGGGCTCATTTGCGCGCGCCTACTGGCTCACGCCCGCCCTGCTGTTCCTCCACCCCGACTTGGGCAGGGACGCGGTGGAGCGAGCGCACGCACGCCTGATGTCCGCGCTCAGGATTTACGCCAAGACGGGCGCTTATCCGGCGTGGTTTGATATGTCTGTCGGGGGTCAAATGACGATTTATGCGACGGACACGAAACATGAAAAAACGGACTCCCCCCCCCCTCCTCCACCTGACTTAGTAATCGCGCTCATGGTCATCAACGCGTGGGATTATTATCGTACGACTGTAGACGATGCGTGGTTGGTCGACACGGGGGCGCGCATAATGGGGGATGGCGCGGACTACCTGCACATGCGCTACGCGGAAGAGGGCGGCACGGACAGGCGCCTCGGGACGGTGGGGTCACCGTCTCTACCAGTCGTACGACACAGCCTCACACACGGCGCGATGTTGATGGCGTTCGAGTACGCCGTCCAGGCGAGTGCCATGCTCGAACTCAGGGGTCGATCGGCGGAGTGGAAACACGCGTACGAAGACCTCGTAGAAGGGTTCGAGATCGATCGTGGCGATGCTCTATCTGTCGTTGAGCCATACGACCAAAACATAACACCTGAAATTGACATAGTCGGGGATGTAATGGCGCTGTTCGCTCCGCCGCTCGATCACGCGTGGAAACAACGAGTGGAGGTGTCTTCTACGGACGCTGCGTCCGGCTTGCGCGTCCTCACCGATTTCCGGCGAGATGCGGAAATTCGTGTCATCCAGGATTTGCGACTCGTAAACCAAGATTATTACACCGATTCCCTCCCGCCTCACCCTTACAACGTGGCCTGGCGAGCCATGACGGCGGGGGCCCTGATGCGCCTTGACGCTTCTGAGGCCGAATTCGCGTTTGATCACCTGACCGATTTACGCGACGTGCTACACCTAGACGGACGACCTTCTTTCCGATTCCGTGAACCTGCCTCTACCTCCGTCGCTCCAGACGCTGTTGACGACATGCTTCACAGGTCTTCGGATGCGACTTACGCACATGCCGTGTACTTACGCGCTTTTCTGGTGAGCCTGTGCGGTGTGAGACCTTTCGGAAAAATCGGGGATGGTGGATTTTTGTACGAGCGATTTAAGAATGACGTCTTCAAAAACGGTCGCAGCGTTCTCCCGCCTCCTATCGGATGGATATCGATACATCTCCGCGGAGCCTCGACTACGACGGGTGGTATAGGCGTAAATCGCGCCGATAGTGACGCCTTTTCGAGTACGAGAGTCGTCATAAAAAACGATTCAACATGACCACGCACCACCACCACGCGAGCATTTTCACGCCAAAAAAAATGGACCTCACTATAACGAGCGAGATCATCCCTCACATCTACCTCGACGCACCACGCGATCCACCTGACAGCACACACATGCCATTATATATGTTCCTGTGCGGCGGCCAGGGCAGCCGTTTCGACGGCGCCACGCCCGTGACCAAGCCATCGATGCCCGTCTTGGGACGTCCGATGTACAGGTGGGCACTCGACTCGTTACTCATTCCTCGTGATACCAAGACGAATACAGAAAAAAAAAACAAGCTCCTCCTCGTGACGGACGCGTCTCTCAGGTCACGTGCCTTGGTGCGCGACGTGCGCGCGGCGTACGCTTCACCGCCGTACCTCACCGACATCGGGCACTTTGTGCTCCCCTTTTCCACGTCCGGACCCGCGGACACCGCACTGCTCGCCCTACAAAGTGACGACGACCCGTTTTGGGTTATCGACAACGACGTCATTCACGATCCTGAAACCGATTTCTCTATTACGAGCGATGAAACGGTCAAAGTCATCGTAGCGGATATATCGGAGGAGCTGAGCGCCACCGGGCGCCTGGACGGCGCGATGCGTGCGGAGAGAGGGCGACAATTGCCATCTTCTCCTTCTGTGGATGAGGAAGCGAGGAGTCCGTACTGTCACGTCATCACAGACGCAATCGGGAACGTAATAGACGTGTGCGAAAAACCTCCCTTGAAGGTCGCGTTGCGATCACCCTATGCCGTCATGGGGGGATACGGGTTTTCGTCAAGTTCGTTGTTTCGCGAACTGCACCGCGACGCCATACTCTTCGATCCGCAAGACCCGCGGGACATGTCAAGCATCGTGAAAGCTGGTGTCCGAATGAGTGAGCACCGTCGGATTCGCGTGCTTCCTGTCCTCACGACCAAATCCTTCACCGTGGGCACCCCGGAGCAGCTACGGGCCGCCCTGCGTATAGGTCTATTGTCTTCCAGGACCGTCGTCGTTGACACTGATACCGACGAGGAGGAGGGCAGACACGCCTCGTTTGTTATGTCGCCGCAACCGGACGGCGGCCCCATCACCTGGCGGTCTCCCAAATTGACATGGGTGTTCGACCTGGAACAGGCGGAGGAGGAACAGGAACAGACGAGCGCCAGCACGCCCCTACACTCCCTGTTGGAAAAAGTGCGAGCAGATGGCCATCGCGTCGTGTTTCAGACTTCGTATCCCACGGTCGAACGCGCGGAGTATCCCTTTATTTACCCGACAGACGTCGTCCTACCCGGGAAACCCCTGGCCGACGTGGTGGTGGATGCAAACGCAGTGAACCCTCGGAAGTGGAGTCTGCGTTCACCAGCCCAGGATGACACGGATCGATGCGCGTGGATGACGGGAGATATCGGGTTCGGATGGGAAAACGAACTTCTGGCGACTCCTTCGAAAGCTTTGCGAAAAGTACGCGAAAACGTGGTCCTCCTCCGTGGTGGGGAGCGTTGCGTGAAGTTCGCGGAGCGTCCCGGTCAGTTGCGGGGTTATGCGTATTATTTACGCAACGCCCCGGAACGGGTGCGAAAGCATGTTCCCGTGTTATACGCTTTCGGACAAGACGAAGGTGGGCGTGAACAGCTGGAGATGGAATGGTGTCGCGGGGTCGATATGTCTCGGGTGAACGCGTGGGGGCTGTTGGACGGTCGCATGATGGGCGCGGTGCTGCGCCTATTGACCGTGTTCCACCAGGTCAATGAGGGCTCCGTCTCCGCCCTACCACTCCCGGGCAGGACGGCCTCTCTCGCCAACTACATGCCCAAACTCCGGAGGCGCCTGGAGGAGGGGCAGCAAGACCGAGACCTGTATGGCGAACACGTACTAGACATCCCGGTGAAACCGATCATACAACGTTTAGACGCGTTTTTCGAAACATATGAGCCCGAGATACGGTCATGCATTCACGGCGACTTCTGGCTGGGTAACCTGATATGGCAGCCGGCGGAAGGTGCGGCGGCATCCGGCGACGTGGTGCGCGCCATAGACATGAGAGGCATGCTGGGAGACGAGTGTAGCGTGGGCGGGGACGCCGTCTATGATTACGCCAAATTATACCAATCCATGGTAGGATTCGACGCTCTCGTGTGCGAGAGGGACCCCGTTCCTCCTCGAGAAGAGCACGTTCTCGCGTTAGAGACGCATGTTCGCGAAGCGACATGCGGTCGGGTCACTATGTCAACCGTTCGTATCGTGACTTTTTCTCTCATGTTCGGATGCGTCGCCTTCCACAGGAGCCAGGTCGAGAAACGTCCCTCGGTTTGGAGAAGATGCCTGTTGCAATTGTACGCCGACGCGTTCGAGCGACCGTCATCGATCATCGACATAAACGCTTCGAATCATGCTTGATGATATGGATGCAACTTTGTATAATGCCGGACCTCATCCTTTTTGATGCTCAAGTCGGGAAGGCGGTGCCGTTCGATACAAATGATCGGAAGGGTTCGCGAGCTGTGAAGTGGTACACTTGCGGTCCGACCGTATACGATTCACCTCACTTGGGCCACGCGAGGACGTACTTGTCCGTAGACGTAATACGGAAGGTGCTCGAACGCCATTTCGATTGCGAAGTACAGCTGGCGATGAACATAACGGATGTGGACGACAAAATCATTCAAAAAAGATCTCGATGAAAAATTCGTTTCTTCCGTTTCTGATCCCGGTGCGGCGCCGGAGGTGGCTCGACGGTATGAACGCGAGTTCTGGGAGGCGATGGACAAGTTGGGCGTGACCCGTCCGGACACCGTCCTGCGTGTCAGCGAGTATATGTACGACATTATCGAATTCGTTTCACGTCTTCTGGAAACCAGGATGGCGTACGTGAGCGGAGACGGGTCCGTGTATTTCGATACGGAAGCTTACGTCGCGGAAGGTCGATTCGAGTACGGAACCTCTTTCACAGGGCGCTGCTCTGATGATATCGCCGCCTCCGCACCTCGTAATACTACTACGAATGACGGATCTCACAAGAAGACGCCGCGGGACTTCGCGCTCTGGAAGGCGTATCGCCCGGAGGACGGGTCGTTCGTGTGGGAAACGCCGTGGGGAAGAGGGCGGCCGGGATGGCACGTCGAATGCAGTGCGATGGCTCGGGCTGCGTACGGTGACCACCTCGACGTCCACTCAGGTGGTGTCGACCTGCGCTTTCCGCACCACGAAAACGAAATAGCACAGACAAACGCTCACAACGCTTGCTGCCGCACGTGCCCTCGTAATGGTAACACTCAGTACCGATGGGTCGACCATTTCATTCATACCGGACACCTTGAGATCGACGGGTGCAAGATGTCCAAGTCTCTTAAAAACTTTGTCACGGTGGACGCCGGACTGCGTTCTGGCCTGTTCACCGCACGCCAACTGAGGATCCTGTTCCTCCTCCATCCTTGGCAGTCCCCTATGAAGTTCTGCTCCGCATCCGTGGAGGAGGCCAAATCTCGCGAGGCGTCGCTCGTGAACTTTTGCCACAAGGTCAGGAGCGAGCGAGCTCTGCGGAAGAATGAGCATGGCGGAACAATGAGCATGGGCATGAGCACCAAAGAGGACCAAGCCGACCTCATGGCGACACGGGACAAAGTGCACGCTCGTCTGTGCGACAACATCGACACCAAAGGGGTCATGGACGTTCTTAGTACGCTCGTAAGACGCGCGAACGCGAGGATGCAGAATGCCACCGATATAGCTGACGAGAAATGCGATCCGCCGCCACTTGACTACCTCGAAGGATGTCGAGATATTGTAACGACCACATTTGAAACATTCGGTGTTGAAATATCAGACGAGCGTCATCAACAAGGTACGGACACGACCGTCAGCCTCGTCGACATTTTGGCCCATTTCCGGAACCGTTTACGGTTACAGGCCGCAGAGTACCGCAAGATGCACAAACGAGGAGAACAAGCCTTGTCGCCTCTGCGCGTGTGCGATGACTTGTTTCGTCTGACCGATAAAATTCGCGAAAAGGTCAGCGTAGCTGGCGGGGTACACTTACAAGACAGGAACGGTTTCAGCGGTTGAATTCAGACATCAGACGCATTTTTTCGTCTTTTTATTAAATGACGTTTAGTAGAGCAAACATTAGACCGCTCAAATTCGTACGTATTCGAATTCTTGGGTCAGGGTGTAACAATGAGATTTCATCTTTGAATAGGGTAATAATCCCCCCTCTGAACTAGCTTTCTAATTAAAATTTGAACCCTTACAAGTGGTCGCATCAAGTTGGGAACGAGTAGTGTAGTTTTAGTGTTCGGGGGAGGTAGCGTGGTGTCCACAATAGGTTACATATATATGGGCTTCTTCGAGTACTTACGACTGGAGCGGAGGGATACCACCTCGAGTGTTGAAACTATAGCGTCGCGATCCTCGAAATTCATCTCTGATTTCGATCAGTACGTCAAGACTGAGCCTTTTCCCGATCCTGATTTTAGCACTTACGATGAAACGTTTATCGACTCGAGTTATGATCACTGCCGCGATATATTTGCGGATACCCGAGAGGCGCCACTACAATCACCTCCCGATACTGGTCTAAACGTCGACGCAACGGCTCGTATCTCATTTCCTGTCAAAAATGATCGATCCCTCATGTTCAACACACCCAAGATGATAAAAAATCATAGTAAGAGGCACAAACACGGCGGAGGAGAGGGAGGAGAAGACGGGTCATTGTCGTGGGGCATGAACATGCATTACAAGAAGCGGGCGACGAACAACGGTAAACCTTTCAGCGACTCGAAATCTTCAAAAGCTTCAAAGGAGGGGGATGACAAGGATTTTTGTACGTGCACGCGGTGCGAATGCAGCAAAAATTACTGCTCGTGTAAAAATGCCGGACGATCTTGCGGAGAGCGGTGCAAGTGCAGCGGGTGCACGAACTGTGTCGCAACTATATCGAATCAACCGCTTGTTTACGAAATGACCTCATCTTCGTCACCTGACGAGGTGTGGCAGCAGCAGCTAACAGCGTTAATTGAGCAACCCGGTTTTTTTGGAGGCGAGTACCAACCAGTGAGCGATTCAAGTGCTGAGCGATCGACATAAGATACACGATATATTTTGCGTTTTCGTTGGTTATGGTTGAAATTATCAAACGTCTGAATGAACTTATAAGAAGTTGGAACTTATTCATGTGATTGTCATCATTCATTCGCGTCACATCTGCCTCGTGAACACGTATTGTATTATTTCGCGATCTTCTCTCTTTTACATCGTATGTTGTATTTGGGTGATCCCACGACTCTTTCTTTCACCATGCTCATACTGCGGACAGTTATATCGTACACAGTTGTTCAATTCAATTCGAGGATTCGAAGGTTATAAGTTCGATGTTCGAATATTGTTGGCGCTTTTCAAGTGTAATTCCCAACCTTTTTAAAAGTCGACGAACTACTATCGAATTAATCAGAAACAGATGTGCGTAAAGTAAATCGACCGCGTATGTTACCCCGCCTCCCCGAGAAAGGTGGCCTGGGCATGTACATCTGGACATGCACGCGTAATGTTTCTCTTATTTCCGGGATGGCGTCCACCAGCCTCATAGATATGGGCGTCGATACGAACAATGGGATGATGGTATCGGCCTCGTAGATGTGGCCGGTGACGCTGGATCGTCACATTCGTTGCGAAAGAACGAGCGTCCCAACCTGTCGGCGTTGATGCGGTTTATGTCATTTTGCAATTCCCGGGCGCGTTCACTGCTGCTCTTTCTTGCTTGCCACATGCGTCGGTCGCACCACGCATCAACGTCACCTTCACCGTCGCTAGGATGAGACAAGAAAAGAACCATGTGGTGGTGATGGATCAGAGTATTATTTAACTCGGTTGTAGATAATAATAATAATCGTTTACAGAGTATGATACAGTCCGTCCACTCAAAAATGAAACCACCTATTCTCGTCTGCGAAAGTTATATTTTCCTCTTATTTTTCGATTTCATATTTGGTGCGTCTCACGAACGTTATATCTGACGTACTTGGTATA
>Ga0307940_1000583_pt1 | contig 23475 bp, 24 predicted proteins | sample OrgLakmetagen124_FD_201835 | JGI IMG/M metagenome (GOLD analysis project Ga0307940, IMG submission 201835) | Saline water microbial communities from Organic Lake, Antarctica - #124 | ecosystem: Environmental > Aquatic > Non-marine Saline and Alkaline > Saline | place: Antarctica: Organic Lake... | reverse complement strand
CTTCGCCGCCACCACCGCCTCCAGAGCTGTTCATGTCTGTTGCTGTTGCTGATCTATCACGGTGTATATTATGAAATATGCTCATATTTTAATTCGTCGATCACGTTTGCACGGATGTACGACATATGCGTACGACTAGTAGGCATGCGCTTGCACACTCGTACTCGTACTCGTACTCGTACTCGTACGACGATTGACCGGAAAAAGGTTGTCGTCTGTTGTCGTCTCTGGTCAAGCCCGCATGCAGCACCTGTACAGCACTGTCGTGCCTCCCGAAGGGCTTGGCCGTGTTATGCGAACGATCTGGCCGGGCCTCAGAGCCAGGTATTCCGCCATCGCGTCTGTTTCGAGGATGATGGGTAAGTGGTAACGGGACGCGAGTATGTACCTCTTCAGGACATCCTGGATCTCTTTTTCGTCACGCACCGGCTCGTGCTTGGGCACCAACGAGTGTTTGGATAGGTTGTACTGGAGGCGTTTGACGTCGAAGAACTCGACGTCAAAGCCACCCGTACCACCGAGCTCCTTGACAGATTTCTGCGCCGCGGGAGTCACGGTCTGTTTGTCGCGCACCACCACCAAATACACCTTGACTTGTTCGTTCGCGGGGTCCAACAATTTTCGGATGTTTCCCAGTTTGAACTTCGGGCTCATGTCGTATATGATGCGGTACCCAGACGTGCTGTCGTCGATGTGAAACAAGAGTTTGCCTCCCGCCGCGGCAATCACGTCATCTCCCGTCAATCTTTCGAGATGGGTCGACACAACTCCCCGATCTCGCAGCATCTCCGTTATCGTTCGGAAACTTCGGGCGACGTCCTGGTTGTAGGTGCTGGCCATGGCGAAGGCTAGGATGGGATGTGTCAACCTTTGTGTGTTTTATGCGGATATATATATATCTTTTTCACGCACTCGCGTTGGCTATATATCTCTATCTCTCTCTTGAAACCGTTCGTTTACGTAGAATCGAGGCGCAAAACCATGAAACACATCTTGCCAAAGCGCTCGACGTGTAAAAGACGGATAGACGAAGGAGATAGAAACGGTGCCTGCATCACCGCCGCCCTATATGACGAAACTCTATAGTCCGGACAAGAAGTCGTGTAGCAACTTGATACGGATCCGTTGTTGCCATCATCGTCTTCGCCTTCGTCTTCGCAGTCGTGCTTACGACTGCGTGCGTCTCTACTGCTCTCGTCTAATCCGCAGTTAAGCGCGAAGGTCGAAAAATCGAAGTTCAGAGGCACCTTCAGGCTCACCACTCTGGCACGGCGACCCTGTGCCATCTTGCGCAGGAGCACAGAGAGCTCTATCCCAGAAAGAAACAGAGACAGACACTTGTGCTGTCCGTAAGATGGACCGCCCCATGGCGGGTCAATGAACACGACGTCCAACGGCGAAGCTTCGCTCGGTGTGCTCACCGAACACGGTGGTGGGAGGAGCACGTCCAGCGCGTCGGCCCACTGTGTCGTGACGTTCTTAACGCCAAGTACCTCCATGTTGTGCAGCAGGTGTTCGTGACGCGCTCGGTCACGTTCGATGGCGTGCACGTGCGCGAAATGCGTCGAGAACGAGAGCGTGTTTCCTCCCGCGCATGCCGTGGCATTGGTTACCGTGCTCTTCGCCGAGACATACCGCAGGAGAACCCGCGAGAAAGCGTCCGCCGTCCTTTGGTCGGTGACACTATATAGAGCCACCGAATCCAACCGCAACAGATGCCGCACTTCTGGGTCGACGTCCGGGAACAATTTGGCCAAGCGCTCTCGATACTGACGGAGACGAGATTCATTGACCGTGTTCGTCGTCGTCGTAGCCATCGCCGTCTTTTTGTACATAGGTTCGTTCTTGGGAACGATGTCACACCAGTCCACCTCCGTCATCGTACGTGTTCGTTCTTGGTCCCTTGTGTTATTAGACATGTCACGTACTTCTTATTATACGTGACATGTCTTATGTTTACGCCTTCTTCGCGCGCGGTGGTTTATTTGAAATAATAGAACAAAAGAGAACAAAAGGGAAGAGCGATGACCACCTTTACACGAAACACCGAGTCTGGAGACGGGAGGACGTTCCTGGACCGCCACGAAGACGTGTTGAGCTACACGCCCCAAGAGAACGCCAAAGAGCGATACAGCCGCATCATGGGCTTTTACCACAGCGCCCCCGTCATGCTGATGGTCGTCCTCGCGATTGGCGCGGTGTTCATGCTTTTCGTCGCTTTCCCCTTCATATTCATCGCGGTGCGAAACGTATGGAGGACGCCCATGTACAGGAGGAGGGGCATCCACATCGTGTTCATCGGTCTGTGTGCCGGGGTCGCTATATCGGGGTTGTACATCCTGGTGTTTTTCTTGTGACCCGCACGAATTGGTTCTCCAACAGGGCCTGGTTCCGGATGTCGATCAGCTCACCCAATGCGTCCGAGCGCCTTGTCGGATCGTCCTCTTGTTCTTCTTTCTTTTCCTCTCTGTCACTATCCACACTCAGACCCGCGCTGATCAGGTGCGACTCTCCCGGTCGGACGGCCATCAGACCTCCGTTGTCCTCCTCCATCGCCATCGGGTCAGACGCTTCGGGCGACCCCAACTTCTGTCTCTTCAGGCGTGACACGTGCCGTTTCATTTCGGACCTATCACCATCGAGGAATACGAAACGCGTGCGCAACGCCGCGAGTTCGGCGTCAGTTGGGTCATAGCCCATAACGTCCCGGTGGAGTCTCTCGAGGTACGCGTCGTGACTTTTGTCGTCACCAGAGAGAATGATGTTTTTCGCGTTGTCGACAGGCACGTAACGGCCTCGTCCGCCATCTCCGTCCTCATTTGTGCTGTCGCTTTCTCTGAGCTCGCGTGCGATGTCGGCCTCGGTGATCCTCTTTTTTTCGAGCTTGCGAAAATAGCCGTCGAGCTCTTTTTCCGTGGGAGTGCGGTTGAGTACCTTGGCATATATTCGCATGACCCTCCGCTTCAAAACCAACCTTCGCACGCTATCGACCGTCCTCTCGTCTTTTTCGACGCTCTTAGCCGTACTCTGTACCGGAGAGACGACGACGTTTGTCACGATGTCGCCTTGAAGCTCCCTGTACTCGCGTGTTTCCTTCAGGATCTTGTCTATGTCCGCGGGACTGAGCTGATCCTCGTCCAAGAGACGCACGTAGTCTGCTTGTTCTAAGTTGCTGGGATACCTGTTCAAAACCCGCATGAACACCTTGTCGACGACGTCCTCCAGGTCTCCTCCGTAGCTACCGCCTTCGAAACCTTCTTTACCTCTCGAGCGACCGAAAAGACGCGCGTCCCAGAACACGACCACGACCGCCATCACGACGACGAGCACCGTGAAAACGACGGTCAAAGGTCCGAATGTGGACGCAACCGTATTATTATGTTTCATGTCGTCTTCCTACTACTTACTATGATGGATGGAAAAAAGGAGGATGGACATCCCGTCCTTCTTTCTTGTGATTCGTCTCGTGCTCGTGCTACGCCATGACACGCCACACGCCACACATCACAGCCATCACAGCCATCACAGCCATCACAGCCATCACAGCCATCACAGCCATCACAGCCACTTGCGTATCGGATCGATTGTCGATGTGGTCGATGCGGTCAATGCTTCTGACACTTTGTACGCCATGTCTTCGAACGGGTGTTCGTATTCGTACCCGAAATCCATCGTATTATCCGCCGTGGTTGTGGCCGTGTTCGTGTTCGGGTCGACACAGACGACCTCGATGTCGCTCAGAGATGTCGGTTCGTTGTCTCTGAAGACGGCCAAAGGTGTGCAGCCTGTCTCTAAATGACGATACAAAAACGTGTCGAGGTCCGGGTTGTCACGCGTCCTCCTAGACAGTGGTCCCTGTATGTGCCGCCTATATCCGACGCGGACGTAACCCATTATGGACACGATCTGTTGGGTTTCCGCGGGATGGACGCGTTGGAACACGTGGAGCTTCTCGTGGAGGAGCGTTTTGATCAGGGCGTCGGAGTCCCAAACGAACATTTCGAGGGGCATACATATCATGTCGTCCAACGTGTGAGGGAGGCCTCGTCTGATGATGGCGATCTTCCATGGGATGCGCGCCAGGCGCAGACAACCCGCGCTCTCACATAGTCGGTCAGCTTTGGCCGCACGGTGACGGATGTGCGACAGCGCGATCTCGGACGCGTCCGAAGCGTGGGGCGTGTGAAGAGCACCCGCGACTTCTTCGGGAAGGACGAGCGAAGTGGCGTACGCTCGACGAGCTTCGTAGAGGGACCGGTGACCGCGGGCTACTACGTCTGCGTACGTCGCATGTTCTTCTGTCAAGTAGCTGCTTTCCTCGAACGCCCTGACAAACTCGCGTTGTGTCACGAGGTGGACGGACGTATTGGAGGAAGCCGTAGCCGTAGAAATGGAATACGCGTCGGGATAGTTGACAGAAGAAGAAGAAGAAGAAGTTGAGAAAGAGAAAGGTCCGGTGTGGTTCCGGTTGTCCTTTTTCTTTGCTCCGCTTTTGATGTACAGAGCCGCGACGGCGACGGCAACCAACACGAAGCCGATAACCGCTAGCCAAGGGAATATCGCTTCCGTCCAACTACTATCCGTATCCGTATCTTTACCAACGTACGTACGACGCATGCTGCGTGTGTTATTGTTTTGTGGGCACAATTTAATTCCGTATAAACGTGAACAAACGGAATATACACGTCGTAAAAAGAAAAATGAACGGAGCGTCTGACGTGCAGAGACGAAGTATGTACGACATGGTGCCGTGTTCACATTGTCCGCTCATCGTCGACGCGCGTATGTACCCCCTCCACCTCGAGATATCGCACACTCGACCGGTGCCCCGACTCTATCAATTTCCCGTAGTTCGGTCTCCTCCATTGCCGTCTAGGGAGCTGATGGCGTCGGCGGCTAGAAATGTTAGGCGTGGAAATCGTAACGGACTGCACACGGACAATGACGACGACTCGACCTTGCACGAAATATCGAGTTTGGCATTGTCCGTAGAAAATACAATACTCCTTACGGCGCGTGACACACATTCGCCTCGAGGCGTGAACGTGGACACCGTGTCGCGCACGCTATCGCAAGAAGAACACAATCGATTCAGAGGCTCCGACGAGGTCTGCCCCATTTGTTTAGTGGATATGTTCGAACCTTCGGCGACACGAGAGATCCACGTCCGCCGTTTGACTTGTGGACATTTGTTCTGTCACGCGTGCATATCGAAATGGATCCCAATGAATCCCAAATGTCCTCTTTGTAATACGAATCTCACAATCTACATTGATCGAATGACATCTTCGATGCACCGCGCCAATTCACCGTAAGTCCAGCGGATGGTATCTTCTACTCCCTCGTCCTGCACCTGATGAGCCGTCTGGTAGCGCACGCCTTCGGCGTGGTACGCCACGAAAGCGAAAGGATGTGCCAGGTGAGGACGGATGTGATCTAACTCCACACAGGCTTGCGCCGTAGTCGAAGGATCTCGGACGTCACGCAAGGCGCTCACGAATCGAAGGAACATGCCCAACATAACGCGGAGATCTTGGTATGGGAAGGCAGACGAGTCGATCACCACATCTGACTCGTTATCACCACGATAACAAGTCGAAGTCGAAGTCGAAGTCGAAGTTGTCTGTCGTCGTTGACGAAGTCGGAGCCACTCATGTGTGGCCACACAGCACCACACCAAACGCAAACCATGCCTCTTGACGCCTTCGAGCTTGAGGTGTAAAGCACGGAAAGACAAAGGGGTTTCTGCACCGACGCCGTCGACGAGCCACCCGAAGCATTGGCGTATCGCGTCGCTCAACCGAAACTCCAGCGTCGGGATAGTGACTTCACCGAGCCTCACGAAAGCGGTCATGTCGCTAGAGCTTACGTTAGCAGTCTGTCCTAGACCGTACACCCTCCTCCAATCGTCGGGACCGAGGACCGACACGCGCAAGATGTCAGCGGAGCTTTTGATGGTGGCAGAGTGTTCATTCGACGGCTCCAGTTCGACCGTCACATCGTACTTCAGCTTGAATGATCCACCGTCTTCGTTCTTGTTGGCGTAAAGGGGGAGGTTCGGGTCGATCGGATAATCCCTGCGCGACATACGGTCATGTTGTACCCGTGTCATCACCAAAGTGTCGGTGGTTTTGAACACGGTCCCTCGAAACCGACAGTCGCCTGCGTCGGGGGAAGGCAAGCTCCAAGACGCGGTGTCTCCGTGTATTTCGGTGGGCGTCGAAAAAGCCCGTATCCTTGGGTCGACTTTTTCGCGGAAATACGACAAGACGTCGGCCCGGTTGAGGAAAGCGATGGGGTTCCACACCTCCGTGTTAGTCAATCCGCGTAAGTCATTCTCTACCGCGCGCAACACCTGCGCCACGATGAGTTCGACGTCTCGGACCAGTTTGACGTCGGTGACTTCTCGCAACAACACGATGTAGTCGTGTGAAGGCCACAGACCTCTCGTCTTCTGCCGGACGGCTTCCGGAAAACAGTCGATGTCCTCGCCTGAGCTGACCACCAACGCGTCCACCCCGTATCGAAGCTTCCGCAAAGAACAGTAGTGTTGTAACGCCAACTCCAACCTCGTGAACGTGGATCGCGAGATAGTGTTCGATGGCGTATGACCGTAGACGGATCCACTCCTGAAAACGGCGGTCGCATACGCTTCGGTTACAGCGGCGTCTAACTGCCCCTTCCTCCCTCTCGTTTCTGACATCGAACGTGACTCCGAAGTCGCCGATCGCAAGAGTTCGGACCGGCGTGTGGCGTCGGCCGCCACGTCTCGAGCAAACACCATCGTTCGTTTACACGGGCGAATGACGGTGTCTCTGTCCCACTCGTCCGGTCCTCGCCGAACGTTCTTCGCATGTCCTGGGATTGCGTCGGAATCAGGTTCGACGTCTTTTCCGCGTTCTTCTCTCTGGACCATCTCCTCGAACTGTTTCCGACACGTTTCCGCGTCGCGGCTGCCCAGGTACGCCACGTAGCTGTTGTGCAAGAGGCGCGCCACTTCGCGCGCGGGGAAAGCGTGTCTGAACATCGGCATCGTCTTGCGGAAGCGCGCACATACGGTCTTCGCGTCGACGTCATCTACGGCATCGACAATGACCATATCATCTCCCGCCGTTCTGATGGCCATGTCTCTACCGGGTACGATAAGCGTTATGGAGAATATATGTAAACCCACTTCGTTTTATGCCAAGCGCGTAAACAAAAAAAAATTGAGCCGGAGTCCACACCTGAACACGAGTTGTCATTTTCACCGTCACCATGGCAGCCAACACAGACAAGGTAGAGGTGCAGAAGAAAAGAGATGGTATCGCCGAGGATGCCAAAAAGTCCTTCGCTTACCTGGGGGACGTCAAGGGCGCAGACCACCTCAACGCCATTGCACAAGTCATTGCCAATTTGCCACACACAATCGACACGTCCAACAAAGAGTGCAAGAACTACTACACTACCAGTTCGGGAGGGGCTGCTTCCTGTAGGGGCATTGCCGAGGTCATCACAGCTTGGATGGTCGAGACCATGGCACGCGCTCCTGAGCCCCATCTAAGTATGACCATCGCGTTGGATGCGGTGAGTGCATCGCAACAGTACGCGTTGGATGGCAAGAACATGCAGGGAGGAGACTTCATCCAGAACGCCATGTTCGCCACCATCCTCGCGCACAAGCTCCGACAGCATTACCACAGTGGAGAAAGCGCTAACCTGATGGACCACGCGCGCTACCTGTTCGCAGATTATGTCGAGATCGCGCGCGTGAATCCCAAGTCCAACATCATGGATAAGTGCACCGGCTTGGAGATGTTCACCAAATACGATTACTCCGTGACCTTTTCAAAGGCGGCGGTAGATGACTTCACGCAGTATCTTTCCACTTCCCTGGGTTGGAAGCACCATGACGGGCAAACATGCTCACACCTGGAAGACCAGATGCGGTCGCACTTGGGCAAGAGCCGCGTGATGGACCTGAACGTCGCAATCCGCACGGTGCTCTGCTCGTTTTGCCTCAAGATCCCCTTTTGCCCCACGGTGAAGCACCACTTCGTCCCCGTGCCGAGCATCGGCATGATCAAGGGCAAGAGCACGAACAGGAACAAACGCAAGGCCGAAACCGAAGCTGAGGTTGACCTGGACGATGCAGATGTGCATGTAGATGTGGGAACGGACTTGTGCACTGATGGCGAAAGAGGGGGTCGGTCTATTGCACTACGACGCCAGGTGGTCAGTAATGACACAGTGGCTATCCAGTTTGCCCTGGATTTTGCCCGTGTGGTACAGCAGGCGGACGAGCGCTGTGCCTCTTCCTCCGTACATGCCTCCACACCTGAAACAGCGGATGACGTAGCGGATGACGTAGCGGATGACGTAGCGGATGACGTAGCGGATGACGCAGAAAAGGTCCGTCGCGTACAAGTGCTGAACTTACTAGAGTGTGAGCTCAACCTTTCAAAGCTCCCACACCCATCCACGCCATGGCTCACTACACTCGACCTGCTGGACATTGAGCTTAGACGGTCTGAAGCGGCCAAGGCTACGTTCAAGGAGTTCGCTCTTGGTCTGTCACCGGCTTAGAGACGGACGGCCGACTCGTCCCACTTTCACTTTGGTTTGGCTGAATAAATCTCACTTATTTTTTTATCGTTGTTGTTATCGTGTTACAGTGCCATTTTTTCTTTCCATCCACTATTTGAACCACCTGATCGTCGATATGTATCCCATCCCCACAGTTGACTCGTAGAAAAACAGCCCTCCGATCCGCAAGGTGGTAGGTGTACGTATCAACGTTTGAATCAAACTGAAACCAGCAAGTTGCCGCCCATTGTATACAAGCGGGAGAAACTACCGCTGAATGAAGTAATCTTATACGATGATGGCACACATACTACTCACGCACATTGTAACAAAATCACCTTGCCGCGGAGTGTATCGTCATACGCCCAGGGGCGCAATGTCTGCTGCTTCGAAGTAAGACACCAATTTCAATTTCGAACCGAATTTAGATAGTGCCGCGTTATCGTAAAGACAGAAACCTGTCTTTTTTTGTCCGTTGGTCGATGGGTCTAAGAGGGAACGTTCCCCTTCTTCTGGGGAAGCACGTAAACTTGCGAGCGTGAGGAGCGTGGTGTACGTCGCCGTTTCTCCGCCACGCCACTTCGTTTTGTTCATCTGAGGAACGGCCATGTTGTCTGACACGGAAGACGAGGCGGAGTGGTAAAGGCGCGCCGATATGATACATCTCTGGAACGTCGAAAACTTGCCGTTCGCAGGAACGGTGAGTAAGGGGGTGTCGTCTAATATTGCCCGCATGGAGCGTACCTCAAAATGGCGCATGGCGTCGAAAGTGGCTAACGCGCGTGTCTCGATCTTACGGACGAGGGCCTCGTTCAACATGCCGGTGTACAAAAAAGGCCGGCCGTCTCCCACGTGACGGCGTTTTTGATCGTGGCCGCCTTGTTTGCGTCGACTGGCTTCACGGAACACCGCCAAGAGCGAAGCGTGTTCGCTGTCTACGCTCAGACGCGCTGCGCCGACCACGGTCCGCTGCGCCGATTGCGCCGCGTCTTCGCCTTTGTCGGTGAACAGACTCGCCACGTCTCCCGTGCTTTCCTCCAAGATAGCCGCCAAAAGCACCATGTCCTCCATTCCGCCGTATACCAGACCAGAAAGGATGAGGAGCGCGTTCCAGAAGCCGAGCTTGGTCTTGCGCATGACGTCCAGCGCCACCTTACCTAGTGTCGTTATCCTTCCCGTGAAAGCGCTCTTGCCCAGATGTGGATCGGTGGCCATCGCCCCGAAATCCACGTCGTGGAAATGCCTCCACCTGGCCCCAGGAGGTCCGTTAGCTCTTCGGAAGCCGTCGTGGTGCTGTTGCTGTCGCCCGGGTTCGTCGGAGGCGACCGATATCGACATCATGCCGTAGAAAGACAACATCGAAGCGCTCGACGCGATCTGCGTCGAGGTCGGGGGCGTGATGAACTGCGAGAGGTCTCTGCACGCTGACTCGAAGGTGTCGTCGCGCATCATGGCGAGGAGTTGGTCGGTGAGGTCTGCGGTGAGAATGCGAGGGTCTGGATAGAACGGCTGCTGCTGCATGCGTTCGAGCGAGTATATGTGATAGCAGGTGCCGGGTTGGACACGCCCGACACGTCCCTTGCGTTGCATGATCTGCGCCTGCGTGCACATAACACGATTCATGCGATACGCGTCGTGTTGCGGTTCGTACACGTTTTCGAGTTCCAGGCCGGAGTCTATGACGGTCGTCAGGGAGGGTAGGGTGAGCGACGATTCTGCTATGTTCGTCGCGAATATGATCTTGCGGTCGTACCCATCCGTTTCAATGGCCAGTGCTTTAGCCGCCTCCTGTTTCTCTCGAGACAGCCGGCTGTATAACGTGCTGCAATCCAACGCGGAACAGTTGGCGGGCATCAACCCTCGAGCGCACACGTCGCGAAGCACCTGGCACCCCCGGTCGGCCTCTCTGGCCGTGGGAACGAAGAAGATGATGTCTTCTCCGGGACCGGTCCGTTCGAGTGCCATGGCCAGAGCCCGCATGCCGGCGTCGGCGAGGTAATCCCCTTTGCCTGGTCCGTCGTCGCCGTGGTCGAGACGAGCGTCCTCTTCGGCCGTCAAAAACACAGACTCGACGGGATGATATGGTTCTCCGGACACGCCAATAACACGGACCGACGTTTCCGAAGATGACGCCACGGACGTTTCCGCAAAGTAGTCAACGAAGAGAGAGGGGTCGATGGTAGCGCTCATGACGACCACGCGCAGATCAGGCCGCAATAGAACCGCCCGTCTCAACATGAACAACAGCGTGTCGATCGGTACCGTCCTCTCGTGCGCTTCGTCCACGATGACGACCGCGTAATCTTCGAAAGCCGGATCGCGACGACTCGCGGCCAATAGATAGCCATCCGTCGTGAACAACAGACGGGTGGAGTCACTCCTCGAGTCGGGGGGCGCGTCGCGGAAAGCGAAACCCACCTCTCCGCCGACCGCGACATCTAGAGTGGCCGCGGCGAACCTCGCGTTCCCTTCGGTGATGCTGCTCTTCGGGTTGGTGACGGCTACCAAGCTCTTTTTACCGCCAGCGTTAATGCTGCCCGTCTCTGTGTCTAACATATGACGGAGTGCGAGTTTGGGGATGATGGTCGTCTTTCCGCTACCTGTGCCCGACACGACGACCGTCACCTGGCACGAATTGATGCTGTCTACTATCTGACGGAGTTTGCTCTTGTTCTGGTACACAGGCATCGCCTTCCATTTCTGTGCCAGCGCCAGGTAGTTGTCGCTAACGGGCAGACCCGTCAACCAATTCAATGACTTCCCTCGGGCGTTCAACACGTCTCCTCTTCTCGGTTCGGGGGTCGCACCTACCACCTTTTTTTTCCCCTGCATCATAATTCTACTACCCTGTGGCCACATTAAAAAAATTGAAGCATCAGGGAAGCAACCAAAACAACTTAGCCACCTACTGAATACAACTTCCGAGTACCAGTACCATGGCGACACCTGCGTCCACGAATGCTAGCGAGAGTGGCTTGTTGCACATCGAGTACATCCCTCACCCCAGTTCTACACGGAAGAAGACCAACATGATGTCGCTTCTCAATGAAGATAACATATGGGACAACAACGTGTTCGCGTCCATGTTCAAGAGATTTGTCAGTGCCATCAACGCGTCTGGCGAGGGCTTCGCGCAAACCCTGTTCCCAGATGTGCGCTTCAAGAACGCCAAGATAAGCAAGACCGGAAGCTATTTGGCCCTGGCCAGGCTGCCCAACGTCACCATCGTGATCCTGGACATCTTGGCAGCAAGGGAGTTGAAAGCCAAGGTGAACAACATTCCCAGGAACGCTGAACCCTACATCCACTTCGCCCTGTTGAGCAGCACAGACGAGGTGGACACTCGCACTATCCAAGACAACGCCAGCTGTGTCAAGTCCATCTCCAACATCGTCCTCATCAACTACATCGTCCAGTTCATGGAGATGGTGGATATGGCCATTGGGCTGGAGGGGGGAGCACGAGACGGCGATGGAGTCCAATTATCCCCGAGGGCACATGGCATTGTCAAGGCCTTTCTGGAGGCGTGGAAGGACTTCCAGGATAGTGATGTCGACGAGCGAGACGACGATAGCGTGTCCATCATCAAAAACCAGATCTCGTGCACCTTACACAAGCACCTGGACTTTTTCAAGAACTTTGAACACTACATCACCTTCCTACTCTTCAACATCCAAGAGGACATCACCATCACCAACAACAAGGCGACCTTCACGCCTCCGGGCACGTCCAAAGTCAACGTGGTGTCTCCCATCGAGGTGCTCATCCTGGGACTGGCCAAGGTGTTGTCTAATAACGTCCCATCCCAACTGCTCAAGCCTAGCGTCCTGGAAGCCACGCACAAGTATGGTGCCGTCCTGCCGACGATGGTCAAAAATGTGCAAAACAACAAGAGCACCAATAAAAAGGGGTCCACACGAAAAGCCACCGTGCTGGATGCAGCTGACTCTGAAAGCGAGCTATCTGACCGTGATGTTGAGTCTGGCGGATCAGACTCCGAAGCAGAAGAGGCAACCTTCAAGACACCCGTATCAGAGAACAAGAGTAAAGGCACTAAACGCACACGTTCTGCTCCTGCTCCTGCTCCTGCTCCATCTGTCGCCGTCTCTTCAGTTTCACCCTCCGGCAGGAAAAAGAGATACCAGGAGAAGAGAACGGAAGATCAAAGAGATGACGGCAATGATGTCATGGAGGTGGCCAGGCGATACGTCCGCGCCCTGTTCGAGCCCATGTACAATTTATACTAGACGACCGTTGCGGCAGGTCAAGCTTGTTTTTTTTGGCGAGAAGACTCCAGTCCGGCGAGGACGGGGTCTACGTAAACAGCATTGAGGTCGTTCAACACCGCGTCGGTGGCGTCCTTGTGAGAAGCGCTATCAGACGCCAGGAGTTGTAATTGACTGATACACATGCCGAGTAGTTCCAAGGGAAACGTGGGATCACAGCACTTTTCGAAAAGCACTGGATATTGTGCCGCAAAGTTGGAAAACAACTCAGAGAGCATTCTTTTCCTGCTCTCCACACTGTAAGAGCTTTCGAGCAGGAGGATGCTCTCTTTTCGCACGGCTTTGGCGCATTGGGCGATCTCGGAAGGGGACATATGCGGGAGACTGTCGTCGTGGATGCCCGGAGGGGGAGGCGGTAGCTGCGAGGCATCTATGATTTGTTCCTCTTGTACCATGTCGGTATGCAATTTTTGTTCTTCTGTTGTACAACTTTTTTGTTGTGTTAACTTTATATACAGACACGCTGTACGGCCACCTAAAATATGCGCCAACATAATGCCAGAGAGAGCGAGAGCGAGAGACCGATGCACCGACAGAGAGGAGCGTCTAAGTGTGTGGCCGCGGCGCCTATGCTCAAAAAAGACGATGATAAAATTAGACCCGTGAAACTGCCTCCTCCTCGACCCAACGGAGGACTATACACGGGTGAACCCTTTCTAGCGGGTGCACCTTGGCGCAACTTTCCGACCGTTCCCGACTCCGGACACCTCATCCACCATAACCTCAGGAGCGCTAATCCTCCCGTTGACGCGCTTTACCAATATCCGGGAGGTGGTCTTCGTCTCGGTAATAACTACCCCGTGCACCCCGGCATTTCCAGGTTGGGACCTCTTCATCAAGACGTCTTGTGCGCTCCGTGTTTTCCTGACGCCCCTCAGACACAACACAGGTTTTCGAAATACTCGTACGTCTCATGATGAACGCGATCGAATTCCCGCACATCCGACACAAATATGTATACAGTCGTAAGATATGGGCCATGGATGTATTGCGTTACCTGTACTCTTCGGATGTCAGGCGCATCGTGGGCCCGGTGTCAATGTATATGTACGAAGTGTCGCTCCGTCCCGATGGCCACCCCTCGGCAATCCTCCTCTTCGGAGACCAACATCGAGATCCAGCCTCATCATCCTACTCTAACGACTCGTCGTGCACGTTGAACGACACAGTGGATCCGAAAAGTACGGTCTCTATACACGGGATAGTGTGTGCCCTCCGACGCGCTTTCGCGCGTTTCGACCTGTTCCTCGAGGCACCCTTCATCGTCAGACGAGGACATCTTCGCGACCACTTTTTACACATCGCTGACAAGCACATGGCCACCGACCTCAGGTTTCCATTTCCGTCAGATAAGGAAGATCGGCCAGTCGAGGCAGTCGAGGCAGTCGAGGCAGTCGAGGCGACAAGTGGACGCATGTCCCCTCGACACACAGAGACCGATACAAAGAGGTCGTGGCTGTGTATGTGTCCGGTCCGTATATCACACCCGAACGCTTACCAGAAACAAAAACAAAAGCAGCAGACGTACCGGGAACGTCAGCGGCAACTTCAACTGCAACTCCAACTGCAACGACTATGGCGGATACCCCTTCCCTGGTGTTTCTTTAGGCGGTCTTTGAACCACCACGTCACCGAACAGAGAGAGTCCATGAAAACACTCCGCCAAGTCAAAGGGAGGACGTCGCACCAAGACGTATTGAGGGGAATGTACAGAGCATTCCGCAATAAAATGTATCACTCGGGAGGGATGCGATGGGACACATACAAGGCGATGGACATCAGGTGGGAGCCCAACGCGTGGATGTACTTGAAAGTTCCCCGGGACGACACGCCTGATATACTCAATCGCTGGTTCCATGGTATTCACAAGTTCGTCCCCGACGTCTCGACTTACGTGCACCTGATCGAAACATTCTTATACGGCACCGACTTCGTTGCTTCTATCCGTCGAATGTACGGGTCGAAAGCGCCCCTCGCCCTCGTGTCGCTGGTTCCTCGAATCACCGACGAACGCCCCAATAAAGTGCTTCACGTTCATCCCATAGCGCACGAGTATCACAGTCTCTCACCCGAACACTCCGCGATGGTCAGGGCGTTCCTCGACGCGCGCATCAAGGACGTTGCGGCTATAATGAGAGACGACCTGGGCTACGACCACTTGGCGCGCATCATAGCGAGGAGGAGGACTTCGAGGACCAGGGCGATCGCACAAAGCGCGTTACTAGATATTATACGGGAGAGTCGCATGTCGACGTACAAGCCCTCTCTACTCCTCGTGGCGCGATTCGTCACACCCGTCATCCTCATGGACGCCTACCTGTTGTGCAACCTTTTGAACACGTTACGTGACGAAGAAAGCGACGGAATAGGATCGGAAAAAGAAAAAGAAAAAGAAAAGAGACTAAGAGATAGAGATAGAGATAGAGGAAGAGTACGTGCAATGGGAGAAGAGCTACCCGTGTCACGTCTTTTGCGTCAGCGTGTGTTGTTGGTGTACGCGGGTAACTCCCACATCGAGAGCTACGTTCACTTTTTTGAAAATTACATGGGTCTCGTCCCTTTGGTCGATATCCCCGCTTCCTCTGAACGAGGGCGGAGTTCGACTGACAACGACACACCCGACTATGGCCCCGGGATAGAATTCAGTCGGTACGTTGACGTCGATTACAGCGCACTGGATGCGCTGGTCGACGACTCCGTCTGACCCAGCTTCCGATCCTTGTAATGCGAAACATCTTCCAGTCTAAACGAACGGAGGTTAATGGCCGTTATGATCACGATGCACGCCCACAAGAGGGTCGCTATCGCGACGATCCAAGACCATATGCGGCAGTCACCCACCATCATGCAATTGACGGAATATACACCCAGAAAGAACGGGAAGAACAAGAGGACGACGATGAGGATGCGGTTACCGAAGCTGTAAGGCGTCTTCACGTACTTGTTGTTTTGTTGGTCGTACACGTACATGTCGAAGGGCACGAGCACGACGATACACAGGATGATGTAGCCGACCAGCGCGACCACCGCGGGCCACGTCAGACCCATGAAGCCGTTGGCGTCGACGAGTCCGCTCAATGAAGCATAGGCGTTGTCGCCGGTCTTTTTCGCCATCGTCTAGTCGATTGTACATGATATACTGTTTGAAAAAAAACTAACCGAGCGCTGTCTATCTGCAATAGTTCGAGTTCGCCGCATAATATACCCAGTAAAACGGACCGAAAAACAGCGCCAACAAAAACCCGATGATCTTTTCGAGCAAACTCCCCGACTTCCCGAAGCACACCAACGAGTACACGAACGCGATCAGCCCCAGGATGAACCACAGGAGCAAGAAGAACACCAACGCCTTGGCGAAAGAAGCTCCTCCGTTCCCGCCATCGGTCATGCGCTCGACTCGCTTGGGCGTGTTCACGTGTCTGTCTATCGAATTGCCTTCTTCCGTAGTCATGTGGCCGTATTATATGACGCGTGTTCGTCTTCGTCGTTTACATTACACCGATATATAAAGACGACGGTGTACGCTGCTCCCTCATCCAATCATCCAATCATCCGATCATCCGATCGATCCTCCTTGGAACGATACGCTGATACCAAACCGAATATGTCCGTCCAAAATTCTGCCGAAGTCACTTCCGGCGCCGAGCCGGAGACGTACGCCTTCCAGGCCGAAATCAACCAGCTCATGTCCCTGATCATCAACACCTTTTACAGCAACAAAGAGATCTGGCTGCGCGAGCTGGTCAGCAACGCGTCCGACGCGCTGGACAAGGCGCGTTACAAGGGTCTGACGGACAAGACGTTCCTGGAGGGCGAGCCCGACCTCAACATCCGTATCCGTTTGGACAAGGATGCACGTACCGTAACTTTGACGGACACCGGTATCGGTATGACCAAGGAGGAACTGATCGGCAACCTGGGCACCATCGCACGCAGCGGCACAAAAGGCTTCATGGAAGCCTTGTCCGCGGGAACCGACGTCAGCATGATCGGCCAGTTCGGCGTCGGCTTTTACTCGACTTACCTGGTGGCCGATCGCGTGACGGTCACCACCAAACACCCCCAGGACGTCCAGTACACATGGGAGTCTCAAGCGGGTGGGTCGTTCACCATCGTGCGCGACGACTCTGGAGCCGCCGAGTCTATCGCGAGGGGCACGCGCATAGTGATCCACCTCAAAGAGGACCAGAGCGAGTACCTGGAAGCCGGGCGCATCAAAGAATTGATCAAGAAGCATTCCGAGTTCATCAGCTATCCCGTCATGCTATGGACGGAAAAAAAGAGGATGGTCGAGGAAGACGACGAAGACGAAGACGAAGGAAATAACGAAGAAGACGGGTCCGTCGAAGTCGAGAACGAGAAGGAGAAGGAGAAAAAGAAGAAGAAGAAGCAGGTTGAGCGTGTCGAATCGGGATGGGAGCAGCTGAACAAACAGAAACCTATTTGGATGCGCAATCCCGACGAGGTCAGCGAAGAGGAGTACGACTCCTTTTACAAGGTATTCACCGGCGACTGGGAAACACCCCTCCGCGTCACCCATTTCGCCGCGGAAGGTAACCTGGAGTTCAGGGCGATGCTCTACGTCCCCAAGCGCGCGCCGTTCGATATGGGTGGCGAAGCCTCGAAGAAGATGAACAACATCAAATTGTACGTGCGCCGCGTGTTCATCACCGACGATTGCGAAGAGCTCATCCCGGAGTACCTGGGATTCGTCAAGGGCCTGGTCGACAGCGAGGACCTCCCGCTGAACATATCGCGCGAAGTGCTACAACAGAACCGCATCCTCAAAGTCATCCGCAAGACGCTCACCAAAAAGGCGCTCGACCTCTTTTCGACTCTGGCCGAAGAGGACAAGGAAGCGTACGCCACGTTTTACGAGGCGTTCGGTAAGAACATCAAGTTGGGCGTCTACAGCGACGTGCCCAACCGCGCCAAATTGGCCCAGCTGTTGCGTTTCCACTCGACCAAATCCGAAAGCCAAAGCATGACGGGTCTGTCAGATTACGTCACGCGCATGAAAGAGGGCCAGCCGGGCATCTATTACATCACGGGCGAAAGCCTGGCCTCCGTCGAAAAGTCGCCCTTCCTCGAACGCATCAAACGCAAGGGCTACGAGGCGCTCTTCATGGTGGACCCCATCGACGAGTACGTGGTGCAGCAGCTCAGCGAGTTCGAGGGCAAACGCCTGATATGCTGCACCAAGGCGGGACTGGACCTCAACGATAGCGAAGACTACCGCAAAGCTCAAGAAGAGTCCGCGAAAGATTATGCCGCCCTTTGCGAGACGATGAAGGAGGTACTCGGGTCTAAGGTCGAGTCGGTCAGGGTCGGTGACCGCATCGTAGACTCGCCGTGTGTACTCGTCACGGGTGAATACGGATGGAGCGCCAACATGGAGCGAATCATGCGCGCCCAGGCATTGCGCGACGACACCATGAACGCGTACATGATCAGCAAAAAGACGTTGGAAATCAACGCCACGCACCCCATCGTCCGAGACCTCAAGAGACGCGTCGACGCGAACAAGAACGACGCATCCGTCAAAGACCTGACGCTCCTGATGTACGACGCCGCGTTGCTCTCTTCGGGTTTTTCGATGGATGACCCACACCTCTTCACAGCTCGTCTCTATCGTATGATGAAAGCGGGTATGGCCATCGACGGCGAAGACGACGATGATAAAGACAAAGACAAAGACAAAGGCGGCGATGACGCCAATTCCGATGCCGCCGTACAAGAACTGGACGTGTCCGGCACCATGGAGGACGTCGACTGATGAGTCACCCCACTGATGTTGGTGAGTGGTAGATAAAGTGGGCGTGTGTTTTTATTTTTTTGTATTAGTCGTGACAACTCATGAACCAATCGTGTTTGGGGTCTCTACCGAGCGAAATACTCGACGAAGTACTGAGTCACCTCCCTCTGACAAGCCTGCGTTCGGCCCTCTTGGCGTTGTGTGGCCACCGGCGAGAGCATCCTGGCTTGAAGGCGCTTTGGTTGTCTAGACAGGACGACCGGACCATCCAACACTGGCTCTTGAACATGGGTGGTGACCTGTCTTCTCAAGACACCATATTTTTGACCAGTCACAGACCAGAACCTGCCGAATGCGCACTCTACGTCGCGTGCACGAACGGGCACGCTCCTGTGGTCGAGCGTCTGCTGACAGCAGGGGTCCGGCCAGGTATGGGGATGCTCGTCGCGGGCAGGTCTGGGCAGTTGGCCTTGGTGGAGCGTATGTTGGAGGCGGGTGCCAGTCCAGACATGGGAATGGTCGGGGCGTGTACGTCGGGGCACCTATCCCTGGTCGAGCGTCTGCTGGCGGCGGGTGCGAGTCCAGACACGGGAATGATCGGGGCGTGCACGTCCGGGCATCTACCCCTGGTCGAACGTCTGTTGACGGCCGGGGCCAACCCCAAGCCAGGTTTCGTACTGGCGTGTGGTTCGGGGAGTTTACCCGTCGTGGAACGCCTTCTGGCGGCAGGAGTCCGTTCGAGCCTGGGACTGCTCCGGGCTTGTCGCGAAGGCAGACTTCCTGTAGTGGAGCTCCTTTTAGAAGCGGGAGCCAACCCGAACATGGCGTTGAACGACGCGTGTTCGAGAGGGGACTTGCACTTGGTACGACGTCTAGTGGAGGCAGGAGCCACCGTCTCAGCTCGAGAGCTCACATCTGCACGCCGAGGCCGCAATCCCAGAGTGGTCGAACTGGTCGAGCTCTCGGCCGGGGCGGCATCGTTGCCACGAACATAGTTTGAACCGAACACACCTGTTGTTTGTTTGTTGTTTGTTTTGTAAGAGCAAACGGATATGCATCTTTGTATCCGCATATAAGGGCAGCACGCCTCCCTCGATGAAATGCAAGACACATACCAAAACCGAGAAGAGCGTGCAGTGAAACAGTCACGCCATGTCGAAACGGCGGTCCAAACGACGCGCTGCTTCGAAGAGCAGAACTGCGTGTTCGGACCGGACGAGTACGTGTCGAAGAGCGTGTTGTTCTCCATGTTCTGGTCGTTGTCGGCCTTCCAGCAGTTCGACGGCGACGAGCTTTACGACATGGCATGGTCCGTGATCCGTCAGGGTGGTCACACGGCAGGTTTCGCACCCACCCAGCAGAGTTGTTTGTCCGTCATGTTCGAACACGTGTTGGTGCCGGCGCTCCTAGAAAGGGGGTGCAGAGTGTGCAATATGTCGCAGTTCGTACCGGACGTCGTCTTTTTGGGCGTGTCCGTCGTTCCACGAATTGACGGCGTCGCCGAATCGCGCAACAACACGAATAACGTTATACAGGGTCTCGTCCGTCGTATGGAACGTCAGAAAAAGTACATCGACGTCCTTTCTCGGCGCGTCGAAGAGATGTACCACGTGCTCGGGATGCCAGGCCACTTTGCCGCCGCGCAACGCGTCGAACCAGACTCCGAACCGGACTCCGAGTCCGAGTCCGACACGGAGTCCGATACTGTCTACGACAGCAGTAGCTCATCTAAGTCTCCGTCTCTCAATAAAATTCCGGATCTTTACATCTAGATAGGGTTGCCGTGCGATCTGGGCGCCGCGTTTCGAAACGCACTTGGCATATAAGGGATAATGTGCACTACAGTGTAGTAGCCTGCTCACTTTGAACCGCAGAGATGGAGTTCGTTGCCGACGTGACAAAAGACGCCGACGACAAGTGGGTGGCCGAGGTGTACAACATTCACCTTACTTCCGTTCCTTCCGTTTTGAAAAGCGAAGACGAGGACTCTTTGAGAGATAAGATCGAGCTTCGCGTGCTCAATGAGGCAGCAGCCGATTCCTTGAGTTCTTCTTCGAATCACGACGACTTCGACGTCAAGTTCCGCGTAAGGACGTTGCACATCAAGGTCGTGCCAAAGAAGAGGGACGGAGATGACACAGCAGTGTGTGCGGGGAGAAGGCATATACAGCTTCATCTAACTCTAGTGTTTTGTCCCAGTCCCAAATATTTTCTTATAAAAACGTTCTCTGATAGTCTAGTAAAGGATGTATTGGATAAAGCTCTTTGTCTCGTATATCACAGTCACACTTATGTAATCGATTACTTTCAACTTTCTATCCCCGACCCTGACGGAGGAACGATATTGAATCCAAACAAACAACTTGATCGACAAGGCGTCCATGATGACATGGAACTCAATGTGGAAGCAAAGCTGAAATCACGAGCTCGTGACATTTATGAGATCGGAGGCATGCTTCCCATGTTTACGAATTGAACATAGCAAGGTTTTGTGGCTCGTTCCGTCTAGTTGGCGGAAAATTATATAAGGACTAGACCGCCCTAGTCTTTTGCTATTCGCATATTTATTTTATGTCGATCAGAGCTGCGTTCGTGGGCACGAGGTCCGGTCGAGGCAGCGTCCCCTCCGTGACTCGCATGCCCCACGCCACCATGACGTACAGCCGTGATGCAGTCGAAGCGTCCATGCCTTCCATATCGTCCATATCGTGGCCTTTGTGGACACGGTCGAGTAAATAGTTTTCGCATAGGGCGGGACGTATATTGGGAGGTGTTTTGGTTCTCTGAACTTCGTATTTGCCACAACAAAAACGAAACGGAGGAACTATCATCCGCGCTAAGCGCTATCGTTCTGTCGATCTATAAGGCAGAAAACTGTCATAAATTACAAAAAACAAATTTTATTTTTTCCATCTAATTTGCCGCGCAATGTACGTGTGCACGTATACGTCCACCGAATGCCGACCTACGAAACGCGCCTGCTGCATCTGCTTGGAGGATACCGACCTCATGGGCTACGTCAGCTCTGTCATCCTGGAATGCGGACATGTCAACCACACGAGCTGCTTTGACTCCTACGTCTCCTCCCGCGTAGAAGCATCCCCTGAAAAAGAAGTGACATGCCCTGTGTGTTACAAGAGCTTGAACCGCATGTGGACGCGCGTGATTTGTAGGTCTGCCAAGTAAATTATACATCCTCCATTTCAATTACTCCGTATGGGCTTCCGTACTTTCCCGAAGTGTTCATTATTCACGGTGATGCGTACTCGTTCGAACGGGAAAGTGTACAATATAAAACAATGCCATATGATGTCGTAAAGATGCAAAGGCGCTATGACGAACACGAACAAGATAACGGTATCTGTCGCCTAAAGTTGCACAGGAGGTTTGCTCGCCGATGCGCTGGTATCCGTATCCGGGGCATCCAGCTATTTCGAAGGAGGTATTACATGTTACAGCCTCGAACAAAAGTGTAATCACCTGGGAGTCGATCGAGACGAAGCGGCGAGGTGCAGCTGCGTGAGCGAAGGCGTCGCACGCCAGATGGCGCGTGGGTGTGCTCGAATGTTCGGAACGCGACTCGCAGTCAGTACGACAGGATTCGCTGAACCGTATCGCGTACCACATGGACTTAGCGGGGACCACGTGACGTTTTTCCCGGTCGCTTTCGTGAGTATATACGACGCACACCGCGATTCTTACTGCGACGTCCGGGTAGAACATGACAACGCGATGGACAGGAACGCGTTTCGACGACACATCGTGAATGTCGCAAAGGAAAAACTACAATCTATTCTACAACAGCAACAGCAGCAACAGCAGCAGCAACAACAGCAGCAGCAACAACAACGAGAGGGATCGTGACGCGATGCTCAGAAAATAAATATGTTTGACTTATTATATATACACGTTGAGCGAACCCATGGATCCGGAAGATAGATCATTCACCGTTGAAGCCTCCTCCGTGGGAGTGACCGGGGGCAGGTATATCAACCGCGCTCCGAGGAGAGCCGCACTCAAAGCGGCTCGTATATTGTTCGACTCGTCCGAAGCGAAAGCCGGCAAGCTCGACCAGTTGAGGGTGCAGATGCGTGAGACCACGATGGGTAGCCCGGACCGACTGTTCGCGTACGAGGCCACGAAGAAAAAGGTGAACAAGACGGTGAATATAGCGGGTAACGAAGTGAACATCCGCCAAGAGATCAACCTGTCCAAGGTGCCCCTGTTTCACGGCGACGGCGTGCGCAAGAAACCCCTCAGGTTTAAGGCGAATAAGACAAAGACAAAGACAAAAGGCGGTGGATCAATGCTATCGACAGACACGAAGGAAGATGGCGATACCATCGAGGCGTTCTACGAACGGGGTACGGATAAAAAAGAGTACAGGTACATGTTGATAGACGCTCACAAAGAAGAGATCGATCGAAACATCGACACGAACAAAAAGGGAGAGAAGAGTGGACCTGTGATCCAGAGCGAAATTTCATTCCTCCCTGGTGGATCTGGGAACGATCTACACTATTCGGCGATAGGGTCCGGATTGAATGCGGTTGCTCCGCATCTGAGCAGTACGATTTACAGACCCACGTCACGCGACCTTCTGTTTCCGGATACTCCGAAGTACATCGCGATCACATACAGAATAGACCATTCGATGGGCCCCGATTTCGGCCATGTCAAGATTATGGGTATGAAACGAGCCGACACAAAGGAAGTCGACGCGATTCAAGCCGCAGAGAAAGAAGGCGGTGGATCAATGCTATCGACAGACACGAAGGAAGATGGCGATACCATCGAGGCGTTCTACGAACGGGGTACGGATAAAAAAGAGTACAGGTACATGTTGATAGACGCTCACAAAGAAGAGAT
>Ga0307940_1000576_pt1 | contig 23632 bp, 25 predicted proteins | sample OrgLakmetagen124_FD_201835 | JGI IMG/M metagenome (GOLD analysis project Ga0307940, IMG submission 201835) | Saline water microbial communities from Organic Lake, Antarctica - #124 | ecosystem: Environmental > Aquatic > Non-marine Saline and Alkaline > Saline | place: Antarctica: Organic Lake... | reverse complement strand
CGAACGACGTAAGCTTTGCCAAAGATCGAGGACGGTTGAACGTTAATTTTGAGTTGGGCAAATGATGCTGCATCTTCGCCATCAGCTGTGCGTGCCTGAACGCCTTTGATTTCCAATTCCCATGTGAAGGGGTTGCAGCGGAAGTCTTTGATTTCCACAGCACCCGTCAGAGTATTATTGATCTTTGGTAGCACGAGATAGCGAAGTGCCAGCGGCACTCCAAAAAAACCTCCGACCACGTAGAGGAAAAATAGCGCCAATGCACCGATGCTAATGCGTTTGAGCCACCGGTGGTTCGCTAGGAAAGTGTTGAATTTGAATTTCTTGGTTTTCACTTGGGGCACCATACACTGCATCGCGGGATCGTGAAGGGGGGAAATAACGGCTTTGTGTTTTACCCTTTGCATTAGGAGTCGCGTGTCGCGGTATTTCGGATTTCACTGCATGCAGATCATATGAGTTACGGAAAATGGATGAAAGCGGTTGCCTCCGGCGCGAGGCCGAAAACCTTGGCTGCTGGCGTGGTGCCGGTCTGGTTGGGAGGAGTCCTTGCTTGGAAGCTGTCGGGTGAGTTCGATCTCTGGCTGTGGTCGTGCACTCTACTTCTTGCGCTGTGCATTCAGATCGCGACAAATTTTTTTAATGACGCTGTAGATGGGAAAAAAGGAGCGGACGGAGAGCGGCGCACTGGGCCACGGCGACTGACTGGGACTGGGGAGATGAATTTCCGCGAGGTTATGTTTTTGGGGTCCGTGTTTCTGGCCGTAGCCGCGTTTTTTGGCGGGCTCTTGGTAATCGAAAGAGGCTGGATCTTGGTTGTGTTGGGTATCCCATCGTTGTTTCTTGCTTACGGCTACACAGGCGGTCCATTTCCTCTGGCCTATCGTGGGTTGGGAGAGGTTTTTGTAATTCTGTTCTTTGGCTTCGTCGCGGTGATGGGGACGGTTTTTGTCCAAACCGGTGGCTGGCCTGTTGAGGCGATTTTGCTCGGTGGGCAGGTGGGGCTGCTTTCCGCAGTGCTAATTTCTGTGAACAATTTCCGTGATCGCGAGGAGGATGCCTTGGTTGGTAAAAACACTCTGGCGGTCCGGTTCGGGCCAAAGGTTGCCGCGGCTGTGATCTGGCTGGAGATCAAGGGGGCGGCCTTTCTGGGAGTTGCTTGGTTGGTGATGGGTTATCCGTTGCTCGGCCTGGCAAGTATTCCAGTATTCACCATCGGAATGAGAATTATCTGGGGCGTGCTAACCATGCCGCCGGGTAAAGGTTTCAATAAGTTGCTCGCTCTCGGGGCAGTAGAATTGGTGCTTTTCGCTGTGGTATTCCATGCGGTCGTTGTGTTTTCCTGATGGTTATTTTCCATATCGATAGGTCCTTTCTGGCTGGTCTGCTGTTCTCTGCGGGCTTAGGTATCGGCAATGAAATTAGTCTTCCGATTAGCTTACTCGACAGTGAATGGGGAATCGCTGTGGCTTGAGTATGGCATTCGCGATTGCGGAACCGTGAAGAAAGAAACACTCCCGATGATATGGGAGGATGCCGGGCACTGGGTAATTCAGGTGGGTTTGGAAGTGCCTGAGGGAGCTGCCTTGGAATATCGCTATGTGCTGCGGCGTGACGATGGGCTTGAGCTGAAAGAATGGGGCGAAATGAGATGCTGCTGTCTTGTTCCGGAATCGACGCTGACGTTTTTGGATGATTGGCGTTCAGCTGGTAGTGATGACTACATCTACGAGTCAAAGGTGTTTGAGGTGGTGGATGCTACACAGAGTAAACGTGAACTCAGTGGGGTGTCTTGGTCGGTAAATCACGAGTTCAACTTACTCATGACCCGGCTTCCGGAAGGAACGGTGCCTTGTGTGATCGGTGGGATTGATGCGCTTGGTGACTGGGATTTTTCCAAGGCTTTGCCGATGGTAGAGGTTTCAAAGAACCGCTGGCAGGTGGGGGTGGATCTACCTATGGATTGGCAGGTTGAGTATAAATACGGTTTATATAGTAGTTCGGAAGGAATGGCGATCAGCCTGGAGGTGGGTGCGGAGAATCGGGCTCTTCCAAGGCGGGGTCGATCGGGTTTTGTGAAAATCTCTGATGAGTGCTTCCGGCGTTCTGTGGATATGAATTTGAGGGCGGCCGGTGTTGCTATTCCAGTTTTTTCTTTGCGTAGCGAGGTGGGCTGCGGGGTAGGAGAGTTTCTCGATCTCAAGCCCATGGCCGAGTGGGCGGCGAGTGCGGGAATGAAGATGCTGCAGATTCTCCCGATTAACGATACGACTTCTTCGAGAACGTGGACGGACAGTTATCCGTATTCCGCAATTAGCGTGTATGCGCTTCATCCGCTTTATCTGCGAGTCGATGAGATGAGTTATTCGCTAGTGGATCATGATGCTTTCCAAGGCGCCAAAACACTTCTCAACCGCAGTAAGAAGCTCGATTACGAAGCTGTGATGGATGTGAAGTGGCAGATTACGCGCGAGGTCTTCAATAAGAACTTTAAGGCTATTTCTAAGGATAAAAATTTCCTCCGTTTCTTGGATCGCAACCGAGACTGGGTCATCGATTACGCGGTTTTCTCGGTCAAACGCGATGAATTCGAGACGGCGGATTTTTCGAAATGGTCCGATTGGAGTGTCTATGCTTCCGAAAAGGTGGAAGCACTTTCGAACGATCCCGAGGTTCTTTATTTCGTCTGGCTGCAATATGAACTGGACCGGCAGCTCTGCATGGTTGTGTCAGACTTGCGTGCGCTTGGAGTTGTTTTGAAAGGAGATCTTCCGATTGGTGTGGACCGCGAATCGGTCGATGCTTGGGCTGCTCCCCATCTATTTAAAATGGATGCGCAAACCGGGGCTCCGCCAGACGGCTTCGCGGCAAAAGGTCAAAACTGGGGCTTCCCGACTTATGATTGGTATGAAATGAAAAAAGACGGGTACGCTTGGTGGCGCTCGCGCTTTGAGAAACTCAGCCGCTACTTTGATGCATATCGCATCGACCATATTCTTGGGTTTTTCCGGATTTGGCAGATTCCCTTGGAGCATGTCGATGGTATCATGGGGTGGTTTGATCCGGCTTTACCGGTTCGGTTGGAAGAGTTTGAAGAGCGGGGCGTCCCGTTTGAGCGCGCCCGCTTTTGCGAGGCATTCGTTGACGACGATTTGCTAAGGGAGGTTTTCGGTGAATTCGCAGATGGTGTGCGACAGGACTTTTTTGAGGAGAGCGCGCCTGGTGGCTATCGATTCAAGCAACGGTTTACGACTCAGCGTGGGATTCTGGATTTCTTTGCCAAGCTCACACCCGGCGACTGGGCGAATCAGGATTGGCTGCGCGATGCGCTGGTCGAGCTGGTCAGTGAAGTTCTTTTCTTCGAAGTCGAGGGCTCGAAAGGAAACGAATTCCATCCACGCATGGAAATGCAGAAGACACGATCTTTCCACGCGTTGGAGCAAAGCGTTCAACAAAAACTCAACGCGCTTTACACCGATTATTTTTACAACCGCCAGGAAGTGTTCTGGGAGGCGAAAGCTTATGAGAAGCTTCCGGCGATGCGTGGTGCGAGCGACATGCTCCTCTGCGGTGAGGATCTCGGCATGGTGCCGGAATGCGTGCCCGGTGTGATGCGTCAATTGGGCATGTTGGAACTCATCATCCAGCGCTGGCCAAAGACTGGTGAAGCGGATTTCTATGATTTGACGAGTGCTCCCTATTTAAGTGTGGTTTCAACCGGAACTCATGACATGCCAACCCTGCGGAGCTGGTGGCGTGAGGATGAGCAGGTGCGGGCGAAGTTTTCTTGGGATAAGTTCGGTATTGCTCTGCCGGAAAAGGAACTTAGTGGAGGAATGGCGCAGCGTATCATCGAGCAACACTTGGATTCACCGGCGATGTGGGCAGTGTTTCCGCTGCAAGACCTGTTGGCGATGGATGATGATCAGCGCAGCAATGACATCGAGGGCGAGCGTATTAATGTGCCGGCAATCACACCGTTTTATTGGCGGTGGCGCATGGAAATGGACGTGGAAGAGCTTTCCGGAAGAAATGGTTTCCAGCAGATGCTGGCTAACCTAGTCAGTGGCTCTGGGAGATAATCGAGAAATTCCAACGGGTTGCTTGACCGCAAGGGTGGGTGGGGCATAGGTTTCCGCGGTTTTTATCTGTCCCTATGAACATCCACGAATATCAAGCGAAAGAGCTTTTCGATCGTTTCCAAGTGCCAAGCCCGAAAGGCAAAGTTGCCGCGAGTCCTGAAGAAGCAGCAGCAGCAGCTAAGGAATTCGCCGGCGCAAAACTCGTCATCAAGGCGCAGGTCCACGCAGGTGGTCGCGGCAAAGGGCATTTCAAAAATGGGTTTCAAGGTGGCGTTCACCTGATCGAAAGCCCGGAGCAAGCTTCCGAGTTCGCGGTGAAAATGCTCAATGAGACGCTCGTGACCGTTCAGACAGGCGAGGCAGGCAGAGTTGTCCGCAAGGTGATGATCGCGGAAGCGGTGGACATCACGCACGAGTATTACCTCGCGATCCTGATGGACCGTGCGACTTGCTCACCGGTCATCGTTGCTTCCACTGAAGGTGGTATGAGCATCGAGGATGTCGCACACGACACACCGGAGAAAATTTTCCGCCAGATAGTGCATCCGCTTCTCGGACTTCAGGCTTACGAGATCCGTAAAATTTCCGCGGAACTTGGTTTCAGCGGAGATATTGCTAAGCAGTTCGGCAAGCTTCTCAAAAATCTCTACAAGCTCTTCATTGACTGCGATTGCTCGATGATCGAGATCAATCCACTCGTCACCACTCCGGACGGCCGCGTGCTCGCGCTCGATGCGAAGTTCGACTTTGATGACAATGCGCTCTACCGCCACCCAGATATCGTCGCGCTCCGCGATAAGGAAGAGGAAGATCCACGTGAGGTAGCAGCTTCCGAATACGATCTCAATTATATCGGTCTCGATGGAAACATCGCCTGCCTCGTGAACGGAGCGGGCCTCGCGATGGCGACCATGGACATTATCAAGCACTACGGTGGTGAACCGGCAAACTTCCTCGACGTAGGCGGCGGCGCGACCAAAGAGCAAGTCGCGGCGGCGTTCAAAATCATCCTCGGTGATCCGAACGTGAAAGGCATTTTGATCAATATCTTCGGTGGCATCATGGACTGCAACGTGATCGCCGAGGGCGTGATCGCTGCGGCCAAAGAAACCGGCCTACCAATCCCGCTCGTAGTTCGCCTCGAGGGCAACAACGTCGAGATGGGCAAGGCCACTCTCGCCGCTTCCGATATCAATATTGTCGCTGCCGATGACATGGCAGACGGAGCTGAAAAAATCGTGAAAGCGGTTGGCTGAAACCTGAACGAAATCATTTAAAGAAAAACAATCTCATGGCCATTCTCATTGACGAAAATACCAAGATCCTAGTGCAAGGAATCACCGGAGGCTTCGGCGGAAAACACGCTAAGCTCTCACTCGATTACGGCACCAAGCTCGTTGCCGGTGTCACTCCCGGCAAGGGCGGACAGAAATTTGAAAACACGGTGCCGATCTTCGATACGGTTTCCCAAGCAGTCGGTGAAACCGGCGCGACGGCATCCGCGATCTTCGTTCCGCCTCCGTTCGCAGCAGACGCGATCCTCGAAGCGATGGACGCTGGTGTGGAGCTCATCGTGTGCATCACGGAAGGCATCCCAGTCATGGATATGATGCGCGTCAAAGAGGCTCTCAAGGGGTCCAAGTCACGCCTCGTCGGACCAAACTGCCCGGGTATCGTGACTCCGGGACTCGGTGAGAAAAGCCACGGCGGCTGCCGCATCGGCATCGCTCCAGGCTACATTCATAAACGCGGCAACGTCGGTGTGGTTTCCCGTTCCGGAACACTCACCTACGAAGCCGTTTTCCAACTCACGCAAATGGGTTACGGCCAGAGCACCTGCGTCGGCATCGGCGGAGACCCTATTAACGGCACCTCTCACCTCGACGTGCTCGAAATGTTCAACGACGACGATGAAACCGAAGCCATCATCATGATCGGTGAAATCGGCGGCACGGCGGAAGTCGAAGCTGCGCGCTGGGCCAGGGATAACTGCAAGAAGCCCATCGCCGGATTCATCGCCGGTGCGACCGCGCCTCCGGGCCGCCGCATGGGTCACGCTGGCGCCATCGTCGGTGGTGAAGAAGACACTGCTGAAGCTAAGAAAAAGATCATGGCAGAATGCGGTATCGCGATCGCAGAAACGCCAAGTGTCATGGCGACCACGCTCATGGAGCGCTGGGGTAAGTGAAGAAAGGAACCGCGATTTAGAAATCGCGACAAGCTCGGCGAATTACTGGGAATGCCCGCTCCCGCTGCAGCCGCGGTTTCTAAACCGCGGTTCCTCTCGCCTTAGGAGGGAGTAAAAGAACCGCGATTTAGAAATCGCGACAAGCTCGGCGAATTGCCGGAAATGCCCGCTCCCGTTGCAGCCGCGGTTTCTAAACCGCGGTTCCTCTCGCGTCCCACGGAAGATAGAGCAGGTAATCATCGTCCCCGAGCTTAGCCTTCGCCGGATTCCGAGATATATAGCGCCGTATCTTCCAAAAGTGTTCTTCGCTACGGACCAGAGTATCCCAATATCTTTTGTGCCAGAGTTCCCCGGAACGACCGAGAACTTCATTGATCTGCCTGGAGGAATAACGCTTCCAGGAATGTATGATCTTCTCCATCGGAAAACCTGGCCTAAGACGAATGAGAACATGCACGTGGTTCGGCATGACGATGAAGCTATCGATCAGGTATCTTTCGGAATCGAAATGGAGGATTGAGCGGGCAACGAGAGATGAATATCTGAGATCTTTCAGGACGCATTCACCCATACCCTGATCCATCCATTCCTCAAGTTGTGCGGAGAAACGGCTGTGGAATTCCTGCTCGGTGTCATTATCCCATGGTTTTGGGTGATAGCTCATCCATTCGTCACGATCTTTTCTCCACTTTTGTAACAGGCTAGCGGGCACAGAATCCGCCAGCCGCCATGTTATAAAAACCCAAGCCGAATCCTGCTGCCAATGCGGGAGATGATTCAGGTGCTTCTTTACGGGCCGTTCCGGATTGTAGAACATCGTTCTTTGTATCCCGAAGGGAAAGAAACCGCGATTTAGAAATCGCGACAAGCTTGGTGAATTACCGAGAATGCCCGCTTCCGTTGCAGCCGCGGTTTCTAAACCGCGGTTCCTTTCGGATCAATGGCTGGCGCGGTGTATGGCGAGGAGCTTGATTAGAAGATCCTCGATGAACTCCAGTGGTATCTGGTTCGGTCCGTCTGACAGGGCGTTGGCTGGATCGGAGTGAACCTCCATGAACAAGCCTTCGAGGCCTGTCGCTACTGCGGCGCGGGCAAGCACCGGAGCAAGCTCACCATCTCCGCCGGTCGCTCCGCCGAGGCCACCCGGGCGTTGCACTGAGTGCGTTGCATCAAAGATGACCGGGATACCTTCCTTGCGCATGATGTAAAGCGAACGCATGTCGACGACGAGGTTGTTGTAGCCGAAAGTGGTGCCACGCTCGGTGATCAGAAAGTTGTCGCAGCCGAACGAGCGCATCTTGTTTGCGATATTGACCGTATCAAGTGGTGCGAGAAACTGACCTTTTTTCACATTCACCGCACGACCGGTTTTTGCGGCAGCTTCAAGCAGGTCCGTTTGGCGGCAGAGAAAGGCAGGGATCTGGAGGAGGTCGATGTGCTCCGCTGCGATCTCTGCTTGCTCAGCGGTGTGTATATCGGTGGTGACGGGAACTTTGAGTTCCTTGGAAATTTCTCCTAAGATGCGGCAACCTTCGTGGATGCCGGGGCCGCGGAACGAATCCACTGAAGTGCGGTTGGCCTTGTCGAAGGACGCTTTAAAAATAAAAGGGATTCCAGTTCTATCGGCGATCTCTTTGAGGGATCTCGCCATTTCCCAAGCGAACTCCTCTGATTCTAGTGCGCAGGGGCCGAGGATGAAAAACGGGGTTGGTCCGCCTACGGGAACGTTTGCGATTTGGAAAGGAGAGAAGGTTTTCATGAGTTATGCTTCGGAGTCGTTGAGAGCGGTTTTATAGAGAGGAAGAAGATTTTTCAGGGCCGCTTCGATTAGTTTGCCCTCGGTATCGGTTAAATTACCGGAAGTTTTATTCTTCAGCATCTGGAGAGAGTCGATGACAGATTTCGCTGCACGCAGGTTGACGGAAGTTTTCCCTGTCCCCGGATGCGGTATCTGGCCGAGAAAAAGACCGGCGTTCTGGGCTTGGAATAAGATAAAGTCGTTGAAGCGGGGATCGGCTTCCATGGGATTCGGCATGAATGAGGATTGTTTCCAGAGGGGCGGGAAGCAAGTTCGGAAAGTCATTTCAAGCAAATGGAATGCTTGACGTGGTTCGGCACGGATTCCTAACCTCCCCAAGTGACGAAATCGCGGTGATTTCCTCACAACTACCAAAATCTTAAGCAAACAGCACCCGTGGACCTCCAAGAAATCCGACGCATTGTGGAATTGATGAATGAGCATGGGCTCACCGATTTCGACCTTTCCAAAAAAGACTTTCATCTAAAACTTAAGAAGGGACCAGATTTCGAGGAAATTAACAGTCTACTCTCAAGCTTACCTCAAGCGACGGCACAAGCTGCTCCCGCATCACTTCCTGCCGCAGCACCAGCGGCAGCCGGCGCGGCACCTGCCGCTGCTCCAGTGGCGGAAGGTGCGGAAATCACTTCTCCAATGGTTGGAACGTTCTATAAAAAGCCCGCTCCGGATGCGCCGAACTTCGTCGAAGTCGGCTCCACCGTTTCCGAGGGACAAACTCTCTGCATCATCGAGGCGATGAAAGTGATGAATGAGATCAAGGCTGAGCGCTCGGGCACGATTTGTGAAATCGTTGCCGAGGATAGTAATCCAGTTCAGTTCGGAGATGTTCTGTTCCGCATCAAGTAATTTCAGACCCCATCGCAATGTTCAAAAAAGTCCTGGTAGCCAACCGTGGTGAAATCGCGCTTCGAATCATTCGTGCTTGCCGTGAGCTCGATGTCGAATCCGTAGCGGTGTATTCCGAAGCGGATGTGGATTCCATGCACGTCCAGCTGGCGGATGAGGCGGTATGCATCGGCCCTGGTCCGAGTAAAGACAGCTACCTCAAGCCTGACCGAATCATCGCGGCGGCGGAGATCACCGGAGCGGATGCGATCCATCCGGGATACGGCTTCCTCTCTGAAAATGCCAGGTTCGCGGATATTTGTGAGTCAGCGGGAATTGTTTTCATCGGACCCTCGGCGGATGTGATTCGCATGATGGGTGATAAGGCGACGGCGCGTGCGACTGCTATTGGCAACAACGTTCCCATCACTCCCGGTTCCGAGATCATACTAGATCCGGATGACGCTCTCGAAAAAGCCAAGGAGATCGGCCTGCCGGTAATGATCAAAGCGACTGCCGGTGGTGGTGGACGCGGGATGAGACCTTGCTTCAAGGAGGAAGAATTCAAATCCCTGTTCCAAGCCGCTTCCAACGAGGCGATGGCCTGTTTCGGAAATGGTGACTGCTATCTTGAGAAACTGGTTCTCAATCCTCACCACATCGAATTCCAAGTCATCGCGGACTCCCATGGAAATTTCATCCATCTCGGTGAGCGCGATTGCTCGATGCAGCGCCGCAACCAGAAGATCATCGAGGAATGTCCCTCGCCATTGATCTCCGAAGAAATGCGCGAGCGCATGGGCACGGCTTCCGTGTCTTTGATCAAGGCGATCAATTACCAGAATGCCGGAACCATCGAATACTTAGTCGATGAATCGGGAGAGAACTTCTACTTCATGGAGATGAACACGCGGATCCAGGTTGAACATCCGGTCACCGAAGAGGTGATGGGCTGCGAGCTGATCAAGGAGCAGATCCGGGTCGCTTCGGGAGAGTCCCTCTCGGAGCACGTCCTTGAGGTAAATCCTCGTGGGCATGCCATCGAATGCCGGATCAACGCGGAGGATCCATACAACAATTTCATGCCCAGCCCGGGAACCATCACGCACTGGTATGCGCCGGGCGGAAAAGGCGTGCGTGTCGATACTCACGTCTACTCTGGTTATTCAGTTCCGCCGTATTATGACTCGATGATCGCCAAATTGATCGTGACCGGTGCGAATCGTGAAATCGCGATCGCAAGGATGAAGCGTGCGCTCGGTGAATTCATGATCTCAGGCATCAAGACCACGATTCCGTTCCAACAGGAAATTTTGAATCATCCGGACTTTGCCGCTGGAAAGTATGACATCGGTTGGGTTGCCCGTTTCCTCGAGGAAAAAGGACTGTGAGTCTGACCGATCGTCGCTCACAGCTTTCCGAAGCTCTCCTCTACGGAATCGTCGATTTCGGCTATGTGGCTGAGGAGAAGATGGAAGAGGTCACCTCGCAACTGCTCAATGGAGGTGCGGATGTGATTCAATTACGCGCCAAAGGAATCCCGGAGCAGACCGTTTTCAACGTCGTAAAAAGAATTATTCCTCTCTGCCAGTCATTCGGCGTGGATTTCATTCTCAACGACTATCCGGAAATGGCCATGGAAGTCGGTGCCGACGGAGTCCACATCGGCCAGGACGACGGAGCGATCGCGGATGTGCGCAAGATCGTCGGCGAGGAAATGCTCATCGGTCGCTCCACTCACAGTCTCGAGCAAGCGAAGCAAGCATTGGACGAAGGTGCGGACTACATTGGCTTCGGCCCGTTGTATCCGACTCCGACCAAGGCCGGTCGTTCTGCCATCGGCCTGGATGAGGTTTCCAAAATGGAAGCGCAAGTCGGAGCAATCCTGCCGGCTTTCTGTATCGGCGGTATCAAGCCGGAGAATATTGGTAAAGTGCTCGCAGCAGGCGCCAGGCGTTGTGTGGTTGTTTCACATATCCTGACCGCAGAGAATATTCGCGAGGCCACCGCAGAGGCGAGAAAAGTCATCGCCGCAGGCGTGTGAATCAGCCATGCTTCGCGCATGCAGCAACTCGCTCAGAACCAGCTCTGGAAACAGGGCGACCGCTATTTCCGAATCGTTATCTGGGAGAGGCTTGCGATCCGTTACAAGGAAACCGACAGTCCGGATGCTGAGGAGGGAACCGTACACGACGTGACCAAGAAAGAATTCTGCCGCCTGATCAAAGGCGCGGAGTTGGTGGAGTGAAGTTTTCAGAGAACCGCCGCACGCTCTTTGATCAATGCGATCAGACTTTCCATTTCGGCATCGCGCTTAACGTTTTTCGGAAGCATCAGTAAGAGCTCTGAATAAACGGCGGGCGTTGTGAAAGATACAATGCTGCAGCCGCTGTGTGGAAGTTTCGCGGCGTGCAGCGGCATCAGGCCGACTCCACCTCCCGTTCCGATCTCCGCGAGCATCATCGGCAGAGAATCCATTTCACTGACGATACGCGGAACGAACCCCGCCTTCTCGCAGACCCCGATCAGAAACTCCCGGCGTTTCGGGAAAAAGGAATTGGAGAGCGAGACCCATTCATCGTCGCAAAGATCCGCCAGCTTCACTGATTTTCGCTTGGCGAGGCGATGGTTTTCCGGAACCACGGCAGCGAAGCGGTTTTTAGAAAGCTTGATCACGTCAAGTTGCTTGGCCTCGTCATCTTCAAGATTCGCAAGGATGCCGAGATCGAGTTCGTGTTGCCGCAAGCGGTCGAGCTGGGCGCGGGGTGCCAGATCGAAAAGGCTTACCTTGGATTTCGCGTGACGTTGTTGAAACTCTCTAACCACCGGCGCGACCAGATCGTCAAGAAACGGGGAAAGGAAGCCCAGGCGTATGGTCCTTCTCGCTCCTCCAAATGCTTCCTGGGTTCGCTGAACCATCATTTCCGAATCGCACAACAACTGCCGCGCTTTCAAGAGGAAGGATTTTCCCGCTTCCGTCAGGTAGATGCGTTGTTTGATGCGATCAAAAAGCTGTAGACCCATTTCCTCCTCAAGCGAACGGATCTGGCGACTCAAGGCCGGTTGCGAAACATGCACCCGCTCCGCCGCACGCGAGATGCTCAGCTCTTCAGCGGCCGCTACAAAATACCTGAGCTGGTGAAATTCCATGAGCTGAAGGTAAGGGGGCAGGTTTATAACTTCAAGGTATGAACCTTTGTCGTGCCGTTGTCACCGTTCGTGCTTTGCGGCGCTGGCTTTGAGGAAGTCGCGGGTCGCGGGATCTTCAGTCCAGTGCCAGCAGGAAAAATCACATTGGTCTGTAATAGTAGGGTCGGCACCTTGCTCAATGAGAAATTTGGCGGCTTCGACGGACGGACAGGCAAAAAGCGGTGTCCAACCATCGACATCCTGAACGTTCACTTCTGCTCCCCGCTCTATCAGGAGGGCTATCATTTCAAGCTGATTGTCGCGGATCGCCTTGAAGATGGCGGTTTCACCGGTGGAGGTATTGTTGGGTTTGGCACCATGGTCGAGAAGCCACCGAATGGCAGCTAGATCTCCGGATTCGGCGAATGAAGAGAGCGGCCAGTAGCCCGCTTGGTCGATATGGTTGATATCGGCGTTATGCTCAACCACAAGAAGCTCAAGCATGGGAATGCTACTGGCATGGTTGATCGCATGTTCGCTACTTGGGGCAAAGTGGAGGTCGACCATGGATTCCCGCATTTCGCGCATCGCCTTTTTATTGACCACTTCTTCGAGTAGATCGGGCGGGAGATCTTTGAAAGCCTTCCGCATGCTATCCGGGAGGTTGAGTTGTTCCGAAATGGCCACATGCTTCTCATCCTCTTTTTTGCGAGCTTCCGGGGTATCTTCGCGTTGGTAGGTGAAGTGGTTGGAAGCACCCTGCTGGAGAAAATAATGAGCAACTCCCAGGTGGTCGCCCTGCACAGCATGGATAAGGGGTGTCCAGCCGTATTCGTCAAGCGAGGCGATGCTGAAGCCCTCGCTGACAAGTTTTTGACAGAGGGATAGGTCTCCTGCTTCGGCGGCACGATGCAACGGCGATGTCTCAAACGGAGCTTCGGGTGCTTCGTGCATGATGGCAGCCAGTGGAGTTGAGCTATTTCACTTGTTTCGCGGATATTGTTTCAAGTGTGTTTGGGCGGCTTGGTTCAATCGTTTCGCGATCTCCGGGTGATCGGCGAGCACGTTTTTTTGTTCGAGAGGATCCTCCATCAGATTGAAAAGAGACTCTTCGATGTGGGAGGTTTTATTTTCCCCACGTTCGCCGTCGTTGCCGGGACGGATGACGTCCCGGTATCTGTGGGGCAGATGAAGTTTCCATTTGCCATCGGCAGTCATCACGGCTTCCAGATTCCAGCCAATCGATATGAAATAGTAATCATTCGGGTTTTTAGCTCCTTCGTCGCCGCGCATGAGTGGCCAGACGTTTTTGCCATCGATGGTTTTCTCTGGCAGAGGAATCTCGGCTAGCCCGGCGAGGGTGGGGAACAGATCGATGGAGCCGAAGGCGCGGTCGTTGACCGTGCCGGGCTTGAGCTGAGCTGGATACTTTGCGACGAGTGCGGAGCGCACCCCGCCCTCGAAGCTGGTGCCCTTGTGCTCACGGAACGGGGTTTCACCGGCGTGGTTTCCAAACTCTTCCCATGGGCCGTTATCCGAGGTGAAAAGCACAATGGTTTCATTTTCGACGCCAGCCTCGCGGATCGCGGTCATGATCTCACCAACTGACCAGTCGATTTCCATCATCACATCGCCGTAAAGTCCGGCACCGGATTTTCCTATAAATTCATCGCGGCAGTAAAGCGGGACGTGCGGCATGGAATGGGCAACGTAGAGAAAAAACGGTTCTTTTTTTGCCTTCTGCCGGATGAAGCGAGTAGCCCCTTCGGTGGCCCAGGCGGTGAGGTTCTTTTGGTCTTCAGGGCTTACGTCAGGGATCTTGATCTCGCCGTTTTCCCAATAGGGCAGGGGGGCGTCGCCGACACGTTTTCTCCACACCGGGTTGTATCGCCACATGTCGTTGGAAATCAGCAATCCTGCGTGCTCGTCGAAGCCGCGCGCAGTGGGACGCGTTTCGGGCACATCGCCGATGTGCCATTTGCCGAAATGCGCGGTGGCGTAACCCTGCTTTTTGAGAATTTCGGACATGATAGCAAACTTGGGGTCGAGTCCCGGATTGCCGGGCCCGATTGCGCCGGTGACGCGTGTGTGGTGCGGATAGCACCCCGTTAACAACGAGGCACGTGAGGCTGAGCAAACCGCCTGGGGAACATGAAATCGCGTGTAGCTCACTCCTTCGGAAGCAAGCTTTTCAACATTCGGCGTAGGATAAGGAGGCTTCCCGATGGGTTGAAAATCCGAGTAACCCGCATCATCGAGGAAGATAAGGACGATATTCGGGCGGTCCGCAGCGCGTAGGCTGAAGTGGACCAAAAGTGTGAAGGCGATGATAACGAATTTCATGCTTAGATTGAGATGCCTGAAGATTACGCGGGCAAGTGTCAAGTTGTTGCATATTGCGCTCGGCGAATCCCTTGTTTTGCTCATTTATACCCAAGAAGGTTCATAACTTGAAAACATGAAGTTCGTAAGGAGGTGGTATTATGCCGAGTGCCAGTTCCGTGAGATGATCCAAACATCATGAAAACGAACACTTCCGGTTTTACCATTCGTCGCTCCTCCGAAAGAGGCCACGCGAACCACGGTTGGTTGGATACCTATCACAGCTTCAGCTTCGCCGATTATTACGATCCAGCGCACATGGGGTTCCGCAGCCTGCGGGTGATCAATCAGGATCAGATCGGACCCGGTGCAGGATTCCCGACCCATCCCCATCGCGATATGGAAATTTTCAGCTATGTGGTCTCCGGGTCTATCGGGCACAAGGACAGCATGGGTAATGGTTGTGAGCTGAAGCCCGGCGAAATCCAACTGATGAGTGCGGGAAACGGAGTCACCCATTCCGAGTTCAACCCTTCCGCGGATGAGCCTCTGCATCTTTTGCAAATCTGGATCTTACCAAAGTCCACCGGGCTAAAGCCTTCTTATACGGAATGGAAACCTGCTCCCAGCTCTGAAAACGACCCCAAGGTCCTGGTGATCTCCCCGGATGGCCGCGACAATTCCGCAACCATTCACCAGGACGCACATATCTACCGGATACGCCTGAAAGCGGGAGAAAGCATCAGCCATGAACTCGAATCCGACCGCGGGCTCTGGCTCCAGATGGTCAAAGGTTCGCTCAAAACCGCAGAAATCTAACTCGCTGCCGGTGATGCTGCCAGTAATGAAACTGCCGGTGACTTCGAATTCACTGCCACCGAAGACGCCGAGGCACTCCTCTTCGATCTCGCTTAATTCTTAAACCCCAAAAAAACAACATCATGAAATGCGCAACAAACATCGTCGGAGGCCTGCTTGGCCTGTTATTCCTCGTCTTCGGGCTCAATTTTTTCTTCAACTTCATTCCAATGCCCGACGGTCCACCTGAAGGCTCTCCCCCGGCAATCTTCATGGCGGCACTGTATCCGACTGGATACCTCGCTTTCGTGAAATGCTTTGAAATTCTCGGAGGAATTCTTGTCGCGATTCCTAAAACACGGAATTTTGGACTGCTTCTGCTTGGCCCGGTTATCGTCAACATCCTCGCCTTCCATGTGTTCCTTACCAAGGGAGCGGGGCTCGCGGATCCGGTCGTGATACTTATCACGATTCTCTCACTCTTCTTGCTCTGGAGAGAGAGAAAGGCATTCGCCGGACTTCTTAACTAATTTCAGGCAAGCAAATCTCCCCCTCGGCAAAGGGCGGTGCGACTCTGTCGCCCGCCCTAAATATTACCGGGTAGGGTTTAACCCCATATCAGCAGACTCTGGCATCAATTAGTTTTTGGGCAGTTCGAAAACCGAATTCCAAACATATGAAAACATCAGCTAAACGCATCGCCATTCTTGTCATCGCCTCCGCACTTGCAGCCATTTTCAGCTCAAGCTGCAGAACCATGCACGGATTTGGGCAAGATGTGGAAACTCTCGGTCAGAATATCGAGGAATCCGCACACTAATTATACCCAAACCAACAAATACTCTGACTCATGTTAATGACCATCGCTATTGTTTTAATTGTTCTTTGGCTTCTGGGGATCGTTACCAGCTCAACAGTGGGTGGGTTCATTCACATCCTATTGGTTATCGCGGTCATTATCGTGCTCGTCAGGCTAATCCAGGGTCGAAAGATTTTATAAACTTGGAAATCCTTTGCCAGCGACTGTTTCTTGTCAAAGAATCAGGATCTTTTGAAATGGGCGGATGATGTCTCCGTACCACAAAATTTATGAAGCATCCGTCGCCAGAATTTCAGCAAATTTACGAGTCGGCATTGCGCCATCATCTCGATCAAAAGCTGCGGCCGGATAAGCAAGTGGCCTGTCAGATGGGCAATGAAGTCCGTGCGGCGAGAGTGCACATGCTGGATTTTGCCAAGCTGCATGAACATATTCTGGTTATGGAGATCCTGCCGAGCTGCCCGCCCCGCAGACAGGCGTTCCTGATTCGTCATGCAGGAAACTTTTTCGCAGCGGCGGTTTCTGCAACTGCTGAGGGAAAAGAAAGCAAGCGGGATTCCGCCCGTCTTGGAAAAACCATCGAGTCGCTCAGCGGGCGCACCGTAGAGTTGGCTGCTACGAATCGGCAGCTTCGTCTCGAGATTATCCAGCGCAAGAAGGCGGAAACGGCGCTCAGAAATAGCGAACGGGAGTTAAGGAAGGCATTCGAAAAATCCGAGGTGCTTAAAGAGCAATTGCGCGGCTTGTCGCGCCAAATTCTGACAGCCCAGGAAGAAGAGCGAAAAAAAATCAGCCGCGAGCTGCATGACGTGGTTGCCCAAGCGCTTCTGGGAATCAACGTCCGCTTGGCCATGCTGACCAAGCAAGCTGCAATCAGCGCCAAGGGACTTGCTCGAAACGTCACTGCCACGCAGAAAATGATTACGAAATCTGCCGAGACCGTGCATCAGTTTGCACGTAGCCTCCGGCCTCCGGTCCTTGATGACCTGGGTCTGATTCCGGCGCTGCATGCGTTTATGAAAAACTTTACGGCACGCACCGGCGTTCGTACACACCTGACCGTATTCGCGGGAGTTGAAGAGCTTAGTTCCGTAAACCGAACAGTTCTCTACCGCGTGGTGCAGGAGGCATTGTGCAATGTCGCTCACCACGCACAAGCCAGCCGTGTGAAGGTAAATATCCACAAGGAGGAGCAATCCATACTAATGGAAGTGAGCGATAATGGATGTGCGTTTGAAGTTCAGCAGGTTTTTCTGGCGCACGGCCCCAAAGGCCTTGGCTTGTTGGGCATGCGGGAGCGTGTTGAAATGATAGGCGGAACTTTTGCAATCGAATCAGAGCAAGGAATCGGCACGAAAATCATAGCGCGTATTCCGGTCAGCAAGGCCACCGAGAAAAAATGGCGTATTGAGGCCGCTACAGCCCAGCATAACAAATCATGAATCGAATCTCAGTGCTCATTGCAGAAGACCATACGTTGGTGCGGGAGGGGCTCCGCGCCATGCTTCAGCATGAGCCGGATTTTGAAGTGATCGGAGAAGCACAGGACGGTCGCAAAGCTGTAGTTATGGCGATGGAACTCACCCCGGATGTGTTGTTGATGGACATCGCCATGCCCCAGCTCAACGGATTGGAGGCAGCCCGGCAATTGACCAAAGCAGTCCCGGGGATCCGCATTATCATTCTCAGCGCGCATAGCGATGATGCGTATGTTAAAAGCGCAGTTGATTCCGGAGCGTCGGGCTTCATTCTCAAACAAGACACTAGCTTGGATGTTTGTCGGGCGATCCGTGAGGTTCACCGTGGAGGGGTTTATTACAGTGCTTCGATTGCGAAACGGTTCATTAGCATCAATCCCCAGGTGCATGATCGATCAGGAAAAATGGCGAGAAAAGCTTCGGTGCTGACATCACGGGAGATGGAAGTGCTGCAGCTCATTGCCGAAGGCAAAGCCAACAAGGAAAGCGCCGTGGAGATGGGCATCAGCATCAAGACCGTGGAGAAACACCGTGGACATTTGATGGATAAACTGAACATCCACGATACCGCCGGCCTCACCCGCTACGCGATTGCCACTGGCATCATCGAGAGCAGCGTGCAGGTTACGATTATTTAGGCGGCGTACCATAGCCGACCAGCTTCGAAGCAGATCCCATTTTCGGAACACGGAAATCATGCAAGCCGTAGCCATTGGCCCTTTGGCCGCGATAGGAGCGACCATCGGTTGAACCGATCATTACCGCGTGGCCATCCTTTTTCTCAGTGCCGAGAAACATCTCTACATGATGAACACGGACCTCACCCTCAGGCCCTATCCGAGCCCAGAATAATAAATCTCCGGGCTTCAGGTCGGCCAAAGAATCGTGCTCCAGATCTCTCGCTTCTCTTGAAACCTCATGTAGCGCGCCGTTCGTTTTTAGCCATTCCATTTGTGTGCCCGAACTGCGTGACGGATGGTAGCCCGCTTTACGTAAAACGTAGTACATCGCCCCAGAGCAATCGAAGCCACCGGCTTCAGGATTCGCTCCTCCGGCGAGATAGGGTAACCACGGTGATTGCCATGCCACTTCAAGAGCTGTCTCTATCAGCTTCTTACTCGCATCGGGCAGGGTCGCGTATTCTACCAATTCGTCGGCGTGAATCCTCGCCGGGCGCGTTTTGATATCCAGCACCAGCACTGGATCAGTCGACTGACCGAAGCCAGACAGAGAAAGCATTAGCAACAAACATGGAATGATCAGTTTCATAAATCAATTTCAGGAAAATTCCCGCTTTAGCTTTTTAGGTATTTCCGCTCCTGAAGGACTCCGCGTGCAAGATGATCCAGGTTTTCGTCTGTGACTGTTGGAAGAAAGCGCTTCCGATACAGTTCCTCATGCACAATGCTGACGATGGCAACGAGAGGAACAGCGATCAGGACGCCCAGCACTCCGAAGGCAGCGACCGAGACCAGCATGGAAAAGATCACAGCCACGGGATGCAGCTTCATTCCCCGCGACATGATTAAAGGTAGAATCACATTTCCCTCAAGAGCTTGGATCGCGAGATAGGCAAGCACAACCCAGACGGGTGTCATTCCACCTTCACCGATGGCGAGTAAAAGCGCGGGAATCAAAGTGAGCAATGGTCCCAGAAAGGGAATTGCGGAGAACAGACAAGCGATCAGTCCCAGCAGAATCGCGTCGGCGAAGCCGAAGATAGGCCACATCAAAAGGAAGAATAACGAGCCAATTGTCAGCATGCTAATTAACATGGCACCGGCCCAGCGAGGTAGGAACTTTGCGATTCGAATCATGATTGTCAGGGTTTGAGCGTGATGCCGCTCCGGTACCACGGCAAAAAGAGCGCCGAACACGGGGCGGGGATTCATCAGCGTAAAGGTCACACCAAAAAAAACGGTCACCAGAACAATCAGCATCTGGGTGGTGCTGAGTGCCACTCCCTTGATCTGCCCGAACATATCCAGAATAATATTTGTAAAACCGGATCGAAGCGATTTTTCACCTTTGTCCGGTTTATTGGAAACATCAGCCTGCGGCGTTGGCTTGGCGATCGGCGGTGCAGGCAATGCCTCTCCCGGTATCGGTTCCGGAGTTTCCGACGCAATTTCCGCACGGACTTGCACCTGCAGTTTTTCTTCAGTGAGCACGCCCTTCTGTTCCATCTTGATCAGCGGCTTCTGTATGCGCTCCCAGTAAGAGGGCAATTGATCCGAGAGATTCGTCACGGCTTTCGTCAGCGGCTCGGCGGATGCCCAGATGGTGAGAGCACCGAGGCTGAAAACTCCCATCAGAGCCAAGCTGGTCGCCTGCTTGCGTCCGCCTTTCATAATCCGTAAACGGGAGATCATGGGATTGATAGCAAGCGTGATCAGGAGAATGAGAATAAAGGATAGCAGAATGGGAGCGAGCAATGCATATGCCTGAATCATGGCATACAAAGCTGCAGCTAAAAGGATGCAAAAGACGATCGAACGGGGTCTGGTTTGCCGCTTAGTGGAGGGGGACTCATCTGCTTCCATGGCTGTGTGTTTTCGGTAATCAGGCGGCTATTGCTCAGCATCCAATGTGGCCTTTGCCGCTTCGGCTTCAGCCTCGATTCTTTTCTTATCGGCATCCAGCTGGGCCTGTATAATTTGCTTGTTTGCCTCGATGTTTGCTTTGTCGATCTCGGCATTCGTGTCGGTTTGCTCGGTCGCGTATTTGGCGTCCGCAGTCACTTCTTCTTTTTGAATGTCGATCGCGTCCTGTCTCGCATCACTGCTTTCATCAATGGCGGCTTTTTCTTTGTTACAACCGATCGATAGGGCTGCGACAGTTGCGAGGATGGCGAATGGTAGGTATTTCATATGACTTATTTAAGTAAACACTGATTTTAGTATGTGCCTGGCAATCACGCTATGGGGTGTAGTTCTACCTTTTCTCAGATAAATTCGGAATCCATACGGATGCGCCGGCGATCGCATATTCCCCGTAAAGTCGGGATACACCCCATAGCGATCCGGCGGATTCGCATCCATTTTCATTATAGAAAGACGGGCACTGGACCTGATTCGAAAAATATAAACATTATGAAAATAAAACATCTCACACAAACCGCTCTTCTCATTTCTCTGGCGGCCCTCAATCCAGCCGCATTCGCTCAGGATGAATCGGCAGAGAAAACCGCGGTGGAAGAAGTGGCAGTCGTTACACCTGGTTCGCTGACTGCGGTCATCGCGGATAGCGCAACGTTCTCAACACTTACCGCCGCCCTCAAAGCGGCCGAGTTAGATATCACCTTGGGTAGTAAAGATGTGTTCACGGTCTTCGCCCCAACTGACGAGGCATTTGGAAAACTCCCGGAAGGAACGCTGACCAAGCTCTTGCTTCCTGAGAATAAGGAGAAGTTGCGTATGCTGCTGCTTTATCATGTCGTGGCTGGGAAAGTTCTCGCTGCGGACCTGATGGATGGTGAATTGAAAACCGTAAATGGAGAGAAATTGGAAATCAAAGCCGAAGCCGACAAGGTCGAAGTCAATGGTGAAAAAGTTTACAGTGCGGATGTGAGCGCCACCAATGGTGTCATGCACAGTATTGGGAAAGTTTTGATCCCTGAGTCTCTCGATGGATTTGCTGAACTGGACAATTGATTCTCTTCACGGGAAAACGAAAAGAACTGACGCCTGCGGCTTGCCGTAGGCGTTTTCTTGTGTGGTAAGCCGCAGCAATAATTTATAGCCCCGCCTTGATAGAACTGGAAACTGGACTACACTTGGCAGAGGCGTTGGCTATTTGAAAAAGAATGCCGTGATTAACAGTATACTTCATTATCCGTGCTTAGATTTACCATTCGTTTTCTGCTTCTTGTTACGCCCCTGGCTGCAGCGGTCGACTTTTCCCGTGACGTGCAGCCTATCCTCAATAAGAACTGCATCGCGTGTCACGGTGGCGTGAAGGAGGCTGGCGGGGTTTCATTTATCTTTCGGGATCAGGTTCTGGGTAAGGGAGAGTCTGGAAATACCGTCGTTGTCCCCGGTGATCCTGATGCTTCGGAAATGATCGCACGCATCACCACGGACGATCTTGATGATTTGATGCCGCAGCCAGATCACGGACCGCGCCTGAGCGACTCGGATGTAGATACCTTGCGGAAGTGGATAGCAGAGGGAGCCGAGTGGGGGGAGCATTGGTCGTTTGCTGCGCCAGAGCGGCACGAGACACCCAAGGTAGAGACACATTCATGGCCACTCAACGATCTTGACTACTTCATTCTCTCGAAACTCGAAAGCAAGGGGCTTGAGCCATCGTCCTCAGCAGAACCTTCCGAGTGGCTGCGACGCGCATCGCTCGATCTAATTGGTCTTCCGCCGACCATTGAGGAGCTCAATACCTTCGAAGCCGCTGCTGAAAAAGATTACTCCGCGGCGGTCGAGAACGAAACCGATCGTCTTCTCGCGTCTCCTCAATTTGGCGAGCGCTGGGCTTCGGTTTGGATGGATCTGGCGCGTTACGCGGATTCCGAAGGGCTGGGTAACGACGGTAACCGCGACGTTTGGAAATACCGCGACTGGATTATCAGGTCCTTTAATGAAAACCTCCCCTACGACCAATTTATCATCGATCAACTCGCTGGCGACCTCATCCCGGATTCCACGTTGGAGCAGAAACTTGCTACCACCTTCCACCGTCTCACACAGGCAAACAGCGAGGGTGGCACCGATGACGAGGAATTCCGCCTGCAAGCAGCAATGGACCGTAGCGTCACGACTTGGGAAGTCTTCCAGGGCCTCTCGATGGGATGTGTGCAATGTCACAGCCACCCCTACGATCCGATCAAGCATGAGGAATATTACGACAGCTTGAGCTTTTTTAATAACGCTCGGGATGCAGATGCGGCAGGCGGAGGACCCAAGATACCGATTCCCTACGATCACGGGGATTACCCGAAAGCGAATGAACTGATTGAGGAAATTAAAGATTTGGAACAATCCATCTTCCTGAGTTGGTCAGATCTGGATGCGAAGACGTCATGGCTCCCTGTCAGTGAAATGACAGCTTCGTCGCCAACTGCTGAAATGAGCATCGTGGATGACGATGGATATGCGGAGTTCCGGGCGACAGATAATGCCAAATCCAGTTCCGTATTCACTTTAGACGCGACCCCTCCTGCCGATCTCGGAGCCCTATCTGCTTTCCGTCTCACCTATCTTCCCAAGGATGAGAAAAAAGCTCTCACAGATGCAGAATGGGGCGCATCGCTTGAGCATATCGCAGCGGAAAAAATCTCTGCCGACGGGAAAGCTGAATCACTCAAAGTTATTGATGTGATTGCTGACGAAGCACATCCGGCGAACGATCCCTTGGGCTCTCTGAAAAAGCACGGTGGCTGGGGGACTCATTACAAATTCTTCCGCCCCCGTTATGCGACTTTCGTCTTCGAAAAGCTTGTGAAAATCACCCCTGGTGAAAGCATTCGCCTGACCCTGAAAAACGGTGGCACGTATATGGCCTCGTACCCGATGGTTGCAAAACGAGGTCGTCTTGCATTCAGCTCAGAGCCCGGATGGATCACCATGCAGGCGGATTCACAAATAGCTTCAGATCGGCGTAAGCTCGGTGCCTTTCAGAAAGACCTCCGCGAAATCCCAAGTGTGAAGATCCCTGTAATTGTAGAACGTGATCCCGCACAGTCCCGAGTCACAAATTTCTTCAACCGCGGCAACTGGCTTGATAAAGGAGCGATCATCGAAACGCCAGGAACGCCACAAGTGTTCCCACCGCTGAAGCCGAAAAACGGAAAGCCGGATCGACTGGACTTCGCGAAATGGCTCGCCTCTCCGGAAAATCCACTCACCGCAAGAGTTGCGGTGAACCGCTTCTGGCTGGAATTGTTTGGTGTGGGAATTGTCCCGACTCCAGAGGACTTCGGTTCGGCCGGTGAGAAGCCCACTCATCCGGAGTTGCTTGATACTCTTGCCGTCGAGTTCGCCACTGATTGGAATATCAAGGCGGTGCTTCGAAAGCTCGTCACGAGCGCGGCCTACCGGCAGTCAAATGCAGTCACACCTGAGCTTCACGAGATGGACCCCGATAATCGCCTCATCGCTCGCGGTCCTCGTCAGCGCTTGACGGGTGAGATGGCGCGGGATGCGGCTCTCACCGCCTCAG
>Ga0307940_1000574_pt1 | contig 23637 bp, 19 predicted proteins | sample OrgLakmetagen124_FD_201835 | JGI IMG/M metagenome (GOLD analysis project Ga0307940, IMG submission 201835) | Saline water microbial communities from Organic Lake, Antarctica - #124 | ecosystem: Environmental > Aquatic > Non-marine Saline and Alkaline > Saline | place: Antarctica: Organic Lake... | reverse complement strand
CTGACTGATATCAAATAATCGGTACAATCTTGCTTCGTTTTAAACATGTCTTCAAACTCTATTTGATTCGCTGGATATTTCATCCTGTAAAGTTAAACTTTACGGGAGATGATTACATACCCCATTTCTTCTTAAATTTACTACCTAAACCAAACCAATGACCCACAGCATGCTCGAACGTCTAATCCGTGATGAAATACAACAGCAGACTGGCAGAATGAATTTGCGCAAACTCAGCCTTTTGAAATTCCCGGTGCAGGTTTTAGCGCTGGAGCATCTGCATGTCCTTGACCTGAGTGCTGATGTGGTCGCTAACAAAAAATCCATCACCTTATCGGAGGAGTATTGGTGGGAGGTGTCGTTTGACAACAACCTTATTCCTGAGATTCCCGATGAAATTCGCTTACTGGACAACCTTGAAGTGTTGAGCCTCAACCAGGTTTCGCTTGAACAACTTTCCAATCGCATTGGTGATTTAACCCAACTGCGCGAATTATATCTGCGCAACAACCTTCTCGAATCCATTCCATCTTCGATTGGGAAACTCAAAAACCTGGAGGTGCTGGATGTGTCATTTAATAAGCTAAAGTCATTGCCTCCTGAAATTGGACTATGCGAACGTTTAAAAGTGCTGAATATCGGGAGCAATGACTTGAAAACCTTGCCACCTGAGATCGGCAATTTGCAAAACCTCCGGGAGCTGGATTTCTCCAATTATGACCAGGAGGAAGTCTGGTTGGATACGGTTGAACGCTTCGAATTGAAAGTCAACCGCATTAAAAATCTTCCCCCGGAAACGGGGAAACTCGATAAGCTGGAAGTCTTTGAATACAAAGGGAATCCGCTAAAAGAACCAGCACTGTGGTTCCTTGATGATGGCTATTTGCCTTCGGCATGGTTTGAAAAACTCTAACGATAGGATTAACCATCACTTGTAAATAAAAATCCCATGGCTTAAATTACTGAAAGCCAGAACAAGGAATCATATATTTTTCTTTTCGATTTAAAATTTTCAAAATCAAAAAGACCCAGTTCTTTAGAATGCTATCACAAATATTTGTATATTAGCGATGCACATATATTTACCTTCAAAATGATTCAAATAATGCATCCAATGCGTAATCAAAAAGTTCCGTTATGAAAAAGCAAATAATAGTAACCGCCCTGATCATCATGATTATGCCATTAGAAAATATTCTGGCACAAGTAGAAGAGGGTATGTCCTTTGAAGAATACAAGCAAAAGGAGCAGGAAAATTATGCCCAATATAAAAAAGAAACCACGGAAGCCTACGAAGAATACTACCGGAAATATGAAGAAGGAATTCAGAAACTAAAAGAAGAAGTCGAAACATATTGGGGCAACAACAATTTTAAAATCTCCACAAATAAAAAGTGGGTTGAATATAGTAAGGATAAAGATCAACGCTCCGAGGTTGATTTTGAAACCGGAAATGCAAAAGTGGAAGTGCTTGTAACCCCTGAAGAAGCTGATGACGAAAATATTATAAAGAAAAAGATAAAAGAAGCCGTTGAAAACCTGCTTACAAGTGAAGGGGAAACAACCTATGTTGAGGATGAAAAAGAGAAGCCTCAAGAAATAATAGATGAACCCGTGTTAGAAGGGCAATTGCAAAATTCTAAGGGTGAAAATGTAGAAAAGGAAAATGCTGATAAGTTTGCTGAAGAAATAGCCGAGGAGAGTAAGGTTATAAAAGAAGAAGTTGAAGGAACCGATGGCAAAAAACGAATAAACATTTCGGTAAATCTTCCGCTTGCTCCTGATCATATAAAAGTCAGGGCAAATAAATTTAAGCATCACATAAAGGCATATGCATCACGGTTTGATATACCCCCGGAGCTGGTATACGCTATTATTCATACTGAATCGTATTTTAATCCTAAAGCACGTTCATGGGTACCGGCATTTGGCTTGATGCAAATCGTGCCAAAATACGCCGGTCGCGATGCCTATAATTATCATTACAAGAGAGATAACTTATTAACTTCAAGTTATTTATACCAGCCTGATAAAAATATTGAGATTGGAACAGCGTATTTTAAACTCCTTCTTAACAGAGATTTCAAAAAGGTTAATAATAAGGATTGCCGGATACTTTGCGCAATAGCAGCGTATAATACAGGCGCTGGAAATGTTAGTAAAACTTTTACAGGAAACACCAACCTCAAAAAGGCAATCTCAAAAATCAATACCTACAGCTATAATGATCTTTTTACCTATCTCAGGCGAAATCTACCCTACAAAGAAACACGGGATTATATCGTCAGAGTACAAAATCGAAGACAGAAATATAAAGACTGGGCAGGACATTGATGAGTTCAGTTTAAAAAGTTCGTGAGTTTCTACGTCTTTAGGTTGAAATGTGTTTGAGTGTTTAGGTTAAGTTGGCAAAGGGCGGTTGGCAGTGCCGAAAAACTTGCAATCTGCGATTGCTTAGTTTTTCGAGCCCGCCCGAACGTACCGACATTCGGTACGGGCGCGGCATCCTCGAAAAAGTTTTTTCGGGATTGGAATCCATTCAATAAATTTCGGGTTTCGAGTTTCTGGTCTCTGATTTCGGGTTGGAATTTGGTGCTTGGAATTTGGAATTTAGCGTAACTATTAACCATTTACCCATTCAACACATTATATCATTTAATCAAAAATTGCTCCTGTTTATCCCAGCCTCATAAATAATTACGTCAGACTTATTTCGGGGTTGTTATTTTGAAAAGAAATATTTACTTTTATAAACGTCTAAAATCCGCAGATATGTAAGATTTTTTGATATGCGGATTTTAAAACATATTAAATTCAATTTTTATGAAAACAAAATTGTTTGCTGTAACCGTAGCCTTTTTAATCTGCTTTCAGATAAACTCATTTTCACAGGAAGACTATAAGGAAAAAAGGAAGAAGGAATTTGAAAAGTATAAGAAAGACCGCGAAAAGGAATTTGATGACTTTAAAAAGAAGCGGGAAGAAGAACTCAAAAAAATGGAACAGGCCTATCAGGACTATTATAACCAACTGCATGGCCTGAAGGATTTTTACACTGAAAAAAATGACACGGCAAGCGCCAACATCATTGATGAGATCATTGATTTCGAAAATACGATCAACGAAAAAACCGCAAAAAAAATGGAGGTGACTGAAGCGGTAGTTATCGAAGACGAAGAAAAACAGGAATCACCGCCCCTTTATGATCCTATTTCGGAGGAACCGGATAGAAAAATGCAGGATGAAACTACCGGCACTCCTAATCCCCAACCTTCCGAAACCTCTCTTGTTCCTTTGCCTGAGGAGGGCAATACCGTTCCGGTACTCACCCCACTTCCAAAATCAAAAACCAGGGTTACCTCACCTTTCGGCATGAGGAACCATCCTACGCTGAAAAGGCAAAAAATGCACAACGGGATTGATTTCGGATCGGGTATGAATGCCCCTGTTTATGCCGCTGCCGATGGTAAAGTGACGCTCGCCCAGTACAGCCGTTCCTTTGGAAACTGGATCATGGTGGAACATGCCAAAGGTTATGTAAGCGTTTATGCCCACCTCAACAGTTTTAATATCAGCGCCGGATTACGTTTAAAAAAGGGAGAAATAATTGGCTACACCGGTAGCACCGGGAGAAGCAGCGGACCGCATCTGCACTATGAAATCAGGTTGGACGGAACCCCTGTAAATCCGTCAGGATACCTAACTGAACTAACAGAATGAACATTAAGAAGATGGATTCATCAATGAAGAAAGTATCAACAGCAATAAGCTATGAAAAAGTTCTTAACTTTTTGTTTTTGCTCTTTCCGCTCAGCGAGGTCAGATTTTTATAGAAACCTCTCGAAAGCATATCTGCCGGCTCCAGTCGGAGCCGAATACATTAACAATCGCAAATCTCTCTAAATATTCCATCCTGCCGGGATGATCTTCTTTTTTACTTACTCCAAGCCAAAAGGCTGTCATTTTTCTATCAATGTATGGGATTTTAAAATTAATTCCTCTTATATAATCTATTTTTACATACCTTTATTACCTGAAAATCAAACATTGGATCAATGAATTTTTCATCACATTTCAAGTCCATCCTCACTTTTGTTGCTTTTTTATTGCTTTCTGCAGATGCTTTCCCTGCAAAATTTAAGGTGGAGTCTTTTTATAAGGATGAGTCTGACCTGGCGGCGCGCAGGTTTGAGCGGCAGGATATCAATGGTGAAAGTTGTGCAATGGTCAAAATCAGTACTGACTTGCAAAAATTGAATTTTCAGTCCGGATTTGGAATCGTTGGTGATGTGATCTACAAAAAAGGTCAGTACTGGGTATATCTTTCTCCCGGAGAACAAAGGTTATCTTTCTACAAAACTGGTTTTGTCAGACTAAACTATGATATACCGATACCAATACATTCTTTAGACGTTTACCATATGGTGCTAACAGCCACGGATATGGAATCTGAGGTTTTACCAGTGACTTTCATCGTAAAACCTTCGGGGGCAGAATTAATGGTTGATCAGAAAAGTGTTAAAAATGAAGCGCCCGTCCGTCTTTCTGTTGGAAAACACTTTTTTACAGCATCTCTCAATGATTACCATCCCATAACAGATTCTATAATTGTTAATGAGAAAAACGTTCTTTTCTCTTATGAAATGAAAAAAATACAACCTATCTTGGTTAAAGTAACCAGTCAGCCGGAGGGTGCCGATTTTTTTTCTGGACAATGTCAAAATGGGAATAACTCCGCTTTCATTCTATCAGAAACCCGGAAAATACCCGGTAAGTCTGAGCAAAGACGGTTTCACCACTCTTGACGGGATTAATCTTGAGGTGAACAGGCCGGAGACTGCCGCGCATTATAAGCTTGAGGAAAATGTAGGATACTTTTCTGTGATGTATCCCAAGGGGGCCACGCTGACTATCAACGGCCAGGTATATGAGCATACCCAATTCCTGGCTTTCGAGCCTCAATTGCTTCGGGTAAAGGTAACCATGCCCAAAGCCGATCCGGTTGAAAAGCAAGTCATCCTAAAAAAAGGGAGCATGATAAAAACCTCAATGATTCCCAAAGTAAAAACAGGCCGCGTGAGAATTGCAGTGTCACCGTTTGAAGCCAAAGTGAAGCTTAAAGGAGATGCCGGAGAATATTTTGAAGTTACCGGCAGCAAGGTTTTTGACAGCATACCGATAGGAACTTATGAGATGTCGGTGAGTGAAGCAGGATTCGCCCCTTCGAAAACAAGTTTTGTGGTCAGGGAAAATGAAACTACAAACCAGACCATAAAACTCAGTAAAGAAGAAGTAGTAAAAGAAAAAACAATAGAAAAACCGAAACCAAAGGAACCTGCAACATCGAAAAAAGATTTTAAGCGAGAAATGGTCTTCGTTGAAGGTGGAAGTTTTATGATGGGCAGTCAACGAAATAAAGATGAAATGCCTGTGCACAAAGTCACCTTAGACGACTTTTATATTGATAAATATGAGGTTACGGTTGGGGATTTCGAAAAGTTTGTGAATGCCACCGGCCATAAAACTGAAGTCGAATATTTAGGATATGGGGCAATCACCGGAAAAAAATCATGGGGTGGAAAACAAACAAGAAAGAAAGGAGCTTCATGGCGTAATGGTCATGACGGAAAAAAACTGAATGAGGAAGATTACAATCATCCGGTAATTTTTATGCATAAAACAGACGCAGAGGCCTATTGTAATTGGCGCGGAGCAAGGCTACCCACCGAAGCAGAGTGGGAGTATTCCGCACGTGGAGGGCAGAAAAGCAAAGGATATATCTACAGCGGTTCAAATAATCCTTACGAGGTGGGGTGGTTCTCACAAAACTCCAATAAGTCCACTCATCCAGTAGGTTCTCTTAAACCTAATGAATTAGGCATCTACGATATGAGCGGAAATGTTTTTGAATACTGCTCAGATAATTATAAGCAAGATTACTATATGAATAGTCCTCCTGAAAATCCGGAAGGGCCCGCCAGCCAGTATAAAGTAGTAAGGGGAGGGGGCTGGTATTTTGTTGCAAAATTTGGAACTACTACCAGCCGCAGCGCATGGAGAATCTTTAGCGATAATACTACAGGGTTCAGATGCGTTCGATTTTCAGTTTTGGTGAATTCAGGCAACTAATAAAATAATTTGACAGTAAAATAATGATTTGTATCAATAAATTTTATACTTTTATAAACCAAACAAAATCGAGTATCATGAAACAATTATTCAAAATTACACTTGGTCTTGCCTTAATAGCATCAGCTTCAATGGTAATGACAAGTTGTGGATCATCTAAAAAAGCTACCGCTGAAAAAGGGTATGAGGAAGTACAAACTTTTTGCAGCGGCCCTGAATACCGCACCGGCGATGGGATTATGCGCGCCAATGCATCAGGCAACAGCAACGACATGGAGATTTCGCGCGACAAAGCGATGACAAATGCCCGGAACCGCCTGTCTCAGCAGATGGAAGTATTTGTGAGCAACCTCACGGACTATTACAAGAAAGAGACCGATTTCATGGAAAATTCCAATATGGAAAAACGGTTCGAAGAGCTCATCAGGGAAGTTTCTAACAACAAGCTGCAGGGCACCTATCCCATTTGTGAAAAAACCACGCGCAACGATTCCGGCAACTATATCTCTTATGTTGCCGTTGAGCTGGGTGGCGAAGAGTTTATGGAGCAAAGTGCAAACCGCCTTTCGGCCGATGAAGAGCTGAAAGTGGATTATGACTACGAAAAGTTCAAGAGCAGCTATGAAAAAGCCATGGAGCAATTGGAAAAAGATCGTGACAATTAATTAGTGTCCGTCTATGCTGTCCGATTTCCGCCCCCAAGGGTTGGGGTGAACTGTTATGGTTGTTTTGAAAACAGTCATCCGCCTGAGGCGGATACTGCGGTTTAAAATTTTCGCACGCCCCCGATAAAATGCGGGGCAGGCTTTGACCTTGAACATTATAAATCAGACACTTGAGTTTATAGACAGAAACTAATTAGTCTGTAATTCACGACCAGAGGAGGGAATGCTTCTGCCCGGATGAGCGTGTGAAGGGTTCCCTCTTTTTTATTATAAAACATTGTTTTATGCTATCTCCACCAAAGCAGGCAGCGATTTTTTTTGTGATAGTAGTCCCTTTAACGGTGCTGCTTTCCGGTGCAGATATGTCATCTCCTGACCATTGCACTCATCCGCCGGTCCGTTATGAATTACCGGAGTTGCATGGCAAATACAGCGACCAAAGAGCGCAGGAGCGTTTTTTCAACGCCGGAATAATCCCCGGTTTTCTTGCTAAAATTCCCGAAGGATGTGACGATTGTTTCCCCGGAATATCTGACCCCGGCATGGACTCGGCAGCGGCCGTGGAGCAGGCATTGCAGCGTGCCGCTATTCTGCATGCCTTGTCAAAAAAAACCGATATCCATTTCATCACCGATTTCTATACAAAAAAAATTCACCGGCGGCGCTGGGAAGTCTTTGTGCACTTGTTCGAAATGAGCATCCCGGTATATCCCTTGCAGGCAGATTCGGTTTTTATCAACCAGTTCGGCGAGGCCGTGGTACTTGCTTCCCGCGTAAACACTATCCTTTCCGGAACACAGGACATTGTATTATCCGGATTTATCCAGGAGAAAAGCTATGGAAAATTGTCGGATTATATGTATCGCTTCGAGATAAAAGACCCGCTAAAAACGCTCTTCCTGGCGCGCCTGGTAAACGACAAGTACAGTATTAGCACCATAGATACTGCCGGAAGAGAGCAGGATTATCCGCTCTACAATTATCACTATCAGGAAACTACCGCCTCTGATTCCTCATGGCACTCCCGGGGCTTTGCCCTCGTCTCAGGTTTATGGCCGGCTGTTTTCGGAAGTGTGATGAAGTCGCTGTTTTTTTATGCCAAGGAAACCGCCGACTATGAAGCAGGCGATATGCGCGACAGTTACAGCAAGCAGCTAAATGCACGCCTGAAACGTCAAACAGGCACTAACACCTTCAAAATATCTTATGCAGGATGTGCGGTCTACCGCAACCGCCTCATTCCATTTTTAGAGTTTGACACTAAAAAGTAAAAACCATGAAAAATATTGTTCTTCTCCTCATCACTTTATGCGTAGCCTTTACCGGTAGCGCTCAGACTTTCGAAGAGTTTAAAAAACAACGCAAGCAGGAGCTTCAGGAGATGAAACAGGAGCGCAGTAAAGCTATAGAAGCCTTGAAGCAAGAGTATGATACTTACATCGAAAACCGTGATAAGGAGTTTGCCAACTACCTCGAGAATGAATGGAAGGCTTTTGAACAATACAAAGCCAAACGTCTTCGGCCTGAACCCAAACCCCTCAAGATACCCCGCTTTGACCCGTATGTAATAAAGTCTGTACCTGCTGAGGACGAAAAACCTGAAGAGCGGAAGAGCGACAAGCCTAAAGAAAAAAAGCCCGAGGTATCTGAAAAAGAAAAACCTGAAAAAAAGACTCCGGATATCCCGCTAAGGAATCTTGAACCGGTGCAAACAACAGTTATAGATATCCCCAAAACTAAACCGGAGCAAATCAAGCCCGTTATTCAGAAAAGCATTCCGCAGGATTTCAGGCATGATATCGTCAGTTTTGATTTTTACGGGAAAAACCTTGCATTTGAGATAGACCCGAAAATAAGGACCTTTAGGGTTAGCAGGATAAATGAGCAGAGCCTGAGTAATACCTGGAGCAAGCTTTCCGGTATGGAAGTGAGCTCGGCAGTGCATCAGGCACACGCTTACGCTGAAGATATGAACCTGAACGACTGGGCTATAATCACACTCTTTGAAGGATTAGCCGCTGATTTAACAGGTTCTGAAAATGAAAAAAACATCATGACCTGGTTTTTTCTGAACCGCTACGGATACAACATACGCATTGCTTATGCCGGAAACAAGGTTTCGCTTTTGGTACCAACCACCACGGAGCTTTATGGTGTAAAATACTTGCTGATAGACGGCAAAAAGTATTTTATTACGACCGATTTAGACAGCCAGGAGATATACACCTACGAGGCTCCTTATACTTTAGCGCAGCGCGATGTGGATTTGCATTTTGCTCGACCTCTCCTGCTGGGCGATAACCTGAAAGAAAAACAGCTTGCATTTAAGCATGATGGGCAGAAATATGAAATTCCGGTAGTCTACAACCATTCGCACATCAAGTTTTTCAAGGATTATCCCACCACAGAAATTGAAGTTTACCTGAACGCTCCTGTCTCCGAGGCGTTAAAATCCTCCTTGAATGCAGCCCTCAAAAAGAAAGTGGAGGAGATGAGCGAGCCGGAAGCAGTCAATTTCCTGCTTTCGCTGTCGCAGAAAAGCTTTGAATATAAAACAGACCCACAGCAGTTTGGTCGCGAAAAGTTTTTCTTCCCCGAAGAGGTTTTCCATTATCCGTTTTCAGATTGTGAAGACCGCTCTGCCATATTCTCTTACCTCATAAGGGAGCTGAAAGGTATTGATGTGGTGGGACTTGATTATCCCGGCCATCTGGCTACAGCAGTAAGTTTACCCGGAGAATCAGGTTCTTATGTCTCTGTAGGTCAGGATCGTTATATTGTGGCTGACCCTACTTATGTGAATGCACCGTTTGGACTGGTGATGCCGGAGTTTGCAGAATCGCCTGTAAAGGTGGTTCGGATAAAGCCCGGAGAAATGAGGCTGGCGCGTAATTTCTGGAAAACCGCACATGAAGCCGGAGGATACCGCGGTGGTAATCTTCAGGATTATGCGTTTGCTGCGGATGGTTCGTGCTATCTTACGGGATATTATACTAAAGGGATCGATTTTGACCATCATACTCTCAAAGGGAATGGCAACAAGCAAGCGTTTGTCGCCCATTTTGACCCGGATGGGAACATCCAATGGGTGAACGGTTTTCAAAGTAAGGGAGAAGAGGCGTTTTCGTATGCCAATGCACTGACGTTAGTAGATAATGTTCCTGTCATTTCAGGGGTTTTTAAGGGAAATCTTAGCTCGGGCAGAGCAAGATTGTCGAGCGACAATAATAGTTGGTTTGTAAGCAGCGTGGATGAAAATAATACCCGCTGGATGAATAAGGTTGCGATTAACGACAACCTCGATAATCAAAGATTGGTGAGCTCTTTCTCCGGATCAGGGAGGCTTATTGATACGGAATATTTTGCTGCCGAGGATGTGGTGAGTACAATGGAAGGTCTTTCATATCTGGAAGGTAATATTGTTTTGAACAGTTATCTTGCCGCTGTTCCCGGAATCAGCGATAAGAGTTATGCTGCCGGCGCTGAGCTCGACTATGCTGAAATGCTTAAGAAAACTAACGACCAATTAATTGAAGAAGACGTAGATGAAGCTATTGCAGGATTGTTTGCGGTAACGTCACTGATTCAGACCAGCGGATATGTGATTCCCGGGTCAGAGGCACAAAAAGCGCTAGACCGCTATAATCCTGATTTTAAGAAGCGTTCACCGAACATATATGAAAGCATAGGTACCATCGAGTTTCTGAAAAACAGCGATGGTATCGTAACTATTAAATCTGAAGACAAGCATGTCACGATTGACAAAGTCAGAATCAAAAATGATGCACGCATGAAAATCGTACCACTTCCTGATGGGAACCACCGCATTGATATGCTTTCGGGCATACAGGTGGGTAAATATTTTGTGTGGTACGACTTGAACTATATAAAAATGTTCAGGGAGTCAGGGGATTTACTCTTTGATTATGACGACGACCACACTCATAAAATATTTAACCTGAAGAAGGACATACTTTATTAGGTTGGTAGGTTTAGTAAGTTTCTATGTTTTTAGGTTTATAGGTTTCTATGTTTTTGGGTTGAATGTTAGGTAGTTATATTGTAATGTGTTTAAGTGCTTATGTGCGTAAGTGTTTAGGTGAAGTTGGCAGTGCCGAAAAACTTGCAATCTGCGATTGCTTAGTTTTTCGAACCCGCCCGAACGTACCGACATTCGGTACGGGCGTGGCATCCTCGAAAAAGTTTATTTTTTCGGGATTGGCAAAAGGCAGTTGGCAAGGGCTAAGAGCAAAAAGCTTACGAATTAACTATCCCGATAGCTATCGGGAACAAATCAACCAATCAACCAATATACAATTTGACGAATTAACGAATTAACGAATTAACGAATTAACAATTTGACGAACATGATGAAAAAATTAGGATTTTTACTGCTGGTTTTGCTTCCGGTTTTGGCTTTGGCTCAGATTGATCAGATGAAAGAGAGGCTGAACGACGAAGTAAAACGTATAGAGGAAGGCAAAATGACCCTGCGGTTTGTGAATGCTATGAACGACGAACCGCTGGAGGGGGCTTATGTGAAAATTGAAGGCATGGGTGAATTTGAAACGGATATGCAAGGACGGGTGATTTTTGATGACCCGGAAGAAGATGGTGTATACCCTATCCATTTCAAAAAAGAAGGATTCATCCCGCTGAAAACGAAATTTGAAATCGCGGCAGGCACTATTTTCTACAACCGTTTTGCGATATCGCCCCTGATTGCCCGCGAAAATATGCGCATTGTGCTGGAGTGGGGGAGACGCCCCGATGACTTGGATGCGCACCTGGAAAAAACCGGCGAATATCATATCTCATACCGGAAAATGAGGGTATCTGACGACGGGCAGGCTAAACTTGACCGCGACGACCGCGAAAGCTATGGCCCGGAAACTATTACCATCAAAAAAGTGGACGGTCAAAACCATTACCGGTATTATGTGAGAGATTATTCTAATCGCGACAGGCATCGCTCTAAACAACTTTCAAAATCCAACGCACTGGTCAGGCTTTATGACCATAACGGACTGATACGCGAGTGGCGCCTGCAAGACAAAGAGCGCGGCAACATTTGGGAAGTTTTTGAAATCAGAAACGGAAAAGTAAAATCCATCGACAACTTGAAAACGCAGTAATTTTATGCAGAAACCCAGCATCACCCTTACCGGAATTCTCTTTTTTATGTTTGCTACATTTTCTCATGCTCAGCAGAATGATGTTGAGCACATCACCAAATCAGGAAATTACATTTTTGGTATCGGAACCGGCAAATCTATTCCTGAGGCTGATAATGCTGCCCTTCATCATTTGGTTACCCAGATATCAGTAGAGGTAGAAAGCGCTTTTAAAGACATCATTACCGAGGAAGATGGGGACTTATCCAGCTATACCAAGCGGGTGGTGAGTACTTATTCCAATACAAGCCTGAAACAGGCGGATATGAACCTATTGCCGGATGCCGGTGGACGAAAACGTGTACTGCGTTACATGGAAAAAGAAAACATGAATAAGATTTTCCGGGAGCGCAAACAAAAAGCTTTGGATTATTTCATGCTGGGACGCGAAGCGGAAAAAGATTTACGGACGGGCGATGCACTAAAAAACTATTATTGGTCTTTAGGACTTCTCAGAAGCCATCCCGATAAAAATTCAATCACATACGATTTTGAAGATTACGGCGAGCGCACCTTGCTTCCGGTTCTCAATGAAACCATCGAAAAGCTGCTTTCAAACATCCGCTTAAGCGTTAAAAACATTTTTACCAACGAAGAAGAAAAGAAGAAAACAGTAACCCTCAGTGTGTTACATAAAGGAAAGCCGGTGTCGAACCTCGATTATAAATATTTTACAGGCAATAGCCTTTCACCAATCGTTTCAGCAAAAGATGGTACCGGAGTAATAGAGCTCTACGATGCTTCAGCGCAATCGCTGAGAAAGGTAGATGTGTACATAGAATATCAATACGAGCACAAATGGAAAATAGATGATGAAGTAAGACGCGTGATGGAAGATACAAAGCTACTGGGCTATGGTAAATCTCAAGTAAAGCTTAACATTAGCGATCCGGAAACATTAAAAGACCGTCAAAAGCATTATAAGGATATAGCTTTAGATGATCAGGATATATTCGATAAAACGGCTACGCTTGAAGACAGAGATAAGTTTATAAACCGGACCTTTAACGTGGTGGAGGGAATTCAGCAACAGCAAACCGGAAAGCTGAAATCCATGTTTACCCGCGACGGTTACAAGATGTTCGACAAATTGATTAACCAGGGACGTGTTAAGGTATTGTTTGATGACACCGCTTCGCTTAGCCTGGTAGAAGTAAACAAGCAATTTGTGGTAAGGTCCGTACCGATGATGTTCAACTACGAAAACAACAACCGGAAATTTGTGGAAGATGTGGTTTTTGTTTTTGATGATGAAGGCAAAATCGATGCGGTTAATTTTGCCCTCAGCGAAGTGGCTGTCAGGGATATTCTGGATAAAAACGATGAGTGGGGCACGCCACAGGAAAAGTATACCCTGATTCAATTTCTGGAATACTACAAAACCGCCTACAGTCTCAAAAGGCTCGACTATCTGGAACAGGTATTTGATGATAACGCCTTGATTATTGTAGGGCATGTACTTAAAAAAGAAAAGGAAAAAAGTTTAGACGGGCTTACCACAGACCTGAATCAAAAGCAGGTGGAATATGTAAAACTAAGCAAGGAAAAGTATATTCAGCGGCTTTCAAACGTTTTCCGCTCCAATGAATACATCAACATCGACTTCGAAGACAACCAGGTCCGCCGTCATCAGAATGAAAAAATCTTCGGCATCCAGATCAACCAGCATTATTACTCATCAAACTATGGAGACCAGGGATACCTGTTTTTGATGGTAGACCTGCAAGACATCCTAAACCCCCGCATCTACGTAAGAAGCTGGCAACCGGAGAAGTTTGAGGATGGATCAATAATCGGGTTGAAAAACTTTCATTTTTAAAACAATACAGAATGATGGCCAGGAAGCTTTAAAACCCCTACCATAAATGGCAGGGTTAGTAAAGAAAGCGTCTTCAAGCTGTACCTTACTAACCGCGCCCTTCAGGGTGGGTAGTTTGGAGCAGACCAAATCCACCGTTCGCTTTCAGAACATCTAATTTAGAATTTTAATGTAAATTCATTCTAATTAACAGTCTGGATATTGAATATATCCAGGATTTTGTACTTTTATAAAAGTAAAATCCTCAACCATGAAAATAAGACTCTTCATAACTCTCCTGCTGGCTTTTCTAAGTATTCAATTTTTACAAGCCGAGGAATTCAAAATCCTGAATTTTTATAAAAACAGCCAGGACTTGGCTGCCAGGAGGTATGAGCGGACAACCATTAATGGAGAAGCCTGTGCATTAATCAAAGTAAGGACAGACCTTACCGGACTTGATTTTAGCGCAAACCTGGGAATTGTGGGGAATGTGAATAAAAAAGAAGGCGACTACTGGGTTTATGTTGCGCCCGGAGAGCAGCGTATAAAATTTATCAAAGACGGATATATTGCAAAGCCTTTTAATATTCCGCTGCCTGTTGAATCATCAACGGTATATGTTTTGGAATTGACAGGGACAGGACAGGGCCAAGCGCTTGATCAGGATTTGGTGAAAACCACTTTCCGGTTTAATACGCCACAGGTTTATATCTATAAAAACAATGCGGCTCCGGTTCAGGCCAACGGCAAAGTTGCTGAATTTCGCCTGCCCAAAGGGACCTATCAGTTTGAATTTTTTAAGGAAGGATTTCAGGATGTAACAAAAGAGGTGGTGGTTGAAGAAGAAAAACTTATTGACATTACCCTTGATGCCGGACAAAAAGAGCAATCACTGAAATTACCGGGAATTATCTCCATCAACTCCAAACCTGAAGGAGCAGATATTTTCCTGAACAATCAGAAAATCGGCCAGACTCCATACACCGGGCAGGCTATAGCCGGAAATTACAATCTAACGCTGAAATACGATTTATATCATACCTACCAGGGCAGCTTTTCGCTGGAAGAAAGCGAATCAAAGGAGTTGCCACTTATTACCCTAAAACCGCGGTTTGGATACATTACCATTAACACAAAACCCAAAGGTGCAGAGATATTTCTTGACGGGAAATCGCTTGGAACAGCACCCATAACCCGCCGCGAAATAGAAAGCGGGGAACACACGTTGGAGGCACGCTTAAATATGTATCATACCCAAACAAAAACCATTACCATCAACGATGGCGATGATGTGCAACCTACTTTAGGGCTCAAGCCTGCATTTGGAAAACTGGTGGTTGAATCTGAACCCAAAGGGGCAAAAGTATTCCTTGACGGGAAGCAAGTAGGAAAAACGCCTTACACCGATGAACGTTTACTTTCAGCAAGTTATGAGCTGAAGGTTACGCAGCCACTATGGAGCGAGGAGAAAGAAACCATCGTTATAGAAGATGAACAGACCACCCGGAAAATGATGGTACTCAATCAAAATTTTGGTGAGGTAACCGTAAATGCGAAAAGTGCAACCATTTTTCAAAATGGGAAAAAGGTGGGGAAAGGCACCTATTCAGCAAAGCTAAAGCCCGGTCGATATACTTTTGTCGCAAAGCGTGATAAACACCGCGATGACTCGCAGGATGTATTTGTTTCGGTGGGTGATAAGAGGCATATTCTGTTGAAACCCGAGCCAATACGGGGTTCGGTGTCCATTTTCACCGAGCCCGACGACGCGAAAGGAGCAGAGGTTTATGTCAACGACCAATTGCACAAAAAAACCGCTCCGGCGGTGATTCCGTTGCTGATTGGCGATTATGATATCACCTTGAAAAAGAAAGGCTACCTCGAAAACAGCAAAAACATTTCTGTGGAAGAAGGGCAGAACAAAAGTGTCACCTTCCAAATGCAAACCTACCAGGGAAGCCTGCAACAAACATTTAAAAAGCACAAAACCGCTAAAATTCTGTGGGGAACCTCTACTGTTTTGCTGGCCGGAGCCGGCACCTATTTTAAGTTTGCCGCAGACGGGCATTACGACGATTACAACACAGCTACAAACAACCAAAAGGCGGCTGACCTCAAGGAACAAGTGGAACAAGAGGATATGATTTCAATAGCCTTATACGGAGCTGCAGGAGCGGCATTGATTCCAACCATTATCCAGGCAGTAAAACAAGGCAAGGCCCGGGATAAGATGCAAATATCTGCCTACCCAGTAGAAAACGGAGCCATGTTTTCAATGAAAATCAATTTTTAAAACACTACAACCATGAAAACCAATATCATAAAAGCTATCAGCGGAATTTTATTATTAGCCAGTGTTTTAATTGGATTTCTCTCCTGCGAAGACAGGGATTTTGATAGTCCCTACGACCCGGAAGTGAATATTGAAAGCCTGGTACCTTATAATCTTGCGATTGAGGACATTTCAATTATTGAGAAGAAACTCACCTGGCAATGCGATGCGGAAAACGCAGAGCAATTTATCATAGATAAGAAAGTGGAAGATGAGAATTGGCAGGAAGCCTACGCGGAAGTTTCAGGTGATACATATGCCTGGACAGATAGAGATATTGAGTTAAGCAAAACACATCAATACCAAGTAAAGGCTAAGTTTGATGAGAAGATAACGAAAGCCAATAATGTGGAATTTGAAGCGATCATTCCTGCGCCTGAAAACTTTGAAATCACCGCAAACTCCTTATCATCTGTAACATTAAATTGGAATTACAACCACAGCGGCCACGATAGCTTCAAAATTGATCGGAAAGTGGATGATGGAAGCTGGGAAACAGGTTACCAAATCGTAGATGCCACTATTACTTCCCTGACAGATGAGGTAGATTTAGGAAATCACGTCTACACATACCGGATTACAGCTATTCTGGAGAATTATCAATCTATTGCCTTAGAGCAAGAAGCAAACTTTTTCTTTACAGACCCACGAGATGGCCAAACCTACGAAACCGTAGAAATCGGAAACCAGGTTTGGTTTGCTGAAAACCTCAACTACGAAACCGAAAATTATTGGTGGTATGACAACGACCCGGACAATGGAGACACCTACGGCCGGTTGTACACCTGGGAAGCTGCTTTGGATGCCTGCCCTGATGGCTGGCACCTGCCCACCGATAAAGAGTGGAAAACCCTTGAAATGGAATTGGGCATGAGCCAGAGCGAAGCTGACGCTACAGGTTACCGTGGTACTGACCAGGGCGAACAGATGAAATCCTCCAGCGGTTGGAATAACAACGGAAACGGCACAAATAGCAGTGGCTTTAACGCCCTTCCGGGTGGCAACCGTAGCAGCCTTGGAGCATTCTACGACGTTGGTTACTTCGGTTACTGGTGGAGTGCTACGGATGGCAATGCACCACACGCGTGGTACCGTCTCGTGGGCTACGGTAGCAGCAGTGTATACAGGGTCAGCTACATTAAGGAGTTGGGGTTTTCAGTCCGTTGCGTAAGGGATTAATTTATTTGATTTATTTGACTATTTGATTTATTTGTTTATTTCCGCGAAGCGGTCGATTTTTTTTTTGAAAAATGGCACAGTATAATGAACTTCCTGTTTACCCCGTTAAATAGCTACGCTAAGTCGCAGACTTATTTAACGGGGTGAATAAAGCAACGTACGACTTGCTGTTGGCTATATTCCAGTTTACCCTGTTAAATAAGGCGAAGCCTTCCACAAAGTGGATTTAACAGGGTGAACAAAGGAATTTAGCAAGGAGTATAAATATACCGTTGGCGAGAGTTTAAAAAAAGAAACTATAGAGTTGCTCACTTTGATTTATCGTGCCAATACAAGGCATCAAAAAGCTGATGTGCTTCAAATGGCAAGGGAGCAAATAGAAGTAATTCGGTTGCTCATACGTGTAATGAAAGATATGAAGCAAATAAGCCTTGAGAAATTTGTAAGAATAAACGAAGCAGTCGAAAATGTATCAAAACAATTAAGCGGATGGCAAAAGAGTCAAAAATAAAAGTTTTCCGCCTGAGTTCGGTAAGCCATGGTTTGCCGGAGAGAGCATTTTTAAATCCGGTAACCCGCTGGCATTGTAAAAACCTGCCATATCCAAAACAGGTTTTTGTTAGCTATAAAAGATTGTATGGGCTGCAAATGGTGATACAACAAATTGAGAGGTTACTTTTACAGCCCTTCCGGGTGGCAACCGTAATTCACCCCGTTAAATAGCCTCTGGCTCACGAAGTGATTTAACGGGGTGAACAACGGTAACTGGTGGAGTAGTACTGAGAAAAGCACCGATGGTGCCATTTCCTGGGGCTCGTACTACTATAATAACAATGTGTACCGGAGCGGTGTCAGTAATGGGTTTGGGTTATCGGTTCGTTGCATCAAAGACTGATTGTGCCAAGAAACACGGAACGTGTTTCGACACGTGAAGTGTATGCTGTCTTCAAGATGGTGGACTGTAATGAAATGTATAAACGTATTAACCGAAAGGATATGACTGCGGTGCACGAGCGAACTGTGTTTACTGAGCTACCCGACAAAGAATTTAGAACTGGAATTACAGATTTGAACCACCGACAGGGACTATCGGGAGTATCTGTCAAATCGCCCTACGGTGCTGTATTCTAAGGATTGTGGTATTGAGCGGAATAGGGAAAAGGTAAAAATTAAATTTATCAGATGCGTATAAAAGAGTTGAATACAAGTGAACTGTTGATGAGGTGTCGAAATTGACATAGAAAGCATTAGAAACCAAAGTATCTTAGTCTATTTTGGGACAAGCAACGAGATAATCCGAGACATATATTGTCGTTGTTGATGCTCGGCATACAGACAGCAAGACTTTTATACAGGCTTGAAAACGGAACTTGGGAAGCCAATTGTTGATGCAAATCGAAAAGATGCAAGCAGAGAACCTGTAAGGTTGAAAGTAGAAATGCAACAGTTGGTGGCGGATGAAGTCGTAGTAGCAATGAAGTTTCTGTAATTGAAACTGAGCAAAGGACTTCACTTAACAGTCTTTAATTTATATTACAACTTGAAAGAGTATGATTTTTGAAGAAAAGACAAAGACACAACCCATAAGCAAAGACCAAGTATGGGCATCGTGGAAACGTATCAAACAAGGCGGTAAAGGCATGGGTATCGACCAAGTCAGTATCAAAATGATTGAGAAAAATCCACGTAAATACTTGTATCCAGTATGGAACAGATTAAGCAGTGGAAGTTATTTTCCTCCTGCTGTAAGAGAAAAGGAAATTCCCAAAGGAAACGGGAAAGTTCGTATTTTAGGGATACCAACAATTTTAGACCGAGTGGCACAAGATGTAATAAAGCAAGAGCTTGAAAAGATAGCAGAGCCAAAGTTTCATCCAAGTTCATTCGGGTACAGACCTAACAAAAGTGCACATCAAGCATTAGAGCAATGTGCAAAATATTGTTGGGAGCGTTGGTATGTTGTAGATGTGGATATAAAAGGATTTTTCGATAATATTGACCATGAGTTGATGTTGAGCATATTGCGAAAATTGACTGATAAGAAGCATATTTTAATGTATTGTGAACGCTGGCTGAAAGCACCGATGCAGATGCAGGAGGGAACTTTAATCCAAAGAACCAAAGGCAGTCCGCAAGGAGGTGTAATAAGTCCGTTATTAGCAAATATTTATCTGAACGAAGTATTTGACAACTGGATAAGTGAGACACAACCGAGAATCGTTTTTGAAAGATATGCTGATGATATTGTGATACATACACGTAGCACACAACAATCATATTTTATACTTGATAAGCTGAAAGAGCGTTTAAAACGATATAAATTGGAAGTAAGCGAAAGCAAAACGAAAATAGTATATTGTTATAGAACAGCCCGTCAGTTTAAAGAGAGCAAGGACATTCCTGTTTCATTTGATTTTCTTGGATACACATTTAAGCCAAGAATATGCAAGAAGTCAGAAGGGGAGAAATTTTGGGGTTTTCGACCTGCTATCAGCAGGAAAAGTCAAAAGCGTATTCTAAGTGAGTGCAGCAAAATTGCATTTCACAAATGGACACATTTAGACCTTTATCAATTATCAGAATTTCTAAGACCTAAAATACACGGTTGGATAAATTATTACGGTAAGTTTCGCATTTATGAGATGCAATTTGTATTCATGCAAATCAACAGACGTATTGTAAAATGGATACAAAGAAAGTTCAAAATAAAAGCATTCGGAAAAGCTTACGAAAGATTAAAACGGATAATTCGGTCATTTCCAAATATCTTTGTACACTGGAAGTATGGTTTTGTGGGTTAAATCTGTTATGAAGAGCCGTATGAGGGGAGACTTTCACAGCCTGTCCCGATTATTCCATCGGGATACGGTTCCCTGCCCGTCCGGCAGGCGGGTGTGAGAGGCTTGCGGTGAAATTCCGCTTGCCTACTCGGCATTGACAATTTATCTATTTGACATTTTGCTTTTTTTGACTTTAAAAATAGTGGTGGAAATCCTGACAGGTTTTAAAAACCTCTCAGAATTTATTGCTAAATTTTTTTGAGGTGTATCCGGATGCATATCGCCAATGAAATGAACCGCTTTACCTGGCGCGCTTAAGGAATTTCTCTTAGCAAGTCCTGTATCTCATCATCGGGAATCTCATTATTCTGCGTTTAGGCTATGTAGAAAAGTAAGAAGCAATGTAAAAATCATAAAAAAATTTCTATCGCCCGACTGAATTTCATATTTTTGGGCATGGCAAAAAATGAAGATCATAAAAGTCCACTTGGTGAAGTTTTTGGCTTTCCTGTTGAAAATGAAAGCTCAAAAGCACAAAGATACAGAAAGCAAAAACTTTGTCCCTATAACAACAAGGTTCCTAACTGCATGAAGGACAAAACTAACAATCCGCTTGGAGTTTGCAGTATCAGGCATAATGGAACATCCGTAATTACATGTCCTATGAGATTCAGAGAAGATTGGATAATTGTTGAAAAGGCTGCAGAATTTGCATTTGGTAAAAAGGCAAACTGGACTTCTTTGTCTGAAATCAAGCTAGTAGACAAAAATGGACAATCAGCGGGAAATATAGATTTTGTGCTTGTTCAGTACAACAATAGAGGTCAACTGGTAGATTTTGCCTCACTTGAAGTTCAAGGAGTATATATATCCGGGAACCTTAGAAATCCGTTCGAAGCGTATATAAAAAACCTTCTAAAGATTTTGAATGGCCAACAGGCTATAACTATCCCAAACCTGACTATCTCTCTTCATCACGTAAGCGACTGATTCCACAAATGCTCTACAAGGGTGGAATCTTTCAATCTTGGAAAAAGAAACAAAGCGTAGCTCTACAAAAATCGTTTTTTGAAACTTTACCTTTATTGCCAACAACCCCTAAATCAAAGGCAGACGTTGCTTGGTTTCTGTACGATCTTGTTTTTGATAAGGAGAATCAGCTAAACAATCTCGTTTTAAAGGACACAATTTATACTGAGTTTGAACCTGCACTTTTAAGGGTTACTACTCCCGAACCTGGAAGCATTAAAGGATTCATCAATATTTTACAAAACCGTCTTGACGAACATTTGGATAAAAATCCGCCAGATGCTCCGTCTTTAACAGACATAATAAGTAGGTAATTATGGCCGGTCAATTATCAATATTCGAAACCATACAGCAAAAAGCATCTCCTAATATTGTAAATGTGGCTTCAGTTCCGCAGAGAAGTCCTTTCAGGTATCCTGGAGGAAAGACCTGGTTAATTCCTGATGTAAGAAAGTGGCTTAAACAATCAATCCCGGAATCATTCGAAACCAAAACATTAATTGAACCTTTTGCCGGTGGTGGTATTGTTAGTCTTACTGCAGCATTTGAGAATTTAGTAAGCCAGGTTGTAATGGTCGAAATTGACAATGAAGTAGCCGCCGTTTGGGAGGTAATTATTAACGGTGACCACAAGTGGTTGGCAGACAAAATCTATTCATTTGACCTAAACCCTGAAAACGCTAACTCAATACTTAAAAAGAAAAACAAAACGATCAAAGAACAAGCGTTTAGTACAATTCTTAAAAACAGAATCTTTCACGGGGGAATCCTTACGAAAGGTTCAGGACTAATTAAGAATGGTGAAAAAGGAAAGGGAATCAAATCTCGATGGTATCCCAAAACCTTGAGAGATAGAATTATATCAGTTGGTCATGTTAAATCAAAAATGAAGTTTATAACAGGTGATGCATTCGCAGAATTAGAGAAAATCAAGAATGATTCTGCTGCCTTTTCATTCATTGACCCGCCATATACTGTTGCAGGAAAACGACTTTATACTCACTTCGAAATTGACCATGACGCTTTGTTTGCCTTGACGGCTCAGCTAAAAGGAAAATTTATGCTAACGTATGATGATACAGAGGAAATAAGAGACTTGGCTAACAAATATAAACTAGACTTTAGGACGATACCGATGAAGACTACACACCATATTCAAAAGAATGAAATCATCATATCGGACAATTTTGAATGGTGGGAATAAAGAACACTTGCCGAAAAAATTTCAGCTTGTCTTCCTGTATTTTCAATGTAATTAGCGCCATAGCTCTTTTCTGTTTCATTCATTTACAAGTAATAAAAATATCATAAAAATCATTCAATTTCAATGGTTCATAATACATTCATCCTGAGAAGGAGTTTATAATATTCACAAGGAGTCGGCGCTATTTGCAATGGCTCATTTCCCCTCATCCCCCTGCCGATATTTATCGGCAGGGGGATGAGGGGATCAAGCTGGAAAGGGAATTAGGATGAGGGGAACATACTTTTTCTAAAATATATTTACTAATATTTTGATAATTATTAAATACGGTAAAATTATTATCCTCGTTTCTCCCATTCGTTTTCTAAAACTTTTAGGGATTTGTTACTAAAATATTTTGAGGTGTATCCGGATGCGTATTGCCAATGAAATGAACAGTTGCACCCTATGCGGTTATGGAATTTCTCTTAGCAAGTCCTGCATCTCATCATCGGAAATATCATCTTTTTCACCTTTGTTGTATATGGAAAAAAGGTAAACCATCTCATTCACAATCTTAACCTTTGTTATCACTCTTGCTCCGCCGCGCTTGCCCTTGCCTATTGATTTAACTTTCAACCGGATTTTATAAACCTGATTACCCAAATGTTTGCCTTGAAAGGGCTCTTGCTCAAGTGAATCAATTAACTCACCAATTTCATCCTTGAGAGATTTATACTTTTTTAAAAGCTTTTTAGCTTCCTTTTCAAAGTTTTCTGTGGTGTCAACTCTATAATTCATCAAGAAACTCTTTAGCTGGTCGGCTTTTCATTTTTCCCTCCTCAATAAGCTTTACTTCCCGCAGGCCCTGCCGTATATTTTCCTTGATTTCTTCTTTGGTAGGTTCCCGGTATTCCTCATCTCCGGAGTCAGAATCTTCTACCTTTTCCTCCTGCACAAAATCTAAATTCCGTATTAACTCCCGAAAAAATTTCAGCTTGTCTTCCTGTATTTTCAATGTAATTACCGCCATAGCTCTTTTCTATTTCATTCATTTACAAGTAACAAAAATACCATAAAAATCATTCAATTTCAATGGTTCTTAATACATTCAACCCGAAAAGAAGCTTTAAAGAGTAAAAAGAACAAGCATAGGAAGTGGCTGTGAAAGCTAAAATAACTAAAGCAGTTCGGCGTTATTTGCAATTACAGCGCACTCATTTTAGGTAATTTGACTTTTTAGAGGTCACCATTTAAATTCATATCTTTACACCCTACAAACAAGAGAAAACATGGAAATATTCAGAGGTCAAAACCTTATAGAGTTTACTGAACGCTTCAAAACGGATGAAGATTGTTTGATGT
>Ga0307940_1000571_pt1 | contig 23692 bp, 18 predicted proteins | sample OrgLakmetagen124_FD_201835 | JGI IMG/M metagenome (GOLD analysis project Ga0307940, IMG submission 201835) | Saline water microbial communities from Organic Lake, Antarctica - #124 | ecosystem: Environmental > Aquatic > Non-marine Saline and Alkaline > Saline | place: Antarctica: Organic Lake... | reverse complement strand
GACGCTTTAATGACATTACTCGACCGCTTTCTCGACGAGAAATCTGCCGAGCTTGAAAAACAAAATGTCCGCCTCCAAGCCATCGGCCAAATCGACCGACTGCCGGAAAAGACCCGTGAGCGCATCACACGCATTCAGGAACAAACCAAGGACAACGACGCCATGACCTTGGTGCTTGCGCTTTCATATGGTGCACGTGAGGAAATCACCGCCGCCGCTCGATCTCTCGCTCAAGCCGCAGTTGATGGTAAAATCCGACCGGAAGATATCGACTGCAAATTATTCGCAGAAAATCTCTACACCAAGGACATTCCCGATCCGGAACTACTGATTCGAACGTCCGGCGAGATGCGTATCTCGAACTTTCTCCTCTGGCAGATCTCCTACTCCGAAATCGTCATCGTCAAAAAAATGTGGCCGGACTTCCGCCAAGGCGATCTCTTTGCCGCGGTTGAGGAATACAAGAAACGCCACCGCCGCTTCGGAGCCCTGTAAGGGGCTATTTCCTATTATCGCCGTACCTCATATACGAGGGCTGAGTTTGATTTGCAGCCGGTCGTAGCCATTGGGGCGATCAAAATTCGCCTCATGCTCGAAGTTGAGTTCGGCATTGATTACCGTAACTTCACTCACTTTTTCGCTGAGCGCCTTAAGTAAGCTGCGAATAATCAGCCGCGCATGCGGAGCACCTAGACAGAGGTGCTTGCCGAAGCCGAACGACAGGTGCGGATTCGGTTTGCGATCGAGCTGAATGGTTTCCGGATCTGCGAAGACCTCCTCATCAAAGTTGGCAGCAGCCCACGTCAGTCCGATCCGAGCGCCAGCTTTCACCGTGGTTCCGTGGACATCCGTATCGACTGGGCAAACGCGCCCAATCTGCGTCAGCGGCATAAACACACGCAGTAGCTCCTCGCTGGCGTGGATGATTCGTTTTGGATCCTCGCGTAGAAATTCAAGCCCCTCCGGATGCTCAGCGAAATAGGCAAGAATCGAGGACACATTGTGAATGATCGTATCGCGCCCACCGGCAAAGGTCAGATTACCGAAACCCAACATTTCATCCCTGGTCAGGGACCTGCTTTGGAAGGTTGCTTGGGTTAGGGCGCTGAAGAAGTCCTCTCCGGGATCTTTCTCTGCACGGTCAAACTGGGCATTCAGGTAATCCTCCAGCACGATACCTTTTTTAAAAATTCCACCTTCTCCTTTGAACACATGAACGCCCCAGCCGATCCAAGTCGCCGCCTCGGACTCAGGCACGTTGAGCAGGTAAGTCAGCGCTCGCGACTGGAGCGGAAGAGCAAGTTCTTTAACTGCTTCAAATGACTCCTGCTGCAGACCATGTTCGATCAACTCATCCATCAGCGACTCGACCCTAGCAATGGTCTCCGGATGCTTGGCTCGCTGGAAAAATGGCTCAACGATGGCGCGTAGCTCGGTATGCTCAGGTGGGTCGGTTTCGATCGGTAGCTGACGGACCGAACGCACTTCTTCTTCAGAAGGAATAGGCACACGAAATGGAGCATCGGAGCTAAACTTCTCCCAGTCCTTAGCTGCCTTACGCACATCCCCGTGACGCAAAAGCATCGTGATGTCTTCACCCTGAAACGGGCATTTCATCACTGCGCCTTTCCTGCGGGCGTCTTTGAAGGGGTCCTGAAGGTCTTTCATTTTTCCAGTCTGTATATTGGACCGAAGCAAACAACCAACCAAAGTCTATATTTCGATCACTGCAAATCTGCCGCAATACGTTTTGCGGAGTGGTATAGCCATCGTAGAGGCGTGACTGATGCATGGCATGGAATTGAGCTACGCCTATGGTAATCAATCTCTTTTAGATTCTAAACAGCGGCTCAAGATCCTCATCTTTCATGGCCATCTCTTTGCACACCGGGTCCAGATCTGTAGCCTGTTTCAGCAGCTTTCGGGCTTCCTCGTAATCCCCAGAAACTGAGGCGTAGCAAGCCAGATTGTAAATGATGACCGCTTCATTCGGGTGAGACTTCCGCGCCTCGATCAAGATCGCTCGTGCGGCATCCACCGATTCCAAGCGACGCGCAGCATACGCCCAACTGATCCAACACTGGGAGTTCTCAGGTGCGCTGCGGGCAAGCCGTTCCGCCAAATCTCTCATTTCCCGCCACATGAACTGACGGGAAAAAAGATCGCAACGGAGCATCCCCACCACCTCTAGATCTTGGTCGATCAAGTCTAACTCCTGCTGAGCATCAGCGAATAATCCGAGCTCAGTATAGCCCTGCACTGCCAAAATTTGTTTCACTACCTCGTCGTCCATTTTACTAAATTTTCTTCACTGCATCGGCGCTTTATCTAGCTCGAGGTATCGGCGAATAAGCTTCCTCACGTCATTCACGATCAGAAAAAGGATGGGCAACAAAAACAAGGTGATCACCGTCGCGAAGACGATTCCGAACGCCAAGGAAGCTGCCATCGGTTTCAGGAACTGCGCCTGCACTTCCGTTTCTAACAATAAGGGAGCCAGTCCGAAGAAGGTTGTGAGAGAGGTCAGAAGAATTGCGCGAAAACGATCTCCTCCAGCCAGACTGACTGCTTCGTGCAGGTTTTTCCCTTCGTCTTGCAGGTCGTTCACTCGACAGACCAGAACGAGAGAGTCGTTCACCACCACACCCGATAAAGCGAGGATCCCGAAGATCGAAAGTATCGAAATCGGGAGTCCCATCAGGTAATGCCCGAGTAAAGCTCCAATGATACCAAAGGGAATCACTGACATGATGATCAGTGGCTTCACATAGCTTCGTAACGGGATCGCAGTGAGCACGTAAATAAAGACGATGGAAAATGCGAAGCCAGCCATCAGCGAGCTTAGCGATTTCTTCCGTTGCTCCACCTCGCCACTCTCCGTAATCGAAATTGATGGATGTTTAGCCAGGAAATCCGGGAAAAACTCTTTATCCAATCGTTTGACGACCTCATCAGAGCTGGTTGCCCCCTTGTTTACCGAGGCATTGATCGTTACCACCCGCTTGTTATCAATCCGCTCGATTGAGGCCAGCGCATCTCCGAACTCGGTATCTGCGATCACTGGAAATGGGACAGCAGATCCATCCGCCGCACGGACACGCATTTCCCTGAGCGTCTCCAAAGAATCCCGCTGATCCTGCGGATATCGAACCATCACGCGCAATTCATCCCGCCCCCGCTGCACGCGCTGCGCCTCACGCCCGTAGAATGCATCGCGCACACCTTGGGCAAGATCACGTCGTGTGAATCCTGCAGCCTCCCCCTCCGGAGTCACCGAATATGTGATCTCAGGCTTCCCGGATTTGAAGGTGTCATTGATGTCAAAGGTCCCCGGATAGGTGGCAATTTCATTTTTCAGCTCATTTGCCGCCCGCTCAAGCTCTTGCAGGTCATCGCTTTCCAGATTGATCGCGAGATCACCTCCGGGCGGTCCTGCCGTCGCCTTAAATGAAAGCGAGCGAGCACCTGGCACGTCACCCACAGCCTGCCTCCAATCGCTCACAATTTGCTCAGTGGGGAGGAATTCTCGGGTCGTCGAGCGGGTCAACTCAGCCACCACGGAAGCACCCGTATTCGTGCTCGCTGCGATCTGGATTTCGATAAAGGGATTATGCCCAAATTGCTTTTTGTAACCATCGCCCAACTGGCGCGCAGCATCCTCCATGCGCTGTGCCTGGCTATGCAGGTATTCAACCGACTGGCCCTGCTCTAGGTTTAGATTCGCACTGATATCATCGTTGTAGATATTCGGGAAAAACACGAACCGTAGCTGCCCAGCCGGAAACAGGCCGATCACAAATACGAAAATCGCAAAGAACCCTGCCAGCACCGCATAGCGCCACGGGATCGCCCAACGTATCGCCGGTCGATACCACTTTTCAACAACCGCACTGAGTCCATTAGCGATGACTTTTTGAAATCTGGTAAAAGCTCTGGAGACAGAATTCCCCGGCTTCCGGTGAACGTTGAGATGCGCGAGGTGGGCGGGGAGAATCAACTTTGATTCGATCAGGGAAAACAATAAACAGAACACCACAGTGGTAGCTATCTGGCCGAAGACGTTGCCCAACCGCCCACTGACTTGAGTCAAAGGCAGGAAGGCCGCGATGGTAGTGATCACCCCGAATGTCGCAGGAGTCACCACCCGGCTCACCCCTCTGACGGTAGTCTCAATCGCGTTCCCATCGCCGTCTCCCTTTTCCTCTTTCTCGCTATAGATGGATTCACCGATGACGATCGCATCATCCACCACGATCCCCAGCACTACGAGAAAGCCAAAGGCTGAAATAATGTTCACCGATAAATCCAACCCAGGAATAGGGAACAAGGTTACCGCACCAGCGAGCGAAACGGGAATACCAACCGCCACCCAGAAGGCCAGTCGTAGATTCAGGAAAAGCATCAGAATACCGAGCACCAGGCACACGCCGATCAAGCCGTTGAAACCTAACAAGGCAAGCCGGTCGCGAATTTTCGTCGATCCATCCAACCAACTTGCGATCTCGATCCCTTCGGGGAGGTCCTTGAAATTCGCTACTACTTTTTTTCCCTGCTCGACCGCCTTGACGATGTCCTCGTTGCCCTCAGTCACGATCTGTAAACTCGTTGTCGGCTGGCCGCGGAAGCGGTTGTAAAATTTCTGATCTACAAATCCGTCTCGCACATCGGCGACGTCTCTGACGAAGATTCGGGTCCCGTCCGAATTGGTCCTCACCGGAATTTTTTCGAAATCACCCGCGCGGTATGCCTGATCTCTCGCTCTCAGGGAAATATCACCCCGCGCCGTGCGCACGTCGCCCCCACCCAAGTCCACGGAGTTTTCAGAAACCGCATCTGCAAGCTCCTGAAACGTGAGTCCGAAACGCCGTAACTGCTCTTCCGATGGCTCGATGGAAATTTCATAATCACGAGAACCAAAGGTCTCGACCAAAGAAATCGCCGGCTCAGCAAGGAGCTGATCACGCAATCTGCGTGCGGTTTCCTTGCGTGCTGCTTCACTTCCAGAACCGTAGATCTCCACCCACAGCACTTGTTGGGAACGCTTTTTTTCCTTCACCACTGGCTTCTCAGCCTGCTCGGGAAAGGACGGGATCGCATCCACCTCAACCTTCACGTCATTGAGTAGTTTGGTAATGTTGTAACCCTCAATCGCCTCTACCGTCACCGTCGATAAACTATCAGTGCTTTCCGAGCGGATTTCCTCGATACCGCTGATTGATTCCAGCGATTCTTCGATACGTATCGATACACCGCGTTCGACGTTTTCCGGAGTGCCCCCGCGTATCGGCACGGTCACAGTAACCGTTTCCGCAGCAAAAGCTGGGAAGCCCTCTTTTCTCACAGTGAACGCAGTGAAAATACCCGCCCCTAAAATTGAGAGCATCAGAATGTTTGCCACCACCGGATTGGAGGCAAACCACGTGATAAAAGGATGCTTGTTTTTCACGGCTCGGTGGTCTTCTCGGGCTCTTCTTCTCTCACCCGCATCTCGGACCTGAAATTACTCAACGGGCGGGTCACCACTTTTAAAGGCCCGGGCGTCGGAGATAATGCTCGGACAAACACATCGCTTTCAAAACCTTGTAAACGCGAGGCCTCCACTCGCCCAAGCTCTCCATCGGAAGTCATCACCCAGAAAAAGCTATCGGCTACGAAAGCCGCCTCTGGGATTCGGTAAGAACCCCTGATCGGTAGCGCCCGAATGGATACATTTGCGAACATGCCAATTGGCAATTCGGGATGACCCTCGGCGAATGGCTGATCGATCTGAGCGACTGCGAACATCACCTGATTGCGCGTATCCACGGTTGGTTCCATACGCACCAATTTCGCTTCCCAAGATGCGCCGGGCTTCAGCGGACTGGTCAAAACTGCGGCTGTCGGAATCTCCACCCGTGCGGATTGCTCAGCCGTTAAAGGCAGGCGAATCTCCGCTGTGTCGGTGGAAACCAAGATACCCAGCGAAGCTTGGGGAGAAGCCTGATTTCCCGGCGAGGCCTGCCGTCCAGTGATCATCGCCGCGAAGGGCGCATGAACTTCTGTCCTTTCCAAATCCGCACGCGCCTTCGCGATCGCTGCCACGGCTGATTCGATACTCGCCTGAGCTGCCGCAAGCTGCGGCTTCCTCAAGACAAAATCCGAAGCTACCGATAACTCCCGGCCCGAAGCTGTCCAATCGCCCGCTGCCTGCTGCGCGCGTATTTCTTCTTCAGCAAAACTGCGCTTCGCCACGGTCAAATTAGATTCCTCACGAGCCAAGGCGGCTTGGTAATCCGTCGGATCAATTTTCACCAAGACATGTCCTTCATCGACCTTTTCACCGACACGGAACTCAGGCGCTACCCACATAATTTTCCCACTCACCTGCGGAGTCAATTGGGTTTCAAACAAACTGGCCACTGTCCCATAACTCCTGACTGGAGGAGTGTGATCCGCAGGGGAAACCTCGATCACTTCGACCACGGGAACAATCGGTGAGGGTTGCTTGCTTTTCGGCTTCGGCTTAAGTGTCCCGAGAAATTTAAAGCCCAAGATCGCGAAGACAACGATCGCGATAGGAATGATAATTTTAAGAGCAACTTTCATGGTATTCAGTAGGCCTTCCCGAGTGCGAGTGCGAGAGTCACGCGATTCTGGAATCTTAGGTTTTTTAAATTGATGAGGCTTTCCTCCGCAGCGAACCTGCGGCGTTTCGCATCGAGAACGGTCAGAATCTCAACCAGCCCCGATTCGTAATTCCGCTGAGCACGCTCCTCCGCTGTGCGTGCGGCTTTCAGAGCCATCCCAGTCGCTTGCTCTTGTCTCTTTAAATAAGACTCCGAGCCGAGCGCATTCTCCACCTCACGGAACGCGTTCAGCACAGTCGAGCGGTAACCCGCCAGCGCCTGCTTCGCACGCGCATTCGCCGCTCCGAGTTCGGACCGGAGTCTGCCGCCATCGATGATGGGCGCGCTCAAGTTGGCAGCTACCGACCAGACTGAGAAATTGGATTCCGCCAGATCCCGTAGGACGGAAGACTGCTGACCACCGGAAGCGGTGAGGACAAATTGCGGGAGTAGGTCCCGATGCGCGACTTTCACATTCGAATCCGCCGCGACAATACGCATATAGGCAGCGTAAATATCCGGTCGCAGCTCCAATAAGCTCGATGGAATCCCAGCAGCCACCGCGCGCTTCATCCCCGGCCACTCAGAAGCACTTTTCCCCGCATCCGGGTAGGAACCCACCAATGTTGCCAACTGACGCGCCGCCTGATCGCGTGCGTTGTCGCGTGCATGGATTTCCGATTTCGCGTTTTCCACATCTGTGCGCGCCAAGCTCAACTCACCCAAATCCGCCGTCCCCAGCTCAAATCTCCGGTCCAGTAAATCCACCGTGCTTTGGAACGAATCCAACCGCTCTCCCGCGAGGGCACGGAGCTTCGTCGTCGCCACCAACTCAAACCACCCCTGTGCCGTCTGCGCTGCGATCGACTGCTTCGCCGCCGCATAATCCGCCTCGACCGCCGAAAGATTCGCGGTCGCGCCCGCCACTGATGCGCGAACTCTCCCCCACACATCCACCTCCCATTGCGCATCCAGCGAAGCTCGGTAACGCTCGGTAATTACAGAACCGAAATTGATACCAGAACCCGCCGAATTATTCTGTGCACGGTTGCCTCCAGCATTGGCGGTTAACGAGGGAAACAAAAAAGATCTCGCGCTGCGCGTATTAAACCCAGCCTCCTCCAAGCGCGCTGCCGCAACTGCAAGATCCGGATTCTGCTGCTGCGCCAAAGCCAGTTGCTTCTTTAAACCGGAATCCGAAAACACATCTCCCAAACTTTCAACCAACTCCGGAATCGCCGCACGGCCACCACGATAGCCATCTGGCACCTCAAGCCCTTCTATCGCACCCTGCGCTTTCGCTCCCGGCAACGAAGGGCACGAACTTAGAAACAGCGAAGAACAAGCTGACGCAACGATGAGACGGAAAAACAACATGGATAAATATAGACCAACCGTTTTTGCAGTTTAATTACAGTCCGGTATTCGAATTGAAAATTAGTCTTGTTTGATCATTTGAAAACGAATTTTTACGTGAATCCTGTTTTCCTGTAAGAATCCCTTAAAACAACCGTAAAATCAGGCTTCTGAACCCTTTTGGCGAATACTCGAATCTTAAACCAGCAGACTTCCCATCCGATTTACTTGCCAACTTCGATGTTAACCAGTAATCCCAACGACACATTAAAACTCTATGACGACTACCAATCAAATCAGCCCTATCGACAAACGCCTGATCTTTTGGGCGAGCTTCCTCTCACTCCTTGCCGCAGGAGTCGGATTCGCCTTCCGAGTAATGGTGTTGGGAGAATGGCAAACCGAATTTGAACTCTCCGGTCAAGAAGTGGGACGCATCTTCGGTGCATCTCTCTGGCCGATCGCGGTGACCATGATTCTTTTCAGTTTGGTCGTCGACAAAATCGGGCCTAAAATCTCGATGTATGGGGCCTTCGTTTTACAGGTTCTTTCCGGAATTTTAACGTTCACAGCAAAAACTCCTGATGCCCTCTATGTCGCGTGCCTCTTCGCAGGTCTCGGCCACGGTATCGTTGAGGCTGTTATCAATCCGGTTTGTGCGACAATCTACCCGACTCAGAAGAGCAAAATGCTCAATATCCTGCACGCTTCATGGCCAGCAGGTTTGGTCCTGGGAACAGTCTTGGTTCTATCTCCGGGACTCGTGGACTTGAGCTGGCAAGTCAAAGGACTGTGGATCATTCTCCCAGCCATTGCTTACGCAATTTTGTTCATTAAACCGACTTTCCCGGAAGACGAACGCGTGCAAGCGAAAGTTCCCTATTCTGACATGCTGCGTGAAGTTGGCTTTCTAGGAGCATTTATCGCTTCGTTCCTTCTATTCTACGAACTTTTCCAGGTTACTGCTGGATTCACAGGTCAGACGGTTCCTGAAAACCTCATTTGGATAAGTCTTGGAGTCGGTGTCGCTGTCGGTGCTGCTTTTGGTGCATTCACCAAATCAATCGGTAAGCCTCTGTATTTCATCTTGTGCCTACTCATGATTCCACTAGCGACCACTGAGCTAGGAACTGACGCGTGGATCAAGCAACTGATGACTCCCGCAATGGGCGACCTTGCAGGATGGGCTATCGCCTTTTCCGCTTTCATCATGATGATTCTGCGGTTTCAAGCAGGCCACCTCACTACTCGCTTCTCACCTCCGACCATCCTCGTGATCAGTAGTATTTTCTCATTCCTCGGTCTGATCGTTCTATCGGTTTCTTCGGGAATGGTCGTTCTCCTTGCTTTCGTTCTCTACGCTATTGGTCAGACATTCTACTGGCCAACCGTTCTTGGCTTTGCTGCCGAACGCTATCCTCGCGGTGGAGCTCTTACGTTAAATACAGTCTCCGCAATCGGACTACTCTCTGTCGGGATCATCGGCACCCCTATTATCGGAGCATTTAATGACAACCACACCAAATCAAACATTAAAGACGTCTCAACCGAAGTCTATGAAGTAGCTAAAACCGATGGTAAGTTCTTTGGTGCCACCTACGAATCTATTGACGTGGAAGCAGCGAAAACTGCAGCTGTAGAAGCAGGACTTGAAAAAGAATTCGGAGGAGCAGTGATGGAAGCATCAAGGCAGTCTCTCCGCAGTGTTGCATTCGCATTCCCGCTCGTAATGCTTATTTGCTTCGGAGGAATCGCGATATATTTCCGTATGACTGGCGGCTACCGCCCTGTCACCATTACCGAGGCAGCAAGAGCTGCCGAAGCGGACCCAGGAGTCTGATCGATATCGGTTATCAACTCATATTGACGGCGTTCCCTTTCAAGGTGCGCCGTCTTTTTTTACCTTGCTTCGGCGGAGTCCTGCGGGATGAACTACAGATAGATGGTAAGGCCTTTCAGAAAACCGTATCCAACCTCGCTCCAGCATCACGCTGGTGGGGTGATGCTTTGCGTTTGTCTGGTCATCACCTTACTATGCCTGGTCAGCCCGAACGCGGCAGCCGCGAAGAAAATCAACATCGCTGACGGCTTCGATTTCCCAGTCGGGAAACCAAATGCCGCCGGCTATTACAAAGCCCGCGGTTTGCGCCTGCGCTCCCCACAGCATTTTGGTGAGGATTGGAACGGACGCCGTGGTGGGAATTCAGATCTTGGGGATCCAGTTTACACCATCGCGGACGGCATCGTGACTTTTGCTTACAATGTCCGCCAAGGCTGGGGAAATGTCGCACTGATACGCCACGCCTACCGCGATCCAAAAAGCGGCAAAGTAAAATTTGTCGATTCTCTATACGGCCACCTCGATCAGATGGGAATCAAAGTCGGGCAAGTGGTCAAACGCGGTCAAAAAATCGGCACCATTGGCACCAACTACGGCATGTATCCAGCCCACCTACATTTTGAAATGCGCCACAACATCTACATTGGAATGCATCGCAGCGGTGTCGCCGCCAATCTTGTCAACTGGGTGGACCCAACACAGTTTATCAACAAATACCGCCGCCTCAATCGCGAGTGGCGCCCCGTCGCGGTTCCGACGGGAACTTACAAAGAATACGCTGGCTTCAAGGGACTGTGACCTCAGCCTTTTTTTAAATGCTCGTTACGAAACCCAAGGCTTTATCAAGATGCGCCGTAAACGAAAAGTAGCCTCTTCGCTGATCCCCATTCTCATAACTGCAGCGGCGGTTACGCTCTGGGTTTTCGAAACCTACGAGTTAGTTGATATCCCGTTAGTCGAGGAAAAGCGCAGTCAGCAAATACAAGCACAAGACCCGAAAGCGGCAGTAACTAAAGGGAAAACCACCCGCACCGGAAAATACGAAAGTTACTCCGGTTGCACTCTTGCGACAGACAGATCGAACGACGGCGATAGCTTCCGGGTAAAACTGCCAGACGGCAGATCCGAAATCATTCGGCTCTATTTTGTCGATTGCCCGGAAAGCGCGTTCAAGACCTATGGCGGCGGAAGGAACAACCACGAACGCATCGCCAAGCAGGCTATGGACCTTGGCAGGATCTCCTCACCACAAGCAGTTGAGATCGGCAAAGAAGCCAAGAAATTCTCAATATTCCACCTCGGTAAAGCACCATTCACCTTACATACCAAGTGGGACAGCCCGTTTAACGACAAGCGTTACCACGGCTTTATCCAGATCAACTTTAACGGAAAATCCCGATTTCTGCATGAGCTCTTGGTCGAGAACGGCTACGCTCGCATCCACACCAAAGGCTCCCAACTTCCCGATGGAACATCTGTTCGCGAACAAGAAGATCATCTCAATAAACTCGAGCGTGCCGCCAAGTCGTCAGAAGCGGGCGCTTGGGGACTTTAATCCGAAAACCTCATGATTCGCATCTACACGCTCAAAACCTGTGATTCCTGCCGTAAAGCCATCAAGTGGCTGAAGCAACACGACATCGCCTTCGAAGAAACCGCCATCCGCGACCACCCGCCAACCACCGCTGAACTAGAACGCGCGTTAAATGATCTCAACGGAGACTTCCGTAAACTTTTCAACACTTCCGGCCAGGATTACCGCTCGATGAACCTGAAAGAAAAGCTTCCCAGTCTTTCAAAAGACGAAGCACTAACCCTACTCAATCGTAACGGAAACCTAATAAAACGTCCCTTCCTAATCTCTAAATTCACCACCTTCGTCGGATTCAAACCGGAGGTCTGGGAAAAATCCCTACTTTAACTCCCTCCTTCCGCTCGACATCCGCGATTCCCCGTCGAGAATCTTGCCATGCCAATTTCTGATTTCGCCAATTCGTTCATTTGTGATCTCGTCGCTTACGAACCGGGTAAACCGGTTGAAGAGACAGCGCGCGAGCTGGGACTCGACCCCGCCTCCATCGTCAAGGTCGCTTCCAACGAAAACCCCTTGGGGCCCTCGCCGCTTGCACAAAAGGCGATGCACGACGCCGTCAGCCAAGCGCACATCTATCCGGACGGCGGCGGTTACAAACTGCGCAGCGCAATCGCGCAAAAAACCGGATTCGATATTTCCAACGTCATCCTTGGCAATGGCTCTAACGAAATCATCGAACTGCTCTGCCATACCTTCCTCAATCGTGATGCCGAACTCATCGCCGCCAAGCACGCCTTCGTCGTCTATAAGCTGATGGCCACCTTGTTCGGTGCGAAATACGTCGAGGTGGATGACCCCGATTTCATCCACGATCTCGAAGGCATGGCTGCTGCGATCACCGATAATACGCGCCTCGTCTTCATCGCTAATCCCAACAATCCAACGGGAACCCAAGTCACCCAAGAAGCCATCGATACCTTCGTGGAGAAACTTCCACCCCACGTGATCGCTGTGTTCGATGAAGCATATTTTGAATTCCTCGATACGCCTCCAGATGTTTTCAAACACATACACGCCGGTAAAAATGTCATCGTCCTGCGCACCTGCTCCAAGATCCACGGCCTCGCCGCCCTGCGCATCGGTTACGGAATCGCACCCGTGCCACTCGCGCGGCTGCTCCAAAAAGCACGCCAGCCCTTCAATACCAACGCGATCGCACAGGCCGCCGCTCTTGCCGCGCTCGACGATGAGGAGCACATCGAAAAAACACGTCAGGTCAATCGTGAGGGCCTCGCTTTCTACGAACAGGCGTTCACCCAGAGAAAACTGGAATTCGTGCCCTCGGTCGCCAACTTCATTCTGGTCAAGGTCGGCGGCGGCGACCGGGTCTTTAAGGATATGCTGCAACAGGGCGTCATCGTTCGCGCCATGTCCGGCTACAAGCTCCCGGACTGGGTGCGCATCTCCATCGGCACAGCTTCTGAAAATGAGAGGGCTCTGGAAGTCCTTGATAGCGTTTTAGCAGAAAACTAATTCGACTGCTCTAGCCCTCCATTCGTGAAATTCACGTCATTCGTGGTCAGACCGTTTTCAAAAGTTCAGACGTCCATCATCGTGGCTGGGGATTCCAGCTCCAGCATGCCCGTCCGTAGCTTTAGCGAAGGCGGGGCCGCTCTTGGAATCGGAGTAAACCAAAGCGGCGATTGGTCGCGCGCACCCAAAAAATGACTCAAAACTTGATCTGTCTGATTTATTTATTTACTATTGACCCAGATCAGCATGATGTATTACCACCCCGCTGTCATGTTTACGCGTAACCCAGCTACCAGCTACCAGCTACCAGCTACCAGCTACCAGCTACCAGCTACCGCATAACGGTCTGTAGTTGCTTTTCATTCATTTTCTTTTTCGTCGGTAGCGTCGCTTCTCATGCACAAGCACCGGTCGCCCCACCTGAAAGCGACCTCCTTCCGGAGAGTGCGCCCGCGCCGAAAACCGATTCCGAGCGTGCCAGGATTCTGCTCAACTCTGGAAAATTCGCCGATGCAGAGAAACTTCTTTCTCTCAACCTGAGGGCACAACCGACTGGCCCGGACGCCGCGCAAAATTATCTTTTGCTCGGAGAAGCATTGGTGAAACAGAACCGCACGGATGAGGCGATCCGCAACCTCTCTGGGCTGGTCTTCCGTTTCCCGAAAACGGAAGAAGCCGCGCAAGCTATCGAGCAACAAGCCCTGCTCTATCTGAAAGCCAAAAATTCGTCCGAAGCCCAAGCGTTGTATGACAGACTACTTGAGCGCTATCCCGAGAGCCCGACAACTGCCCGCGTTTGGTCCGCTGAGGCAGATGCTTTGTTCGCCAGTGAGGAATTTGGAAAGGCTTTCTCCATCTATCAAAAAATTGAAAAACTGCTTCCTCCGAAATCGATTGAGAAGCTTGAAGTCACCCGGATTCTGGCGGAGGGAGATGGAGATCCTCAAAAAATCCTACCGATTGCCGAAAAGGCATTGAACGAGAATAACACGGCGCTTGCCAAGACGCTCTATGAGCAACTTTCGAAGTCTTCCAAAATCGGGAGCTCGCTCCCGCAAATCCAAACCAAGCTCGGATGGTGCCTTTTGTTGGAAGGCGGGGAGGAAAATCAGGCCCGTGCCGAGCGCCTGTGGCGTGGCGTAATCCACAGCACCCAGCCGACTGACCGTTGGTATGCGGAATCAAGATGGCACCTGGTTCAATTGGCAGCAGGGCCAAAGCGGGATTGGAAAGAAGCGGTTTCAATCTGCGATCAAATCGTCAAAGAACAGCTCGTTGGCACCTTCCCTCACGAGCAGGCGCTTTTCTCGAAAGCATGGTTGCTCACGGTCCACGACCAGGGCAAGTCGGCCGTCGCAGCATTCGAAGATCTTGCCGCCGACTATCCTAAAAAAATGCAACAGCCACCGATCCAGCGGCATCTGGAACGCGCGGTGGCAAGTGCTGCCAAAAAGTCAGGAGGTTCCCGATGAATCTCCAAGCCTTTCCCGAAGAGCCGTCCTTTCACGCGGCAACAAAGTATCCCGCACCATGCCGCCCTCTTCCAAAGTGCAGCCGCCTGAAAGGACGGCTCTCCGGGATTGCAAGCTCCCTCATTCTCGCGTGCTCATTATCCACCACACTCGCTCTGGATATCCCCGATTGGAAAGAAACCATCCGGCAAAGCCAGATCCATCTAGCTCAAGCAGAACCAGAGAAAGCCGAAGCCGGGTTGATCGAGTTGGAACGCAGCCGCCCCGAAATACGCAAGGAACCGCTGTTCTGTTATCAGCGCTTCTTCGTCGCCCTCGAAGGTCGCGGTGACCGTGCAACAGCAAAACTCATGCTACAGCGGCTCAACTATCTTGTCGCCAACGATGCGCTGGAAGCGGATTCTGCGATCTATCGCTCCGTTACGGAGACTTGGTATCGCTCGCTGGTTTTCACCGATTCAGACCTGGTTCGTCTCGCTCACAAGAAAATGACCGAACGCCTCGCTCACAAGTAATCATGCACTATTCCCGTCATTTTCATTTATTCAGGCGTGTATCGCATTCCTTATGGTCAACGGTTCGAAATGGAGCCATATTTTCCACTTGCATGTTGATTCTTTTTCAAAACTCCGCTACTGCAAATCCGCCTCCTGATGGCGAGGTAACCATCAGTCCTTACGATCCGAGCGCATCTTGGCAGGCATCTTGGGAACTCCAGCCCGCCGAGTCGGTGAAGTTTACGGTAACGGTCGAAGAAGCAGGAAACCCCAACGGAACGCCGTTTGAGTTGGAGGGCAACCCGACGGTCGCTTACACAGAGCCGAATACCTTGTGGACGCAAACAACGAACTCCAGCCCTTACGAATTTGAGGCGCTGAACACCGGTCTCACCGTCATCCAAGATACCGTCAAGGTAAGTGTGGTTTGGAAAGAGCAGGTTACGCGATCCTCCGGTGGCGGTGGCGGAGCACCACCCGAGCCGGAAACCATTGATGGTCTCGCATCAGGCACGGTTTACTCGGAGATAGCAGTCTTTGAATGGAACTCCGACCCGAAGGTGCAGTTCGCCGACGGAGAATCCATGATAAATTTCGATGTATCAGCCACCGTTAACGGAGCTGCGTTCGATCTGGCTGGTTATACCATCACCGGGGAGCCTGCCTGGACGATCAATTCAAACCCAAATGGAAATGACATTGCCGGCACAGTCAAATCCAGCAGCCCGAGTGAAGGGCAGTTGCAAATTGTGAATGCGGGTAATGTGCAAGACACTAGCCCCGACAAAATCGGCTTCGCGGAACTCGACCTTGCCATCACAGAATTCGGAAGTGGGGATGATCTGGCAGAGGACCGCCTGCCCGCTGGCAACAATGCACCTCCACCCCACGAAATGGATCCGGGCGGTATTGTTATCGCGCCCTTCGAAGGCAATGAATCCACCTTCCCCAGAACCAAACTCATACTCACCGGCAACAACAACAACCCCGGTGAAAACGGCAAATACATCATCTCAAAAGAAAACCTTTCCAAGGTGGAAATCTATGATGCTCCGGAGGATGGGCAGAAGATCGTTTTACCGAAGGAATGGGACTCCAACGCCTTCGGCAACGGTAAAACTCTCTACATCGCTTCAAAGGGGTTCGGAGCAACAGACGAGCCCGAAGAAGGAACGCTGAAACTCAAATACCAATGTGAACTCAACGGAAACCCCGAGAGCCTTGAGGACGAGGTGAAAATAAGAGTAATAACTATCGGTATCGCAGTAGATTCAAACCGAGACGGGCAAGTGGAATTCGGAGTTGATAAAACTTCTTCTTCAGCGCCCTACCGCTTCTGGATCAATAATGATCATGATTCCGAAGAGGACAAAGTAGAAGTATATGATTCGAATTCTCAACCCGATCATGCCGATGACGAAATTCCAACCCAGCGTGATCTTGAAGACCACGCTCGCATCCAAATGATGGTAAGTGGACTGCATGATGAAATCAAAAGCGGAGAAATTCAAATCACCATGAAATTCAAAAGCGGGACGGTCGCTGGCAGCCCGGCTATCAATCTCCGTCCACACCTCGACGAGAGCGGAGGAAGGAATTACTTAAAAGACGAACCGATTGCAGCACGCCACGTATCCCAACAAATACCTGGTCGCCTCACCACGGGCAACGGCGTCGTATTTTTCCCAACTTTCTGGACAGGAGATGGCATAGAGAACTTTCCCGCAATAACCAGCGAGAAACCTTATCGATATCAGATTTTCGAAGGTGCTAGTGAAGGCAAGGGAGAACTCGTGCTCGAACTCATGAAAGATGGAGAAATCCTAGGAGAAGCCGGTTCTTGCTGGGTGCATTTGCTGGATGTCCGTAAAATGTACCAACGGGCAAAGATCACTCCAGATGGCCCAAACGATTTCTCCCATCCACATGATTTTAAGGGTGATCCTGATAACCAAACCGCTACTCCTCCGGTGCCTAATATCGGATGGACCTGGGATCCTAATGAAAAGCCATTCGTCGAAGATCCTGAAGAGGAAAAAGAATACATCATTTTCGTACACGGCTGGAGGATGACTTACGAAGGTTCCCAGAAATATGCAGAAACTATGTTCAAACGTCTCTGGCAAACTGGCTTTAAAGGGCGCTACGCGTTCGTAAGGTGGCCAACTTATTCTGACGAAACTCATCCAATAACGAATGGCTTATTCACATATAATCCAAGCGACTATCGGGCGTGGATTTCCGGAAAAGGCGTAGCGTTATTTGTCAATAGTCTATCAACCGACTACACTCGTAATATTACAGCGCACAGCATGGGAAACATTGTAGTAGGATCTGCGCTCAGGGAAGGAATGCATGTTGGTAATTACGCATTGTTGAACGCAGCGGTTCCGGCAATGTGCTACGATGGGAATGAAGATCTATATGAACTTATTCCTAATCGAGAAACTCCTGATGGAGCCGGAGACGACGACCCGATTACTAAAGAATTGGGTTTCAATGAAAAAATTAATGGTATTGGCATAGAAGAAGAAATGATTAACTTCTTTCTAGAAAGTGATGATGCAATGGGAGCTTGGGCAATAAACAATAAGGGATTTAAGCCCGAGTTATTGGAAGGTTATAGATTTAATGTTAATCGCGAACCAGGCGAAAGAGTATATAATTTATCATTATTCCAAGCTGATCGCTATCTGCGTTCTTTTCATGAGTCTGCCGCGTATGCCACAGCATCAAAAACAAAAGCGCTCGGTGGAAAGGGAGTTACGAATGGATCGGTCACTGACAAAGTTGACATGGCTGCCAAATATGGATTCGGAGTAATCCATAGTGCTCAATGGATTTGGAGAATTCAGAAAACAGATCAATTTTATCATGATCTAATGCAGAAGTTTGCCTTAATACCAGCTAATTAAATATGAAAAATATACAAAAATTTATTATTACTTATTTTATGATGATTTCCGTAACAGCAATTTTATTGCTGTTTCCACAGAATCACGTAAATCGATTGGAACTTTCCACCGAAAAAGTAAGCGATTACGCTTATTTTAGTAAGTCAGACTTAGCCTCGAGAGAGCGACCATTGAAAATAAATAATACCATTAACAATATATTAGTTCAGTATGGTCCTGAAATAAGCGAAGATGAAAATCCTAAAAAGGAATCAATTCGGAAGAAACCGGAAGAAATTATCGAAAAGAAAAAAAAAGAGATCACGGAAGAGATCACGGAAGAAGTAAAAAAGAAAAGAAAAATTTGGAACGCAGCCTACAATAATCCTATAAATTTTTGGGGGAAAGTTATTGATGAAAATGGCGATCCAATCGAAGGAGCAAAAGTTGAGCTTAGCGTGCTTGACGATCCTTCTTGGTCATTTGATGGAACGAGTTCTTCAACCTACAAAGTTAAAACAGACCCACAGGGACGCTTCGAACTTTTAGGCAAAAAAGGTGCTAGTGTATACGCTGTAGCGTCTCAAGAAGGATACGCGCAATACGTAGATTCGAAAAAGGGTAATCTTTCTAGTTTAAGTATACAATATTTTGAGGAAGAAAACACTAATATGCGATACAAGCAGCCTACCGAGGATACACCAACCACCCTTATTCTCCGTAAAAAGAATTCCATCGCGAGTCTTTCTCACGACAGTAAGGGGAACGTTGACATTTCGAGAACTGGTGATACTGAAGAAATTTTACTTAAGGCGAAGGAGAAAGAAATTAAGATCAAGATACGTTGCTGGTCGTCTGCTCCAGTTCCTTTTAAATACGATCAATATGACTGGCGTGCTGAAATCGAGGTTGTAGGGGGGAAATTACAACCCATTACCAAGGAAGCGGCTATCGAGGCTCCAGAAGACGGGTATGAAGACTTATACAAGATAAGCATGGGCAAGGACATGGAACCTAAAGATTGGAAGGCTGCTAATGTTCGCACGGATCAATTTTGGATACAACTGGACGATGGCACTTTTGCGAAATCTCATATCAAGATACGCACCGGACGGAAGCACCAGGTGCATGTGGAAGTCTGGCACAATCCTGACGGGACGACAAATTTCGAGCAGTAGCGCATTCTACCCTGCTGCACCAATCGCCCCTCCCAGATGGCCACTGTCAGTGCCTTTTGGCGACTTGCATACCACAAGGGCTGCGCGAGTCCACTCGCGCTTCCCACCCACTCGGCAAGCCCCAGTCTCCCTCCAACTTCCCTGACGTAACCCCGGGGGCGATCAAGCAAGGGAGGGAAAGATCCAAAACGAACACTGTTTACTTTCCACGAATTTTCCGCATTCTCCCCGCGTTATGAACTTCTCCGGAATACACACCGCCCTGATCACACCTTTTCGCAACGGAACCGTCGATAGCGAAGCTTTTAAAGCCCTTATCGAACGCCAGATTTCCGCAGGTGTGGACGGCATCGTCCCAGTAGGCACAACAGGTGAATCCCCTACAGTCGGAAACGATGAACACGTGGAAATCATCAAAATGGCGGTCGAATACGCTGCAGGCCGCTGCAAAGTAATCGCAGGCTCTGGAGCAAATTCCACCTCGGAAGCCATCGAGCTAACCAAAGCAGCAGAACAAGCCGGTGCGAACGGCTCACTACAGGTCACTCCATACTACAACAAGCCTTCCCAAGAAGGTCTATACAGCCACTTCAAAGCCGTCGCGGATTCAACTTCCCTTCCTATCATGCTCTACAGCGTGCCGGGGCGCTCCGGAGTCGAGATCGCTGCGGAAACGGCCGGACGGCTGGCAGCCGATTGTAAAAATGTAGTCGCGATCAAAGAAGCTGGCGGCTCAGTCGACCGCATCAACGAACTCGTTCAAGCCTTACCTCAAAACTTTGGTATACTCTCTGGAGACGATCCATTGACGCTGCCATTCATCTCATGTGGTGCCAACGGCCTCGTATCCGTAGCTTCGAATCTCATTCCGGAAGTCATGACAAAATTAGTCAGACACTGCCTTGCCGGTGAATTTGCCGAAGCACTCGTCATCCAGAAGCAATACTACCCATTGTTACGCGGGCTGATGTCCTTGGATGTAAATCCAGTTCCAATTAAAACCGCTGTCGCTCTTCAAGGCCATTGTGATGCGGCACTCCGACTGCCACTTGCCCCTCTCTCAGATGAAGGAATGCTCACACTCCGCGCACTCCTCCGCTCCTACAGCCTGATCTGACTTCTATCCGGCAGTTTTCAGCTTTTTCATTTTCACCTTTCACCTCTTTATGCCCACTCCGAAACTTTTCAGTCCAGGCCCAGTCGATGTCTCTCCCGAAACATTCGCGGCCATGTCGCATACGATGATCGGACACCGTGGCAAGGACTTCGAGGATCTCTACTCTTCCCTCCAGCCAGGACTGAAAGAAATTTTCGGCACCTCACGGCCGGTGTTTCTTTCCACTTCGTCCGCATGGGGCGTGATGGAAGGCGCCCTGCGCAACCTCGCAAAACAAAAAGTTCTCTGCCTCTGCTGCGGAGCTTTTTCTGATAAATGGCTCGATGTCGCTACGAAATGCGGCTTGGAAGCAGAAGCTATCCAAGTCGAATGGGGTGAGGCGATCGATCCTGAAGCAGTTCGCGCCAAGCTCTCAGAAGGCGGCTTCGACACCGTTACCTTCATCCACTCAGAAACCTCCACGGGTGTCCTCAACGACCTCGCCGGAATCGCTGCCGTGGTGAAATCTTTCCCCGGCACCATGCTCATCGTGGATACGGTTTCATCGCTTTCCACGGTCGATATCGACATGGACAAGCACGGCATCGATGTCTGTCTCGCCGGAGTCCAGAAAGCCCTAGCCCTGCCACCTGGCCTAGCGGTGTTCGCCGTTTCGGAAGCTGCCATGGAGCGGGCGAAAACTATTCCCAACCGCGGTTACTATTTCGATTTCGTTGAATTCGCTAAGAACGACGAAAAAAATAATACCCCTACAACGCCGTCGATCTCACACCTTTTTGGACTTCAATACATCCTCGGAACCATCTCTGAGGAAGGCTTTGAGGCGCGCAAGCAACGGCATTCCACAACCAATGCGATGATTCACGCATGGGCCGCCAAACACGGGTTCAAGCTCTTCGCCCCAGAAGGACGCCGCTCCTTCGCCCTAACCTGTTTCACCACACCTAGTGATTTTGATCTCAGCGCTTTTATCAAAACCCTGAAAGAGAAGCACAACCTCCTCATCAACGGTGGTTATGGAAAAATCAAAGGCACGACCTTCCGCATTTCCAATATGGGAAATGAGACCGAAGCATCTGTCCAAGAACTGATCGATGCGATGGATGACGTTTTAGTATCGATGTAATCTAGATACGTCGCGGTCAGAAAAAGTTCTGGAGATCGGCTTTCTTACAAGCTGACATCAGGGCAAATACATATTTTTTATTTCCCCAACTGGCTTTCGACCAGCTGCCAGATTGAGTGATTGTGGGATGCTGCATGTCGGGCAATACGCCTTCAACATCCTTGCGCATAAAAATGATAAGGTGAGCAACGCCACCGTCTGCATCGAAGCAGATCAATGATCCTCTTTTACCATCCAAGATCAACTCACGGCAGCCCAATCCTTCAGCAGAATCCAATCCGGGAGGAAATGACATATCTCCGCACGGAAGACCGCGTTCCTTCAAGTGGCTGACCAAGCTCACCTTACTATTCTCGATCTTATCCAAACTGAAAATAGGCGATTCATAAACCCTCACAAAACCATCCTGTAATTCCTCAACTGAAATACCATTAACCGAATTTTCAGCGACATTCGCAACTTGGGAACCTTGGCTTGGTCGTTGGTCATCACTTATGAAGAGAACGGCAAATACAATGCCCGCTGCTGCTGCCAGTGGCATTCCCAAACGCCACCAATTACTGGTTTGCTGACGATCCGGTATCGTATGCTCCATAGATTCCAAGATCCGAGACCTCAGCCCGACCGGAACCTCAACAGCAGCCATGGCATCACTCATGCGCTTGTCTTCTTTTAGATCGATGCCGGGTAATCCCGAAGCATTCTGCACCATTGCCAACAAAACATTGGCACGTAAATCAGAAGGCAGGTCGACTCGGGCCAGACTCTCTGCGAATTCTGCGTCAAAGGCACGTTCACGGACCAGCCACTCACCAAGTTCCAAGTCGCTAGTTGCCAGTCGCAACGCATCCGCGAAGTCCTGATCTTCGGCATCAGTCCCATTGGGACGGAAACTGCGGAGAACAAATTTAGCTCGTTCTTTATCCATGATTTTTTTGAAATAGTTCGGGGTTCACGGAAACCAGGTTCTTCGGTGCGCTGGAAGGCTCCTGAACCATACGTTTCCTTAATAAATCTTTTCCTCTCGATAGGCGTGACATCACGGTTCCGATCGGCACTTCGAGGATTTCAGCAATCTCTTTGTAACTGTGTTGCTGGATGTAAAAAAGAGCTAGCGGAGCTCGATACATCTCATCCATTTCGCCTAATAACTCTACCACTCGCTGCCCATCCATTTGCCGCTCCGACTGGTCGTCATTGTCGCAGTTCTCATTAAGAGTCTTTTCGTCCAGTGGTTCATCTGAAAACCGCGCTCGTTTGCGGCGCTGCCCTAAAAACTCACGATACAAAGTGGTAAACAGCCAAGTCTTAGCCTTGCTCCTGTCTTTCAACTGTCCGTTCTTCTGAGCCCAAATACAAAAAGTTTCCTGTACCAAGTCAGCTGCGTGGTCAGGGCTACGAGTTAGCGAATACCCAAATCGGTATAAAGCTTCGTAGTGTTGGTCGACCAATTCTGCAAATTCACTCATCTTACTGAGTATAAGAGAGATAAACGGTCTACGCTATTCCCAAAAAATCTTTCCTTCATGAAAATCGCGCTGCCATTACGACTGGCACGGCTACTCACGCGTTTCTTCCCATAGTCTGATTTGCCGTTCGAGCTCGCGCTCAACTTTGCGATCAGGTAGCCGCTGTTCGTATCTCACCGCATAGTGATATTCTAACAATTCATCGGCGAACATTGGAGCGCTCTCCAGTTCTCTAATCTGGCATCTAAGAGTCGTTCCCTGCGAAGATGAAGCACTGCGCTTTTTAAAAGCACGTCGCCAGGCCGAGATGTATCCAGCGTCACGCCTTCCTTCAATTGAAACCGCAGTTGCTCCAGCCATGGCCTCGGGAAGCTTGGTCCTCAGCAAGAATACAACAAACATGGCTACACCGAAAGTAGCCGTAAGAATCAGTGCTACTTGGGGAAGGTTCCCTCTGTCAGAACCGAAGGCACTTTCTTCGTCCTCAAATATCTCATCGAGGTCTGGCAAGGTCTCCCCCGCATCCGCAAGATTGGGCTTCTCATTGCCTCCAAAGGCGATCGGAGGAGTCGGGTCCATCACGATCCACACATTGTTTTCTGCTTTCACTTCCACCCACGCATGAGCATCCCTAGCGCGGAATACAAACGTGTTGTTCGCGTCGAAAAACTGCCCTCCTGCCCAGCCATAGGCCACCCGCACTTCCGCGCCCAAACCCTTCGCCATAAGTGCCGCGGCAGTTGCGAAGAATTCGCAATGCCCACGCTTCTCCTCAAATAGAAAGTTTTCCATGGGATCAAGATCCTGTTTATTTTCAGTTCTAAGCGAGTAGACGTAATTCTCTTTCAGATAAGCTTCGATCCGGCGCAGCTTATCCAGCAACGCCCCCTCTCCCGCAATTCTCTGCCCGAGACGCTCAATCCTTCCATCTACGGCTGTGAAATCCGACATCTCCGCGGCACGTGCGCTCACCGGTAAATCTGAAAGCCTAAGGGAAACGGAGCTCGCAAGATATTCGTAACCATCCACCTCACCCACTTCAGGAAGGTAACTGATCCCCTCTGAAACCAC
>Ga0307940_1000568_pt1 | contig 23777 bp, 14 predicted proteins | sample OrgLakmetagen124_FD_201835 | JGI IMG/M metagenome (GOLD analysis project Ga0307940, IMG submission 201835) | Saline water microbial communities from Organic Lake, Antarctica - #124 | ecosystem: Environmental > Aquatic > Non-marine Saline and Alkaline > Saline | place: Antarctica: Organic Lake... | reverse complement strand
ATCAAACAATCTTCATCCGTTTTGAAGCGTTCAGTAAACTCTATAAGGTTTTGACCTCTGAATATTTCCATGTTTTCTCTTGTTTTTAGGGTGTAAAGATATGAATTTAAATGGTGACCTCTATCAAATTAATACCAATTGTATTTCAAAGTGAGCTTCTGCGAAACATTGAAATTATCCCGAAGAATCGGCATAAAGGCTCATTTCAATTGATAATCCGTATTAGTCAATGATAAAAGGCTCTTTGCCGTGCACAAATATACAATCATTCCTGCAGAGAAAAGCAAGGAAAGAACGGAGTGTTGTGGTCAGTGTTGCAACGCACCTGATTCATCTCCTTGCAATTCACGGGACTTTTGGGAATAGTGAGGAGAATAACCGAAGGGTATCTAAGACCTGTATTATTACGCTGCCCGATTCGCCTGCGCAGGACTTTGACATGGTAATAAACACTCTTTTGAAAATGATCTGCCAGCGTCACAAAACCTGACAGCATCACTTTTTTGATATCTCCGGTAACCGCCGGATGTTTATTATCAACCGTAAACACTTCTGTTAACTCAACCTAAACGCCAGGAACAGTTACAATTATTTTTTGCCTTGAACCTCTAGCGGCTTATAATGAGTTTTTGTGCCGTTTTGCCGTGTTCTGTTTGCAGCAGCACCACATAATGTCCTTCAGTCAAATTCTCTACGGAGGTGGTTAATGAATAACTTCCCCTGCGGAAGGTTTTTTCCGCTACTTTTTTTACATTTTTACCATAGATATCAAAAATATTGATGCTTGCCCGGGTGGTTTCTTCAAAACGCGTTTTCACCTGGAGGATATTTTTCGCCGGATTCGGATACACCTGGAGATCATCCTGTGCTGTTACCCGGGTTTCCATGCCTACGCCCGAAACGGGACCGTACTTTATCATCAGGCACCAATCTGTCAGCGTTCCGTCGTCAGCCGAAAGGTTATCCGTGATATTCAATACCCAGTTGCCATTCAAATCGGTTTCATCAAAAGCAGATAGCGGCTGCTGGGGTTGATATTCTCCATTGTATGGAGGGGTGCCGTTAGCGATATTTTGCGTTGCCTCATCATTAAAAATGGTGCCGGAATAATTATCGCCGCTGGAACCGTTGGCAATGCTCAGGGCCACTAAATCGCCTGAAGGGCCTTTTAGCGAAATAACCAGGTCGCCCACATAGCTGTGGGTAATGTCCACCATCACATCCACATCCATCACCACGCCCTCGTCGGTGATTTGGATAGTATCTTTTAGCTGTTCTTCGTTAGAGATGGGTCCCGGCGTGGTCTCAGAACACCATTCATCGTTATATATTTCATCCACCAGATACATATAAGCGTCGGTGGGCGCCACTGTTCCCGGCGGATTCACCCCTCTGCCGCCGGCGGGGAGGGTTGCAATGTAATCGCCGTTATCTCCCTGGACAGCGAAGTAGTAGTGGACGATAGTGCCCAGCGGGTTTCCGGGAATGAGATATTGCAGCGTATCGCCGTTTGTTTCGTAGGCGGTTGTGTGGGTGTACTCGTTATCATCTGTTTTGTAATATAACCTCGGGGCATTTTCTTCGCCATCCAGTGTTTCAAGGTTTTCTACTACCAGTTCTGTATATCTTCCTGAAGTGGAAGGGCCTGAGGCCACCGGTTCATGCTCCATCTCCACGAAATAATCAAAAGCAAAAGTGCTGATGCCCGCCAGTGCTGTGCGTGCCATCTTTTCGAAATAGGGCATGTTCAGGATATCAATTACATCGTTTGTGGTATGGTAGTACTGGTTAAAATCGTCCATGTCTTCTATCAGTAAAAGCGCCGGGTATCCTTCATTCCAGAAGCTGGAATGGTCGCTGGCAGTAGTGCTGATAAAGTTGTTGTCCATCTCGGGTTCATACAAATGCATAATATCCACAAAATCGCCTGTAAAATCGCTGGAGAGGTCGTTGTTGGTGATAGAACACATGAAGTCGTCGTCAGAATCCCATGCAATCATATCCAGATTAATCACTCCCAGGATATCATCGCCGCTATCTGCGGCATCCTGTGCGTAATTGCTGCTGCCTATCAGCCCCTGCTCTTCTTCGTCCCACAAAGCAAATATCACCGTGTATTTGGTGTCGTGTTCTGACAGGATGCGTGCAGCTTCCAGCACGCCAACGGTGCCGCTGGCATTATCGTCGGCGCCGGGGGCCAGCGAGCCTGAAGGCATATCATCATAATGCCCGCAAATGATATATTGTTGATCGGGGTACTCTGTACCTGTTTTTTGTGCCAGCACATTGATCCCGTCAGAGTCAAACTCATGGTACCAGGGCTCATACCCAAAATCTTGCAGTCGCTCGAAAAGCCACTGGGCAGCCTTTTCATTCCCCTCGGTATAGGCGTGGCGTGTGGCTATGGTGTACTCTTCGCCACCAATAATGGTTGGGGTGGTGCCGGTTAGTGGATTTTCCAGCTCCAGGAGGCTTTCTTCCGTAATTTCGCCGGTTAAAGAGTCTGTCAAAGGACTGTAAGCAACCTGTGCAACAAGCTGTTGCCAGGAAAAAAGTATAAGAAAAATGGATGTCAGCGTAAAAATTTTTTTCATGATTCTGTGTTTATAGTTATTAGAAGGACAAACCAAAAGGCATATGGTATGCTTAGCCGGATAAAATTTTATAAGCAGCCACGTAATTCCTTTCTGCGCGGTGATAAATGTATAAAAGTTTTATTTCATGGCACAGGGGGGTTCAAATTTTCTATATCTTCGTTTATCCAAAAAACTGTATAATACACAAAACCAGCATAAAATGACAAAGAAAAGGGTAGTGGCTGTTTTGTATTTCGCAGTCATGCTAACTGCTTCTTTAATAGCGGTGCCGGAAGCGCTGTCGGAAGGGCGTACTAAAATCACTTACCACCGGATACTAAACTCAGCGGTGGACTCTGCTTCTGAGGCCAGGGTTGTTGTGGCCGATGATGTTCACCTAAAAAGTAGCACGGTATCGGATTTTTCTTCGCTAATCTCCTCTGTGGTTCCTGAAACCGAATACGTACTTTTCAGGCAGGACACCTATTACAGGGTGGCGGAACTGCCCCGCCATCCGGTATTTTATCAGCAGCCGCTGCCTCCCGATAGTGTTTTTGAACATACCGGCAAAACAGATACGCTGCTGGGTTACGAATGCTACCATGCCCGCCGGGGGGTCTTTTCCAATACCATCGATTTCTGGTATGCTCCTGCACTGTCGCCCAATACGCCATACCCTTCGCTGGGTATCCTGGATGGGGCTGCCCTCCGGGTAACGGTAAATGATTCGTATGGCTATCAGGCTGTTAGGGTAAACCAGGAAAAGGGAGGGGTGATAATCCCTGAGCAGATGGGTGAAAAAGTTACCCGCCAGGACTATAATTACCGCCTGAGAGATAATCATGTAAAAAAAATTACTGTATTTGATAATGAAATACTTAGTTTTGGTAACCCCATAAATAATCCTGGAAGTGTGGATTCCGACAGTGTTTTTCTTTATTCCAAAGGAACGGTGGCCGTAAGGAAGGTGCAGCTTCCTGATATCACCGGCCATACGGTGTTTTTGAAGCTCACAGAGCGCTCAAAAGGGGATGCTTATGACCGCACAGGAACAGTGTTTTTGGTGCATCCCGGCAAGGGGATCTCTATTCTGGATGCTTTGCGCGATAGCGTGGAGGTACTCCCTGTTATTACCGATAATCAGGGAAACCTATATCAGGGTTTTGTGCGCGAAAAGGAGTATGAGCCTCCCGTGGAACTGATGCGTTTTTTTACCCCTTTCGGCGTGGGCCACTATAACGAAGAACGTACAGTTACGGGCTTACAGTGGCACGACAGTGTTTATTATGAGCAGGATGTGACAGCCGCTATCGCCCCTTTTTCTTCTGAGGAGGTATGGATAGGGGCCTACATCGCCAACTACGACAAAGGAGGCCACCAGGTGTCGCTTTCGCTGGAGGCACATCCAAACAGCCGTAAAAGAAAGGAGCGCAAAAACAATCCCTGGGCCATATCACTGTTCAACACTTTGAATGTCATGGAGATGTCCGGGCAGCAGTATCCCCGGATTTTTGGAAATGATACCCTCACGGTGTTGTTCGAGGTGCCGGAAGGCGTCAGCAACCTGCAGCTCCGCTATATCAGCACCGGACATGGCGGCTGGAGCGGTGGTGATGAGTTTAACCACACAATTAATAAAATACGCGTTGACGGCAGGGAGGTGTTCCGCTTTATTCCCTGGCGTGAAGATTGCAGCGTTTTTCGGCCTTACAATCCCGCCTCCGGAAACTTCTGGAACGGAATATCTTCCTCAGACCTGAGCCGCTCAGGATGGTGCCCCGGAGGAGTGGCCAATCCGCAGTATGTGCCGCTGCCGCAACTAAAGCCCGGGCAACACCTCATGGAGGTGGTTATCCCCATGGGCGAGCCGGAAGGTAACAGCTTCAGCTCATGGAACGTGTCAGGGCTTCTTACGGGAGATAATAATGAAGAGCAAAAACAGAAGAAATAATAGCTTTATGAAAAAGACAGTAATAATTATCGTGTGTACCTTACTTGCAGCACCAATAATGGCAGGCACCTTCAGCGATTTTTTTAAGAACAAAACTATGCGTCTGGATTATTACCATACCGGAAACGCCGTTGAGGAGCACTTTGCTTTTGATGGAATTGTAGCTGATGGCCCGTGGGCCGGAACCACCACGAAACTTATTGATACCTTGAGGTTAGGCAAGTATTTTTTCGAGGTAAAAGACCCTGATACTGACCATGTGCTCTATTCACGAGGTTTTGCAAGCATCTACGGGGAATGGGAAACTACGCCCGACGCCAAAAAGAACTGGGGCGTATATCATGAATCATTGCGCTTTCCATGGCCTGAAAAAGATGTGGAAGTAGTGGTTTACAAGCGCGACCAGGAACATCGTTTCCGGCCGGTATGGAGCTACGAGGTGGATTTGGATAACTACCGCGTAAATCCGGCATCGCGCGGGAAATACTACCAATCATACCATGTGGTGGAAAACGGTGCGCCACATGAAAAGGTGGATATCGTCATTTTATCTGAAGGATATACGGCCGGAAATATGGATAAGTTCCGGAGCGATGCAGAACATTTTGCTCGTGTACTTTTTGCCCATGAGCCTTTCGCCTCGCGGAAATCGGATTTTAATATCCGTGCGGTGGAAGTGCCGGCACCACAAAGCGGTTTAAACCATCCGCATCAGGACATATACAGGCGCAGCGCCCTGTCGGTAACCTACGGAGCTTTTGGATCGGAGCGCTATGCCCTGGGATTTGACAACAAAAAGATACGCAATGCAGCAGCTACAGTGCCTTATGAATATACGGTGCTGATGATGAACGACAGTATTTATGGCGGCGGAGGTATTTACAACCTTTACATTACCGCTGCCGCGGATAACGCTTTTCGCGATTATCTGTTTGTGCATGAATTCGGGCATCATTTTGCCGACCTGGCAGATGAGTATTACACCTCTGCTACGGCTTATGAAATGAATGCCGACCTAAAAGAGCCGTGGGAGTTTAATGTGACCACTAATACCAACGCAGAAACAATCAAGTGGAGTGAGTTGGTTACTGAGGACACCCCTATCCCCACACCATGGGATAAAGAGGCGTTTGACAAACATAGCATGGCGGTACAGAAAAAGCGGGGCGCGCTAAGAAAAGCACACGCTTCCGAGCGGGAAATGGAAGAATTGTTCCGCAAGCAGCAGCAGTATGAGGATTCGTTGCTGAACAATATGAAATATTCCGGACATGTGGGAGCATTTGAGGGCGCGCAATATAAAGCCAAAGGAGTATACCGCAGTGAGCCCAACTGCCTGATGTTTACCCGGCACGACCAGTTTTGTGCCGCATGCCGCAGAGGGATTAACCTGGTGATCGATCAAAATGTGGAGTAACGTATTTTCCTTTGTTGATAGTTTTGTGTAATACCATTTGTATTTTAATGTTTTGCTGAAGCTCACTTTGAAATACAATCGGTATTACTTTTTCTCATATTCATTGCGCAGCACGCGCCGCATAATTTTGTTGGAGGCTGTTCGCGGCAGCTGGTCCACAATTACCACATCTGAAATCTTAAAGAGCGGATTCAATGCTTTTTTCACTTTATCCTGGAACAGCTCTTTCAACATCTCTTTCGTTTCCTCACCTCCCTGCCGGCGTGTGCAGTATATCACCAGTTGATTAGGTCCACCGTGTAGTGGCTCTGCGGCTATAGCTGCTGTTTCATGAACTCCCGGTAAGGCGTCGAGGAGCTGTTCTATTTCTACCGAGCTGGTTTTAATACCGCCCAGGTTCATGGTGTCGTCAGCACGTCCGCGAGCCCTGAAATATCCGTTTCCAAGCTTTATGAACTCATCGCCATGCTTTCTCAGCAAGGGCTTCAAACCGGTATTTCCTGTCTGCTGCCGGAGCGGAGTGCCGGAAGCACTTATCCAGTCAAGGCCTGCTGCCGGAGCGGTATCATAATAAACTTTGTGATGTTTTTTGTTAATTAGCTCGTTAGATAGCCCTATGGAAGGGGGAATAAGAAATACTTCACCCTCTGAAGCCGGTTGTTGCTGGTCGTCGAGGATAATGATGTCGAGCCCCAACGCCGGGGTGGTGAAGGCTGCGGGAGAAGCAGGTTGCAACAGCGTGCCGGTCATATAGCCGCCACCTATCTCGGTGCCGCCGCAATATTCAATCACCGGTTTGTAGCCTGCCTGTGCCATCAGCCACAGATAGTCCTGCGGGTTGGAGCTTTCTCCGGTAGAGCTGAATAGTTTTATTTTTGTCCAGTTAAGCCCTTGCAGGCTGCCTGTTTGCTTCCAGTGCTTCACCATGCTTGGAATCACGCCCAGGATGGTGACCCCGGCATCCTGCACAAAACGGCCAAAGTTTTTGCCGGCAGGGGCTCCGTAAAAGAGCCCCATAGTCGCCTGGTTTATCAGCGTGGCAAAGATCAGCCACGGCCCCATCATCCATCCTAAATTGGTAGGCCATGCCACTACGTCGTCAGGCTGTATGTCCTGATGAGCAAACCCATCGGCTGCCGCTTTTATGGGTGTGGCATGCGTCCAGGGGATTGCCTTCGGAGCACCCGTAGTACCCGAGGAGAACAGGATATTGCAATACTCCCCGGCAGTGCAGCCCACCGGTGTAAAAGCAGTTGATTCCGGGAGGAAATCGGTCCATGAGAGGTCGCCCCTCCTGAGAGGTGCCGCGATTTTTTCCCTGGCGGGAAGGACTACGGTTTGTACCGGATCTGTTTCGAGCAGCTTTTCATAGAGCGGTAATTCCTTGTTTTTGCGCCATAAAACATCCTGCGTAAAGAGCAGTCTGGTGCCTGCAATGCGCAGCCGTTTTTCCACCTCTGCAGGCGCCAGGCTGTCGGCAATAGATACCACCACGCCGCCTGCCATCACAATGCCAAGATAAATCGCCACCGCCTCAGCAGTCATAGGCATGTCGATAGCTGCACGGTCGCCTTTTTTAAAGCCAAGGGCTGATAATCCGTTGGCTACGCGCTTCGAAAGCTCTTCAAGGTCCTGATAAGTCATGCTGACGATATTGCCGGATTCGTTACCATACACAAGAGCTGTCTTGTCCGGCGCAGCACGAAAACAAGCCTCTGCAATGTTAAAACTGGCTCCCGCCAGCCACCGGGGCTGCATGAGGCCGTCCTGCAGATCCATAACTTCCCCGGCCTCATGGCGAAAGGGAATATTCATCCTGTCGATCATGTGTTGCCAGAAGCTGGATTTGTGAGTAACAGAAAAAGCGTGTAATTCTTCAAAACTATCCAGGCCCCACTTATCCAGAAGCTCATCAAGGTTGCGTTTGTTGCTTTTCCCTGTGCCGGGAAACCATGCAGGAGGAGCGTCGCTGTATTTATCATCCTGGTTATAAACAGCCTTGAATAGTTCGTGGTGTAAGGTATCAGGCATGGATGGATGCAAAATGTTCTGCGTTAGCAAACTCCAGCATTGCCCGGGATTATGCTGTTCCTTTTTCAGGATAGCTGTAATATTTTGGGCTTCCTTCTTCGTGGCTCCCAGCGATATGAGTTTATCTTCTGAAAAGATGGTAACGGTTTTCATGTGGTAACGGTTTAATATTTAATGAGTGAAGTTTCGCATTTCTTTTAAAATCGTGAATATTAATCTTTTATTAGTAAGTGTTTAGGTGCTTAAGTTGGCAATTGGCAAAAAGCAGTTGGCAAAACAGAAATAATAAAATTGCCATCTGCCTTTTGCCGACTGCTTTTTTTGCCCAAACACATAAGCACCTAAACACCTGCTTTTATTAAAAGATTATTTTTAGAAATTGTTCTATATCAAATTCTATTTTCCAATTTTGCTATACTGCTATTTAATGATAACTTCTTGAAAATCATCACTTCACTATTCCTATTTTTAAGTGCGGAATTTTATTTAATGAAATTCTGTGATGAAATCAAAAGTTATTCTTACCTAAGTTGAGTGGTTTGAACAGCCTGTCCTGACTTATTTTCCGGGAAAGTGAAAAAGCGCTGTGCTTATCCCGGAAGTTCGGGTACCGATTTAGAAATTGTTGTTTTTCACCGAATGGGTAGCCTGTCCCGCAGAATTGCGGGAAGGTGAAATGCGCACAATTTTTCTGTCGTAAGAGAGAATCACTCAGTTTAGGTCTTAATCAGTCACCATTATCAAAAATAAAGGATAAAGCGCTAAATTGTTTAACCGGGCATCCATTTTTTAGGGAATTGTTTTATGCAAAATTATTTTTGTGAATAAAATGTTAAAATAGATAAAAATATTTTCTTGGCAAGGATAAGTGTTAAAAATCATTGTGAAGTAGTTGATAAACGAGAGGATGGACGTTATTGTGTTTGCCTTATAACAAAAGGATAGGAGCAACAAGTAGCGGTCAAATATAAATTTTACTGATGTAACAGAGGTATTAATGTGCATGTTTTTGTTTATATTTGATGAGGCATCAGGTAATGTAATGATGTGTTAGGATAAAAAAAATACAGGTTTTATGGAGATGAATGGAGTACTGAATAAGTTACCACGTCACTTGATGGATTTGGTTATCGACCAGCCTTATAATGGTTACACAGCACAGGATCATGCTGTTTGGCGCTTTGTGATGCGTCAGAATGTGGATTACCTGCAGCATGTAGCCCACGGGTCATACCTGGAAGGGTTACGCAAAACGGGTATCAGTATCGACTCTATTCCGCACATGTATGGGATGAACCGCATCCTGAAAGAGATAGGGTGGGCAGCCGTGGCTGTTGATGGCTTTATCCCGCCTTCAGCATTTATGGAGTTCCAGGCGTATAACGTGCTGGTGATTGCTGCCGATATCAGGCCTGTAGACCAGATAGAATATACCCCGGCGCCGGATATTATTCATGAAGCGGCAGGACATGCGCCTATTATTGCTCATGAAGATTATGCTGCTTACCTTAAGGAATTCGGCCGGATAGGCGCCAGGGCTTTCTCCTCGGCAATGGATTATAAGCAATATGAAGCTATCCGGCACCTTTCTATCCTAAAAGCTGATCCTTATACGCCGAAAGCAGACATCGAAAGAGCGGAAAAGCACATCGAGGATATTGAAAATAATATGGGGGCACCTTCGGAGATGTCCAGAATCAGGAACCTGCACTGGTGGACAGTAGAGTTCGGGTTGATCGGCGAGCTGAAAAATCCTAAGATTTATGGCGCCGGACTGCTCTCCTCTATCGGCGAGAGCTATAACTGCCTCCAGGATCATGTAAAGAAAATACCTTATACCGCGGAGGCGGCGAATTATAGCTTTGATATCACTTCTCAGCAACCACACCTTTTTGTCACCCCTTCATTTGAGTACCTTAATGAAGTACTTCAGGAGTTTGCCGACGGAATGGCTTTGCGCACCGGAGGCATGAACGCCGCGGAGCAGGCCATACGTTCTGAAAATACCGGCACGCTGGTGTGGAGCTCCGGACTACAGGTTTCCGGCACGTTCTCTGAAGTGATTGCTGACAGCCATAATCAGCCTGCCTACCTTAAAACCTCTTCGCCGGTGAGCCTTGCTTTTAAGGATAGAGAGCTGGAAGGATTTGGTAAAGAAAATATCGGGCGGTTTGGTTCTCCTGCGGGGATACCGCTGGGATTCTCCCGGCCCCCGGAGTTGATGAGTGCCGGCGAACTGAAAGAGGCAGGAATTCATGAGGGGAATCAGGTTACTTTGCGTTATCCTTCCGGTGTTGAGGTCTCCGGTACGGTAAGGCGCACTGTTCGTGCTGAAGGTAAAAACCTGCTTCTCGTGCTTGCGGGCCCAACAGTCCGGCACCAGTCAAAAGTGTTACACCGCCCGGCAGAAGGCCCTTATCACCTGGCGCTGGGCAGAGAGATTGTCTCAGGATATTCCGGCCCTGCTGACGCCGACGCATGGAGGTTGAGTTTTAACCCTCCTGAGGAGAAAACGCATAAGATTGAACATAACGATATCTCCAGAAAGCTTCATAAGCTTTACCAGCAAGTGCATGACATAAGAGAAAGGCAGTATGGCTTTAACAGCATACCGCAAATCTGGGAAACGCTGAAAGAGGATTATCAGGATGAATGGCTGCTGGCTCTCGAGCTGCTGGAACTTGCCAAACCATATTACCCGGAGCTGGCAGAAGAGATTACCGGCCATCTGGAACAACTCCAAAATCGTATCCCTGAATTTACCACCCGCATCAACAATGGGTTAAAACTGGCAGACAGTGAAATTAATAATAACACGGTGGGGGTGGAGTAGGTCTTTGTTGCTTTTTGTTTTAGAGTATGTACTCTCTGTTTTTGGGGTAGGTATGTTCACAGACTTTATGATCATGTATTACCTAAGTTGAGCGGTTTGAACAGCCTGTCCCGACTTATTTTCCGGGAAAGTGAAAAAGCGATTTGCTTATCCGCCTAGGCGGACGATTTAGAAATTGTTGTATTTCACCGAAGGGGTAGCCTGTCCCGCAGAATTGCGGGAAGGTGAAATGCTTACCATTTCTTTATCGTGAGCGAGAATCGCTCAATTTGGGTATTAGTTGGAAACTAATTCGCTTTGACGCATGCGGTTTATTTTTTTGTCTCTGTAACGCCTCCTGAAAAGGAAGGAGATTGTGGGCATAAGATAAAAACCATCATAAATAATCCTAACAAACAGCCGGTTTAACCGGCACGCATCACAACAACCGCGTGACAGCGTTATCAGGGAGTTTTGCTGATGAAGCGACCACTGTAAAAGAAAATAAGACTTCGGCAGGGTTTTCAAACACTTCACTTTACCGTCCATAGGCTTCGCTATCATATTTAAGCGGATATATCAGTGCTGCAGAAACGCCTTATGACAGGCAGCATTAGCGGGTGTTTTATGCATACAATTCAATACTGACTATGAACAGTTTTAAGGCTGTATAGCTACCTTTCTTTTCTGCTGCCGCTTGAGCATGCTCAGCAGGTTCAGGTTCGACTGCACCAAATAATAAACCGGCAATAATATACTGAGGATGGCCGCCGGCAGCACAACGCGTGGGTTATCGAAGAGACTTAGCGCCATCACGGAGGCGAATCCTGCGTTTTTCATCACTAATATTAATTTGTTACTGATGATTAATTGTGGTGCAATGCGAAAGGCGTTGAGGATGACCTGCAGGATATAGCCCATCCCGAACATCATAAACACCATAATTGCAAGAGGGAGGATAGCTTCCACGGGGTGCTGTAGCAGCATGCTTCTGCTCACACCAATTACTGTCATGGCCACAAACAGAAATCCGTAATCGATAATAACTCCGCGATGGTTCTCCACAAAAGCGAAGACCGGTTTAGTTAAGCGCAGCAGTCGCGAAACAAGGATGGGTACGATAAGGACTTTGGTAATAAGCTCAAGCATGGCCAGTATGCTTATGGTTTTGTCGCCGGCAAAAAGCATCATGATGAGGGGTGCCAAAATAATTCCTGCCACATTTCCCCCTACAATGCCTATGATACTGAAGTTGGCATTGCCTCTGAGGTTGATAGAGAATGGTATTACGGCAATGGCCGGCGGGGTGGCGGCAATGACCACGTAACCCATCCAGTATGCATCGTTATTGGTTAATAATCCTGCCAAAGTGAGCAGGACAGCGCCATACACAAAATAGTTTATCAGGATAGTCACGCCTATGGGGATGATGCTTTTCCGGAAAGGTATGAAAGCTTTAAAATCGAATCCTGATATAGAAACGGCCAGGATTAACCCTATCAAATAGGGAGTGAACTCCTTGAGAAACGCCACGTTGTCGCCTAACAGCAAGCCTGCCGCCAGTCCTATTATCAGGATAAAATTACGGTTTGTTAGCAGGTTGCCTGCTGAACTATATTGCATGATGTTTTATCGTTTTTTTTTTGCAAAAGTACTTATACCAATTGTATTTCAAAGTGAGCTTCAGCGAAACATTGAAATTACAAATGTTAATGCCGATACATATTTGAAGTGCCTTTAGGAGTGTAACGCCCGCCTCCCCATAGGCCTTGGGAGCTAATGGCGCAATTCAAATAGTCATCGGTATAAAGGCTCATTTCAATTGATAATTGGTTTTAATTGCTTAAATACTTTAAGTGCAATCAAACGACGTGGGATGCAAAATGTTCATCGCGTTACAGCAACAATACTGCAAAGGCTTTCATCACTTCTCCTTTGTCCAACAGGGCTGCAGCATAATGATGAAGCCCCTCCTGCTTCTCGTTGTCGCTAATATTCTTTTTGAGCAGTATATCAGCAACAGCAGGTTCTTTTTGCATCTCTTCCATCAGGGAGATATCCGGCAGCGTTTCCGTATTTCCCAATTTTCCGAGGTGGTTGCCTGTTAAAATGTTACTGGCACGGATATGTGCGGGGAGCTGGTCGATTCCCATACCTTCTTTTTGTAGCGGCTTCTCCACTTCAAAGAGGGCTTTTCCGTGTGCGCGGACGTAATAGTTGCCTCCCATACGTCCTACCAGGTCTATTTTTGTTTGGTCGATCATGTTTTCCGCATCCAGCAGGTTTTCACGGATATGCAACTTCTGCACTTCGCAAATCACCAGGTTTCCTGAACCACCGCCGCTCCCTGTTTCGATAACTTCCCTTACCGTACATTCAAATTGTACCGGCGACTCTCCCACCCTGGCCGGGGTAACTGTTTCGGAAGGAACGGCGGTAAATCCGGCTTTCACAAACTCATTCACCCCTTTGTCATATTCTGTACTGGCCAGGCTGGTTTGCTGTACCATATCATAAGTTACTACATTGAGCACTACCTCCGCCACCTCTTTCACATTCTCGTAAGTGTTTTTTACGGTGTTGTCGCGCCCCCGCCGCGAAGGTGAAAAGATCAGGGTAGTGGGATTAACTCCAAATGCATTAAAGAAACTAAAAGGCGCCAGGTTGGCGTTTCCGTGTTTGTCTACCGTGCTGGCAAAAGCAATAGGGCGGGGCCCAATAGCTCCCAGGAATGTCTTGAACATCCAGGGGTTTGACACTTTTTTGGGATCGAAAGATTTCATCATCAGTTTTATTTTGTTGCCGGTAAAATTTTTGTGATGACCTCTCCGAAACCTACTCTTACCTCACTATTGCCGGCAAAACCGCGCATAATGATAGTGTCGTCATCCTGGATAAACTTGCGCTCAGTGCCGTCGGAGAGCTTAACAGGGTGTTGTCCTCTCCACGTAATCTCCAGCATAGAGCCAAAAGAGCCTTTATCGGGGCCGCTGATGGTGCCGCTGGCATACATGTCTCCCACATTGATATTACATCCGTTCACGGTTTGGTGCGTCAGTTGCTGGCACATATTCCAATACATATATTTGAAGTTGGAGTGACATACTGAGGTGGAGGCTGCATTTTCGGGTTTTATGGCTACTTCCAGGTTGATGTTATAGCTTTTGTTGCCCTGAAAACGCAGGTACGGCAGCACCTCGGGCTCTTGCTGTGGCCCTGCCACACGGAAAGGCTCTAAAGCCTCCAGGGTGACCACCCATGGCGAGACCACAGAGCCGAAGCTCTTGGACAGGAAAGGCCCCAGGGGCACATATTCCCACTTTTGGATGTCGCGCGCCGAGAGGTCGTTAAAAAGCACCAGGCCAAAAATGTACTGTTCGGCGTTGTGGGTGGTGATCGACTGTCCGAGGGCCGTAGGTTTTCCTGTAATAAAAGCCATCTCCAGCTCAAAATCGAGGAGTTTAGTAGGCCCGAAAACAGGCTGCTCGCTGCCGGCTGGCAACGTCTGCCCTTTAGGGCGGTGGACCGGTGTTCCGCTGACGATGATAGAAGAACTGCGGCCATGATAGCCCACAGGGATGTGTTTCCAGTTGGGCAAAAGCGCATTGTCGGGGTCGCGGAACATAGTGCCCACATTGGTGGCGTGCTCTTTGCTGGAGTAGAAATCGGTATAGTCACCCACATCTACAGGCATCAGCATCTCTACGTCACTCAGAGGGTATAGCGCTTGCTCCTTTAGTTTTTTATCAGCAGAAGCATCGGTGTTGTTACGGTCAAAAATATCGGCTATTTTATCACGCACACCCAGGGTAACGGGTTTGCCAAGGCCGATAAAGGCATTAAGGCTGCCCTGCTCAAAGACCGCAGGGTTACCAATCTGAAGGTCGTCAAAATAGCCGAGATCGGCAAGGGCCTTCAGATCAATTACCGTGTCACCAATACGTGTTCCTACCGTGGCATGCTTTGTTTTTGTTCTGAAAATCCCGAAAGGGATATTTTGAACAGGGAAATCAGATTCACCGGGGGTGTCTATCCAGCTTTTCCGGTGTGGATTATTTGCTTTTATCATGTGCTATTTTTTTTATGATTACAGAAATGAACGCTCTGCTGCTGGCAAAGATACGCTTTGCTTTCTCCGGCAGATTTCTTTCTTTACAGCGTTCCGCGGCTCTTTTGTTCCAGCTCTATGGCTTCAAACAGCGCTTTAAAGTTTCCTTTTCCAAAAGACTTAGCGCCTTTCCGCTGGATGATCTCGTAGAAAACCGTGGGGCGATCTTCCACGGGTTTGGTAAAAATCTGGAGTAAGTACCCTTCGTCGTCTCTGTCAACTAATATCCCGAGCTCTTCGAGGGTGGCTACTTCTTCGTCAATACTTCCCACCCTGTCCAATAACGTCCGGTAATAGGCGGAGGGCACTTTCAGGAACTCTATGCCCCGGTTACGCAATTCGCTTACAGTTTCCAGAATATTATCGGTAGCCATGGCGATATGCTGCACGCCCGAGTCTTTATAAAAATCGATATATTCCTCTATCTGCGATTTCTTTTTTCCTTTAGCCGGTTCGTTGATAGGGAACTTAATCTTGCCGTTGCCATTAGACATCACCTTGCTCATCAGTGCGGTGTATTTGGTAGAGATGTCTTTGTCGTCGAAAGAGACAAGTTGCGAAAAGCCCATCACTTCGGCATAGAATTTCACCCATTTGTTCATCTCGCCCCAGTTTACATTACCCACCATATGGTCGATATATTTGAGGCCCAGCGTTGCTGTTTTGTAGGCAGGCTCCCACTTACGGTATCCGGGAAGGAAAGGGCCCTTATACTCTTTGCGTTCCACAAAGATGTGTACAGTTTCGCCATAGGTATATATTCCTGCACGCACTACTTTACCGTGCTCATCGCTCTCTTCGCGCGGTTCAAAATAGGGTGTGGCACCGCGCCGTACGGTTTCTTCATATGATTTCCGGGCGTCTTCCACCCACAAAGCCACCACCTTCACGCCATCGCCATGCTTGTCTACATGACGGCTGATATCAGTATCCGGCTCCAGCGAGGTGGTAAGCACCATCCGCACCTTATCCTGCTGTAAAACATAGGAGGCACGGTCTTTATATCCTGTTTCCAGTCCGGCATATGCCAGCGGCTGAAAGCCAAACGCGGTTTGATAATAAAAGGCTGCCTGCTTGGCATTGCCTACATAAAACTCTACATAGTCAGTTCCGTTAATAGGAAGGAAATCTTTATCAGTCATAAATATATTTCTTTAATGTTTAATTTTTTTAATTATTTGATTGCCCAGGATTTATAATAGTCTGGGTTTTCCACTTCCAAGGCTTGTTTAGTGAGTTTCAGCGGCCTGAATGTGTCAATCATCACGGCAAGCTCTTCTGTGCCTTCTTTGCCGATGCTTTTTTCCACGGTGCCTGGGTGGGGGCCATGCGGTATCCCGATAGGATGAAGGGTAAACATGCCTTTCTCCACACTCTTACGGCTCATAAAGTCCCCATCCACATAATACAACACCTCATCCGAATCCACATTGCTGTGGTTATAGGGTGCCGGAATCGATTGCGGGTGGTAATCATATTTTCTTGGAACGAAAGCACACATCACAAAATTATGGGCTTCAAAAGTCTGATGCACCGGCGGCGGTTGATGCACGCGCCCGGTGATAGGTTCAAAATCATGGATAGAGAACGCATAAGGATAGTGATATCCATCCCATCCCACAACATCAAAAGGATGACTGCCATAGTGATAAGGATAAAGCATATCTTTCTTTTTAATATAAATCAGGAAATCACCTTCCTCTTGATGTGGTGCCAATTCCTGAGGCTCGCGGATATCCCGCTCACAAAAAGGAGCATGCTCCTGCAGCTGTCCGGCGCGGTTGGTATAGCGTCCGGGAAAATCGATGGCACTGAAAGATTCCACAATAAGCAAACGATTGTCAGAGGTAAAAAATTCCATCTGGTAAATGACGCCTCGAGGGACAGAGAGATGGTCGCCATAGCCAAACGGGATATTCCCGTACATCGTCTTCAATATACCTTCCCCCTCATGAATAAATATCATTTCGTGGGCCGAAGAGTTTTTGAAGAAGTAGGCTTTCATCGATTTGCGGGGGGCGGCTACTGATATGTAGAGGTCGTCATTAACCATTAAAGGAACCCTGCTTTGCAGGTAATCGTCTACTGGTTTAGCCTTAAACCCATTCAGGCTGCGGTGTTGCATATTTTTATCCACAGCTACTTCCGGCGCCACCGATATTGGTTTGTCTATTGCAATAACATTGGTTGGCGGATAATAATGATAGGTGAGTGAATAGGTGTCTGAAAAGCCTTCAGTGGAAACCAGCTGCTCTGAGAAAAGATCGCCGTCGGGCTTCCGGAATTGGGTATGCCGCTTGTGAGGGATTTTTCCCAGTTTATAATAATGTGACATAATTGTTGATTTTACCTGATTAGAATTTTTATAAATACATTTACATATATCACTAACAATAAAAACCTGGTTTGGTTGAATATTGTTGATGATGATTTAGTGAGGGTAGAGAAGGCACAATTATTCAGCGGCTAAAATTAGTTTCTACTTTTTTTTACGGTGAAAGCAACTTTACTTCCGGCATAAGGCCGACAAAACAAGCCTGTGATATGATATTCAGCCACTTTACTTTTAAAATCCAGGAAGAGAAGGTGCTGATAATCATTATTATTGTCTTCTGATTGGTAGTTGATGGTTAAGTATTTTGACTTTTTCTACCTTTAGTGATGTTGAGGAAGCGAAGTCAATTTTACAGACGTACACTACATTTTTACAAAAAAGTGCAGTGTTTTTCAATAATGGTTATATCTTTATAGTTTAATTAATACAAATTGTATTTCAAATTGAGATTCAGCGAAATATTGAAATTATCCCGAAGACTCGGGGGTTAATGCCAATATACAATTGAAGAGACTTAAGGAGTGAAGCGTGTGCCCCGCCAAAGGCCTTGGGAATCAGGGGCGCAATGCTTACAATTTCTTTATCGTGAGCGAGAATCGCTCAATTTGGGTGATAATCGGTATAACTGAAAAGTGAAAGATTTCTGACATGCTCTTTCAATATTATGCATGGAGTACGTTATAAAAAATATTATTATGCTTAAAAAGCGAGCGGTTCATATAGCATTTAAAATAGCGTTCATTTATTTCGTTATTAGCGCGCTGTGGATATTATCTTCCGACTATTTTAGTGAGTTGCTAAGCGATGATAAAGAATCGCTTATTATGATTCAAAACCTCAAAGGAATCTTTTTTGTACTGCTGTCCAGCGCTATCATTTTTCTGCTTATCTATCGCGAAACAAAAAAGCAGCAAACGTTTATTAACCTTCTGCATAACAAGAACCAACTAACTTCTTCTATTATTAAGAATATGCCCTTTATGGATGTATTTCTTTTCAATAAATCCATGGAATTGCTGTATTATGAAGGTGAGGAGATAAAGAATTTAAGTCTGTCCAGTTTGCCAATGGAGGGATTGAAAAACATGAAGGATATACCGCTGGATAATCCGGCGCTGAAAAAAATAGTCGGCGGTTGTTCAAAAATCCTGGAGGGTAATACACTCAGGGAAGAGGTGGATTATTTGGGTAGCTATTATGAATTGCGGGGGGCGCCGTTATACGATGATGAAGGAAATGTTTATGCCGGTTTAATGCTTTTGGTCAACATAACTCATCAAAAGTTATTGACCAGGGATATCAATGAAAAGATGAAAGAGTATGAGGCGTTGTATGAAGAGTATCTGTCGCAGGCCGAAACCCTGAAAAAGAATTATGATCACCTGCAACAGATCAACGAAGAACTCACTTATTCCGAAAAGAAATACCGCACGTTTATAGAGCAAACCAATGACGGCGTTTACCACTTTAGCTTCAGGAAGCCTTTAGATACCCGGAAACCTGCGGAGCAGCAGTTACAAACCATTTTTTATGATACATGGCTCAGCGATTGTAATGATGCTTTTGTGCAGATGTATGGGGCCAGGGATAAAAAGGAGTTGATAGGGAAAAACCTGCTCTATTTTTATGGGGGTGATGAAAAAGGAAACCGTGAAGTGAATCTGCGTTTCATTAAAAGCGGGTACAAATTGTTGCGCGATGAGACCGTAGAATTTGATGCTGATGGAAACAAAGTGTATTTTCTGAACAATACGCTTGGTCTGACAGAGAATAATATTTTGACAACTATATGGGGTACCCAGTCAGACATTACCAAAAAGAAAACTTATGAAGATGCTCTGGTCAGGGAAAAAGAGAAAGCACAACGTAATGAGAGGAAATATATTGATCTGTTCAATAACCTCAACGACGGAGTATTGCTGTATGAGATAGGTGAAGACCATTTGCCGGGAAAAATATATGAGGCTAACGATGAAATTTGCAACCTGTTGCAGACAGATAAGAATACTTTATTAGGTTCTTTGGCACAGGATTACATTGAAGAAAGCGAATCAGAGAAAGTAAAACGGCGTGCTGAGAAGCATGAGGAGGGTGAGGGTCAGAATTTTGAAGTGAGACTGCTGACCACTTCAAAAAAACCTGTATTCACTGAAGTGAAGACCAATGTGGTAAAATATGGTGGTAAAGATCTTACCCTGGCCCTGATCCGTGATATCACGAAAAGGAAAATTATGGAACAGGAGCTAGAGAAGGAACGCGACAAAGCCCTGGAGAGCGACAGGTTAAAGAGTGCATTCCTAGCCAATATGTCGCACGAGATCCGTACGCCTATGAACAGCATTACGGGATTCAGCGAGATGCTTAACGATGACAGCATCACCGATGAGGAGCGCATGCAGTATTCGGCTATTATACAATCGAACAGCGCTAACCTTTTGCGCATTATTGATGACATACTGAATATAGCTAAAATCGAGACGCAACAAGTGGCTTATTATTATTCGTCGTTTCCGCTAAATTTGCTTATTAGCGAAATAGCCATGCATGTTAACCACATTATCCAAAATAGCGGTAAACCTGTGGAAGTGGTTACACGCAAAGGATTTGATGATGTGCTGGATATTATTTATTCTGACAAAGAGCGCCTTTACCAGGTGCTGATAAATCTGGTGACCAATGCTGAAAAGTTTACCTCAGAAGGAACTATCACTATAGCTTATGAGAGGGAGGGCGAAAAGTTATGGTTTACTGTGGAAGATACCGGAATAGGCATAGAGCCGGAGGTTCAGCAACAGGTTTTTGAACGGTTCAGACAAGGAAGTGATGAGTATAAAACGCGGAAGTTTGGGGGAACAGGACTGGGGCTACCCATAGCCAAAGGCATTGTGGAGGGTATGCATGGCGAAATCACTGTAAAGTCTGTTCCCGGTAAAGGATCTGCTTTTAGCTTTTACATTCCTTATCATGCAAAAGCCCCCGAAAAGGAGAAATAGTCTGATAAAACTGAGAAACAGTGTTTGTACAATCAATAATTAACGGCATAGCGCGTTATATTTTTTAAATTTTACTGGATGCGTAAAAAGAATAGAAGGAAGAAGAAGAGAAGCTCCTGGAAGATTAAGTTGTTGAAAATTATTACCGGTATTGTTTTGCTTACTGCCGCTGTAGCCATACTGTTTATAGCAGCGGTAAATGCCGGCTGGTTTGGGGCACTTCCGGGAGACGAAGAGTTAACTTCTATCACCAACGAAACGGCTACCTTAGTGCTGTCGTCCGACGAGAAGCTTTTAGGAAAATACTTTGCGCAGAACAGGACCAACATCTCCTATGAACAGCTGCCGCAACACCTGGTAGATGCGCTGGTAGCTACTGAGGATGTCCGTTATTTTCAGCATGAGGGTTTTGACAGTAAGAGTTACCTGAGGGTCTTTTTTAAGACCCTGCTGCTTGGCGACCGCAGCGCCGGAGGGGGCAGTACTATTACACAGCAGCTGGCTAAAAACCTCTTCGGCCGGCCAGACTTTGGGCCGCTGACTCTGCCGGTGAATAAAGTAAAAGAGGCTATTGTGGCTTATCGTCTGGAAAAACATTATACCAAGAAGGAGATTTTGCTACTATACTTTAATACGGTCCCTTTTGGCGAAAATGTTTATGGCATAGAAGCAGCAGCAAACCGCTACTTTAACACCGCCACTCAAAACCTTTCGGTGCAGCAGGCTGCCTTGCTGGTAGGCATCCTCAAAGCAAATACCTACTACAATCCGCGCCTGCACCCCGAAAATGCACTACGCAGAAGGAATACGGTGTTGGCTCTGATGAACAGCTATGGGTACCTGCCGGATAAGGAATATCAAAAAATAAAGAAAGCGCCTTTGAATCTGGATTATGCCAACCTCAGGGCCGAGGGTCCTGCTAATTATTTTCTGGCCCGCGTCCGGGAGCGCGCAGAAGACATTATCCGGCAGGTTAATAAGCAAAAAAAAACCTCTTATGATCTGGAAAATGATGGGCTGCGGATTTATACTACTCTTGACCTCCGGATGCAGCAGGAAGCCCGTAAGGCTGTAAGAAATCACCTTACCCAAAAACAGGAGATCCTCGCCAGGGAGCTGCGAGGTAAAAAATCACAGTATATAGAAAAAAAACAGCAGGAAGACCGCCAGAAAAGAGAGCTTTTTACCTGGCAAGGGGCCATCGTAGACTCCATAACCCGTAGCGACAGCTTGTGGCATTATAAGAAGATGCTTCATGCCGGGGTGCTGGCGGCAGATCCGCGAAACGGCGCTATCAAAGTATGGGTGGGAGGAAACCATCACCGTTATCTGCCCTTCGACCTTGTAACAGCCAGGCGCACCGCCGCATCGGCATTTAAGCCCCTCCTGTATACGGCGGCACTGCAGAAGGATTATTCCCCCTGCACCTACCTCTCGAACAAGGAAAAAGTATTTGAAGAGTATGAAGGGTGGCGTCCCAGGAACTATGATAACAGCAGCGGGGGATTTGTGGCGATGTGGTATGCCCTGGCACATTCGATGAATATACCCACTATTGACTTGTATTTTAAAACAGGTCATACACAACTGGATTACCTTTGCCGCCGGATGGGTGTGGAGAGGCCTGTCCCCGAAAGTCCTGCCGCCGCCCTGGGAGCTCTGGAGCTTTCGCTGAAAGAGCTGGTGAGCGTATACGCGGCGTTTGCCAATTTCGGGCGGCAGCACGATTTGTTTATGATATCGCGCATTGAAGATGCTCAAGGCACTGTTTTATACCAGCATCACAAAGCTTCCGGATTTCAGGCTATTAGCGATTCTGTTGCTGAAACAATGGCACTGATGCTGCATAAAGCCGCCCGCGAGGGTACAGGACGCAGCCTGTATTCGCGTTATGGGTTGCGCCACGCATGGGCTTCTAAAACAGGTACTTCACAGAATTTTAGTGATGCCCGTTTTATGGTTTTTAACAGAAACCTGGTTGCAGGGGTATGGGTGGGAGCCTACGATCAGAAGATACATTTTGGCAGCGGCAGCAATGGCAGTGGGGCAGCCCTGGCACTCCCCATAGCTGCTCCTATTTTGCAGCAGGCAGAGCAGAAGAGGGAATGGGCCGAATACGATGCCCCTTTGCGGTTTACTATTGACACCACAGACATCCTTAATTGTGACGGAAAAGTAGAGCAAAGGACGTTGAAAACAATAATTAATGCGGTTATGGGCGATATGAAGGGGGATCATAAAACAGATACAATTCCTGAGCAAAAGAAGGAAAAGAAGAAAGAAGGGAAAGTGAAAAAGTTTTTCAAAAAGCTTTTTGGTGGCCAAAAGGAGTAATACTAATTGTATTTCAAAGTGAGCTTCAGCGAAACGCATGCCCCGCCAAAGGCCTTGGGGAACCAGAGTCTCATTTCAATTGATAAGCGGTATTAGAAGGAAGGCCAGGTGGCAGTATTTTATGTGTGCCTTTCGTTTTCCTGTGCAACTACTTTTTCCAGTTCCTGTTGCAGATTGCCGGGGTCAAAGCCCAGCGCTTTGGCACGGTCATTTTTCATGGAGGTATTTGCGGGGCGGCTTGCATCAAAGGAGATATCCGAAAGGTTTCTCTTTATCAGAAGGTCTATCGGGGCGCCCAGCAAGTCACAGAGGAGTAGTCCGAAGTCATACCTGTCTATCGCCTGGTCCCCGGCCAGGTGCACCAGCGAAGGCTCCTTTTCTGCCATTAGCAAAAGTCCTTCAGCAGCTTTATCGGCCGATAAGGGGGTGCGTATTTCGTCAACAAAGAGGTTGAGGTTTTGGTTGGCAAGCAAAAACTGTATCATAGGCTGGAGGAAGCTTCCGGAGGTGGGTGATTTTACTCCAAACATCAGTGGCATGCGGCAGACGGTGCCTCTTGCATAGTCCAGCACAGCTTTTTCTGCTTCAGCTTTTTGGCGCCCATACCTGTTGATGGGAGCGGGGATGTCATTTTCATCATAAGGGGCCTTGCTGCCGTCAAAGACCAAATCGGAAGAGGTAAAAATCAGTCGTGCTCCTGTTTCTTCTGCTGCTTTGGCCATGTAGCGGGTTATCGATACGTTGACATCGTAGGATAGCTCCGGGTTTTGCTCACACTGATTGGGATTGGACATCGCCGCAAGGTGAAAAATAAGTTCCGGCTGGGTGCCATGTATCAGTTTCCTGACGTCCCTGAAATCACCCAGGTTTGCATTAACAGAAGATACACCTTCGAGCCGGAGCGGATATTTATGCTGGCTGCCATATACCGTGTGATGCCCTTTGGCATGCTGTGCCAGCGTATAACCTAAAAAGCCACTGGCTCCGGTAATTAGTATCCTTTTTGATGATTCCATGGCTTATCTCTTTTTTGGCGCGACCACCTTATTTCATAAGTTGGAAGTGTAACGGTTCTTTGTGATAATTGTTTTTAAAGGGTGGAGATCTTGTATTACGCAGATTTACAATAATTTGATCAAAATAGGCTCCCGCGTGTTAATATATAAAACACTTAAAATTAACACTTATGCAGGAGCCAACAACAAACTTAGAAAAAATTA